>JAEEGL013005594.1_pt1 | contig 60286 bp, 58 predicted proteins | sample 9134231 | NCBI WGS metagenome assembly JAEEGL01 (sample SAMN16246548, study PRJNA631951) | gut metagenome | biome: gut microbiome; feature: rumen; material: fiber-attached | host: Bos | place: Iran: Karaj | collected 2018-10
CCGAGCTCGCTCGAAGATGGCCGAGTCGTGACGGACGAAGGCGAAGCCAACGCGGATGGCAGCACCAATTTCGACTATTGCCAGTACTGCTATAAGGATGGCAAGTTCCTGCAGGACTGCACGATGGACGAAATGATTGAGCATTGCGCCCAGTTCGTCGATGAAGTGAATAAGAATATGCCCCAACCCATGACTAAAGAGGAGTACAAGCAGATGATGCAGCAGTACTTCCCAATGCTAAAACGCTGGAGGAAGTAAAAAGTTAAGGACGGACGGGCGCTCTGCAACTTTTCGTATCTTTCTCACGTCTAACAGTCAAACATTAATCAAAAACAACAATGAAGAAAGTATTGAAAATTGCGCTGTTGTGCGTGCTGGGACTGCTGATAGTCGCAGGTGTGTTAGTGTGGATGGAGTTTGGAGCGCTGGTTAAGGGAGCAATGTCTGCAGAAAAACTCGACGACGGACTCTACTACATGGAGTATCGTGGTGATGACGGCTTCGACGGACTGATGGCGAAGGGCGGATTTGAATCTGCCGATCAGTTGGCAGGCTATGCCATTGAGTTCCTGTCGAAGGGACACTACAAAACCGATATGAATACGTCGAAAAAGCCCTATGGTTGTTCGGCACTCACGGTGCGCACACCCGATGGCGATGTGCTGATGGGTCGCAACTTCGACTTCCCATCTGCCTTAGGCGTTATCATGCATTGCGTTCCTGATAAGGGGTACGAAACGATTACTACCTTCAACGTGGAGTTCTATAACTTCGACAAGGACTTCAAACCAGAGGGATTCAAGAACCAGTATATATGTCTTACAGGTCTGTTTGTCGCCCTCGACGGCATCAACGAGAAGGGATTGGCCATTGCCGACCTGATGGCTGGCGATACAATTCAAACGCACCAACGCACCAGTAAACCCGACCTGACAACGACGGCTGCTATCCCTTATATGCTGAAGAATGCGGCTAATGTAGATGAGGCACTCAAACTGCTTGAAGGTATCGATATGCACTCAGATATCGGTTCGGCCCATCATTACGCTATGGCTGATGCTTCGGGCAGAAGTGTGGTAGTAGAATATGTGGACAACAAGATGGTAGTGGTAGAATCGTCTGCCGTAGCCAATCACTATTTGTGTGAGCAGAAGCTGAATGTAGGTCTTGCAGAAGGTGATGACCGTTATGACAGACTTTGCCAGCGGTTCGACCAGGCGCACGGCGTGATGAACGAAAAACAGTTGACCGAAGCCATTGCGGCTGTGTCGCAACCTCAGCGCGAGGGATTCCTTGGAACGGCCTGGACGATGGTGATGGATCTGAAGCACCCCTCTGTCACCTACTATTCCCGCCGTCATTTCGACAAGCCATTCCATTTTGAATTAGGACGATAAAACGTTGAATAAGATGACACAGCTGCCGAACATCATAACGCTGCTCAGGATTATAGGCGCTATAAGTCTGCTCCTTTGTGATGTGACGGGTGTGGTATTTTGGATAATCTATGCACTCTGCGGCATCAGCGACATAGCTGACGGATGGCTGGCTCGGAAGCTGAAATGTGTCACCAGGACGGGAGCATTGTTGGACAGCTTGGCAGACATCTGCTTCGTAGCGTGTTGTGCCTGGAAGTTCCTGCCGATACTTGACTCGGCTTTGCCGCTTTGCTTTAAGCAAAGAACTGCCGCAATGGTTATGGCTGTGGGCAGGGGTCATTGTCGTAATCAAAGTTGTGAATCAGCTCTCGGCACTCGTGATGTACGGGCGCTGCTGCTTCCCTCACACCGCAGCGAACAAGTGGGCGGGATTCCTGCTCTTCATCGCAGTCCCAATGACGTTTGCATCCGCTATTCCTCTCGCCATTGTGGTCATAATCGCCACGTTTGCCGCTATACGAGAGGGACATTTTATAAGAACAAATAATATGAGAAAGATAGTAACATTAGTTTTTGCATTGGTTGTCGTATCGTGCTGGGCGCAAGAGCCAGACCTGTTAGTGTTATAAGATATTACCAAACAATAAATATCATCATCAATATGAAGAAAAAGAATCGCAACATACTCATCATTATTCTATCGCTGCTGGTAGCGGTGGTAGTATTGGGATTAATCTATTCTCATTATGGAGGCTTCGGTACAGGCAAATGCGCCGACACGGAAGCGTTTTCCCGATATGCAGGAACTTTGGACGACATCTCTATTCCAGAGCATGTGCGCATCATAGCTCTGGGTGAGGCGACACATGGCAATGCCGAGTTCCAACAACTCAAACTTGACGTATTCAAGAGGATGGTAGAGAAGCAGGGGGTACGTGCTTTTGCTCTCGAAGGAGACTATGGCGGCTGCGAGGCTGTCAATCGTTACATCCACGGTGGTGACGGGACAGCGCAGGAAGCCGCTACCGCCATCGGATTCCCCATCTACCAGACGGAGCAGATGGAACAACTCATTGCCTGGATGCGCGATTATAACGAGTCTGCCGGCGAGGGTGAAGACCTCCGCTTCTACGGCTTCGACATGCAGCTGATGAATTGGAACTTCCATTTCCTTGTAAAGGCTGTCGAAGAGTATGGAATCGACGCTTCGGCGTTGAGGCAACAATGGGACGAAGAGAAAGGGAACCATTCAGATGCCTACCCGGTGGAGCAATGGATTACGGCTATCCAAACAGCCAAGCAAGCCCTTGAACAGAAAGAAGGGACTGACGCTGCGGTACATCATGCCGACATCCTGCTCCAGAACTGTGAGCTTGGCAAAGCTATGGCCTCGTCGGATGGTGGCTGGGCCATGCGCGACAAACTGATGGCCGAAAACGTGCATTGGATTCTCGAACAGGAAGCGGCACGTGGCAACAGCTGCATCTTTGTTTCCGCTCACAACGGCCATATCGAGCGCCTCCACAACTATGGCACGGTAGGCAAGGCCATGGGAAACCTGCTGGCCGACGATCTGGGTGATGCCTATTATGCCATCGGCACTGACTTCTACCGCTCACGCTGCAACCTGCCAGTCGGTCAGAATCACACCAAGAGGAGAAACCACACATTCTATTCTCACGACCCATTGGCTAAGGCCTCCATGAAATGTGGATTTGAGATAAGCTGGCTCGACTTTTCGAAGATACCTGACAGCTCGCCCCTCAAACAACAGACTACAGATTACACCTGGATGGGCTCAGTCGGCGAGGGCTACACCCCCTTAATGGCCATCCTCCCTATGACATACCGCGTTTGGGGGGCTCCGGCAACACTATTCGATGCCATGATATTCGTTACTGACGCCCACCCTACTGAACTACGCGATTAACAATATAAGCAATTATATGTGCTATAGAGAAGAAGCCATCGAATGTGTAAAGGATCATGTCCTCCAGATACACAAGCAAATATATGCCAAGTATGACGGGGTTTTTGACAGGATCTATACGGAAGGGTACAACAGCAAGTCCTATACGGGTAGGGTAATTGAGCCAGGAAAGATTTATGAACTGAGTTATCTGGAATGTTCGTGCCCTAAAGTTAAATGTGGTTTGAGAAACAATCCTCAGCAGTGTGAGTGCTCACGACAGAGCATTTTATATATCTTGTCGCAACTAGAACCGGACAGCCATTTCGAGGTTCGGATTGAGAATACAATTCTCAGGGGAAGCGATCGCTGTACATTCCTAATAACAAGGCATGAAGGTATTTATTATAGGAGAAAATGATGGAAACAGAAAGGATATTACTGCGCCCTTGGCGCGACAGCGATGCGGAAGTGCTGTATAAGTGGGCTTCTGATCCTGATGTGGGTCCTCGTGCTGGATGGGCACCGCATCAGAGTGTGGAGGAAAGTCTGGAGATTATCCGCACTGTGTTTAATGATGCGCTGCACACATGGGCTATCGTTTTAAAAGAGACAGGTCAGCCGATTGGCGCTATGGGCTATGGTCCTTCGTGCGAGTGTGATTTGCCGGCCCGCGAGGGTGAACCGCTCATCGGCTATTGGGTGGCGAAACCCTATTGGAATCAGGGCATCTGTACAGAAGCACTGCGCTTGATGTTAGACCACATCAGAGAAACGACGGACATCAAATCGCTCATCAGCGGGCACTTCGTAGATAATCCTGCCTCAGGCCGAGTAATGGAGAAGTGCGGTTTCGTACCCACGGGTGAAACCTGCATCGATGCAAACCAGTATCAAGGCGAGAACAGACCTATCAGAGTGTTGAGATTGGAAATATCTAAGAATTAGATCTTCGTAAAATCTTCATATAAAATGAAAGTATTAGTCATTAACGCTAATGGCCAAGTCCTCTTCGGCGGTAAGGCTACAGTTAGAATCGAAGGAGATTATTTATTATGATGACACTTCGACCATTCAACATCAACGATGCAGAGACAATCCTGAGTTGGTGCAAGGATAAGCATGCCTTCCGGCTTTGGAGTGCTGACAGGTACAAAGAATTCCCTGCTCAGCCTGAGGAGATGATGGAGCAGTACGAGGGAGAAAACATGTATCCGCTCACGGCTGTCGTGGGAGAAGAAATTATTGGGCATATCCTATTGAGATTCCCCTCAGAGGATAAAAGTGTCATTCGTTTTGGCTTCGTCATTGTGGACGATTCGAAACGAGGTAAAGGCTATGGCAAACAGATGCTGCGCCTCGCTATTGATTATGCGCAGCGGGAACTGGGTGCTCAAAAGATTACTCTTGGCGTGTTTTGCGACAATCTCTCTGCCCTCGAATGTTACAAGTCCGTCGGTTTCCGCATCACAGGCTCAGATGCCTATCCAATTGACGGAGAGGAATGGAAAGAATATGAAATGGAATATTTGGCAGTTTCGGCAACAATTCGTAACTTTGCGGTCGAAAACCGTAAACATAAAAAATAGAGAATGAAAAAAGCATTGAAGATTGCGCTGTTGTGCGTGCTGGGACTGGTGATAGTCGCAGGAGTATTGATGTGGATGGAGTTTGGTCCACTGGTGAAGGGAGCTAATTCGTGCGTGAAACTCGACAACGGACTGTACTACATGGAGTACAAGGGCGACGACGGCTTCGACGAGCTAATGGCGAAGGGCGGATTTGAATCTGCCGATCAGTTGGCAAGCTACGCTATCGAGTTCCTGTCGAAGGGACACTACAAGCCTGAGGTAGAAACCAAGAAGGACGGTTTCGGATGCTCGGCCCTCACGGTGCGCACACCTGATGGCGATGTGTTGATGGGGCGCAACTTCGACTTCCCGTCGGCCATTGGCGTCATCATGCATTGCATCCCTGATAAAGGGTACGAAACGATCACCACCTTCAACGTGGAGTTCTATGGATTCGGCGAGGACTTCAAACCAGAGGGATTCAAGAACCAATATATGTGTCTGACAGGTCTGTTTGTCGCCCTCGACGGTATCAACGAAAAGGGCTTGGCCATTGCCGACCTGATGGCTGGCGATACGATTCAGACGCACCAGCGCACCAGCAAACCCGATCTGACCACGACAGCCGCCATCTCCTACATACTGAAGAATGCGGCCAATGTAGACGAGGCCCTCAAACTGCTTGAAGGTATCGATATGCACTCAGATATCGGCTCGGCCCATCATTATGCCATGGCTGATGTTTCAGGCAGAAGTGTGGTTGTGGAGTATGTTGACAATAAGATGGTGGTAACAGAATCGCCCGCCGTAGCCAATCACTATTTGTGTGAGCAGAAGCTGAATGTAGGACTTGAAGAAGGCGATGACCGTTATGACAAACTTTGCCAGCGGTTCGACCAGACGCACGGTGTGATGAGTAAGAAGCAGTTGACCGAAGCCATCGCGGTCGTGTCGCAGCCTCAGCGCGAGGGATTCCTCGGAACGGCCTGGACGATGGTGATGGATCTATCGCATCCCTCTGTCACTTATTATTCCCGCCGTCATTTCAGTAAGTCATTCCATTTTGCATTAGGACAACAGAACGTTGAATAAGTGGCGGTATTGTTTGGCGGTCTCGGTAATTATGCGTAATTTTGCGGTCGAAAATGGATAAATAATGTATAAGACCCGCAATTTACCCAACACCCGAATCGATGTGGCCGATGCCTTGAGAGGTATCGCTGTAGCCGGCATTATCCTGTATCACTCCGTAGAGCACTTTAACATCTTCACCCAGGAGCCGATAGTTCATCCGCTGGCGAGCGACCAGACGGTGGCCGATGTGCTGGCCTGGCTGCTATCAGGCAAGATGTACGGCATCTTCGCTATGCTGTTCGGACTGAGTTTCTTCATCATGAACGACAACCAGCAGCAGAAGGGCAAGAATTTCTCTCTGCGCTTTGCCTGGCGCATGTGCCTGCTGTTCATGTTCGGCATTATCAATGTGGCTTTCTACGATGGCGACATCCTAATGCTCTATGCGTGCTACGGATTGCTGCTCATCCCCATCAGCTATCTGCCGTCGAAGTGGGTGTGGTGCATCATCATCCTGCTGGCCATCCAGCCCGTAGAGCTTTATTGTCTGCTGACGGGCACCACGCTCGACCACAGCACCATGTGGGAACTGTATGGCAAGATCAACAGCGCCCACGAACATGGCACGTTCTGGGAGAATATGCTGACCAACCTGCGATACGGGTTTGAGGTGAACTTCCGATTCAATGTCTTCAGCGGACGATTGACGCAGCTGCTCTGCCTGTTTATCCTCGGTATGCAGTTAGGACGTCAGAGGCTCTTTTACAACGAGGGACGCCATCTGCAGATATGGCATACCCTCCTCGTCACCTCGGCCCTCGGCGTGATTTCGATGATGAGCCCTGATTTCGGCGAGCTGGATTCATGGCTCAAACCCATCTACAACCTCATCATCCTGTTGATGATCGTCTCGGCTGTGGTTTCTGCCTGGTATGCCTTCGATGGCGTGCGCCGTGTGCTCCATCATCTCTGCATCTTCGGACGTATGAGTCTCACCAACTATCTGCTGCAGTCCATCATCGGCTGCTTTATCTTCTGCGGCTATGGTCTGGCCTGCTACCGCCTTTTAGGCATCACCTACGCCGTGATGGTGGGCTGCGGAATGGTGATCTGCCAGTATCTCTTCGCCCGTTATTGGTTCCGCAACCATCCTCGCGGACCGTTAGAGGGTCTTTGGCGAAAACTGACATGGATTTAAGACATAAGAATAGCGTATGAAACAGACGATAACAATGATGCTGTTGGTGCTTGCGACCACCATGGCTGGTGCGCAGGACCTGACGCAATACAAACAGGTGATCAAGCAACTGAGCAGCGCCAAGTATCAGGGGCGCGGCTATGCCAAAGACGGCGCCAATAAGGCTGGCAAGTATCTGCAGCGGGAGTTTGAGAAGGCGGGTGTTGACGAGGTGACGCTGCAGCCCTTCAAACTGGATATCAATACCTTCTGCGGTAAGATGCAGATGTGGGCTGATGGAAAAAAGCTGAAACCAGGTGTGGATTTCTCGATGCGCGAGTATTCGCCTGGTGTGAAGGGCGAGTTTCCCGTCTATCATGTGGATACGCTGAACTATGATGCCGAGCGGATGTTTGCCGACTTGGCCAAGCCCGAGTACGCCAACTGTCTGGTGGCCTGTGAATTCTGGTTTACCTATAAGCATCGCAAGGATTTTTCGAAATTACAGAAAGCGGGCGAGTGTCCCAATGCAGGTCTCATCTATACCTGGGAGGCACCCATTAAGTTCTTTAAGGCCTATGGCGAGAAGGTGGTGGATAAGCCCATCCTTTGGGTGACGCCTGAGGCCATCAATGGCGTGCAGCGCGTGAAGGTGAATGTCGACAATAAGTTCCTGAAAGATTACGAGTGTTTCAACGTTATCGCTAAGGTGGCTGGCGAGCGACACGATAGCTGCTACGTTTTCACGGCCCACTACGACCATCTGGGCAATCTCGGCAAGAAGGTCTTCTATGCCGGTGCCAACGATAATGCCTCGGGTACTGCTGCCATCGTCACACTGGCGGCTTACTACGCCAAGCACCGTCCGCCCTATGATATGTATTTCATTGCTTTCTCTGGCGAGGATGCCAACCTGCGCGGCTCTACGTGGTATGCCGAGCACCCCATCGTGCCGCTGAGCCAGATCAAATACCTCTTTAATATAGATATGATCGGCGACAACAATCCTAATCAGTATTGCGAGGTGAGCGACGAGGGTATGCGCGGCTACAAGCTCTTTGAGAGGATCAATGCTGAGAAGCATCACTTCAAGGCCCTGCATCGTGGTGATCTGGCTGCCAACAGCGATCACTATCCCTTTGCCACGCGCCACGTGCCCTGTATCTTCCTCGAGAACGAGAAGGGCGACGCCTTCCAGTATTACCACACGATCTTCGACACCTATAAGACGGTGCGCTTTGACAGTTACGAGCCCGTCTTCCGCTTGGTGCGCGACTTTATCGAACAGTATTAGAAATCATGACACATTCTAAACTAGCTTTATTATTTTTGGTTTATGTGATGTCCGTCATACAGCCTGTCGGAGCACAGGAGCATCATTCCTCTGCTTCCGATTTTGCCCGCCTGTATGTCGGATCCGTTGAGCCACAATACCAACTCTTGTTGTGGCACGACATCCCCTATTATAAAGACAATACCGATTTGTATGCAGGCCGTGTCAGTTATCATGGCGTGGTCTATGATGATGTACAGCTTCGCTTTGACCAATTCATGCAGCGCATAGCCGTTCTTACCCCCGTAGGCAATTATTTATGTCTGCCAGAAAAGAAATACATTGACTGGTTTGAGATGGACGGCCACAGGTATGTTCAAGATCCGGAGGACAGCACACGCTATGCGAACCTGCTTTGCGACGGGAGCACCAATGGCATCCGGTTTTATCATAGTGTGTGGAAGATTGACAATGGTGACATGTATTTTGGTACCAGGAAACTGCTGAGGACGCTCAGAACCTTGGAACAATATACACTCATCACTCCCGACGGGGAAATGCACCATGTGAAGCGGTTATCCGACGTGGCAAAACTCTTCCCAGAACAGAAAAAGCAAATCCGGCAGACGGCGAGGAAAAATCATCTTTCCTTCTCAAAGAGCAAGCGCGAGAGCAGTCTTGTTAGGGTGGTGGAAAGCATCTCGGGCTATGACAATGGACAATGGAAAATGGATAATGGAAAATTGGCTTCCGCTTTAGACAATGGACAATGGACAATGGATAATGGACAATTGCAGGAAGGCGCATCAAATAATTATCCATCATCCATTATCAATTATCCATTAATAAAAGGCATTCCCGTTCTCGACAGCGATACCGTCTCGATAGCCGCGGGTTCGTCAAAATCAAAGGTCTTTGTAGTGCCGGGGATGAAGAAGGCAAGGGCCAGTATTGCCGATGATCAGGAATTGGACGAGATCGTGGTTGTTGGTGGTCGTCCGTCGTCGGTAGACAACGTGATCATGGGTTCTGAGAAGTTCAAGCCCCAGCTGCTGAAGAACATTCCCTCGGCCTTTGGCGAGTCGGACATCATGAAGATTGTGCTCTCGCTGCCAGGTGTCACTACCGTTGGAGAGGCTTCAAGCGGCTATAATGTGCGCGGAGGTGCCACAGACCAGAACCTGATACTTTTCAATGGCGGCACCGTCTTTAATCCGTCTCACCTGTTCGGACTGTTCGCATCATTCAATTCAGATGCGGTGGAGGATGTGGAACTGTTCAAGTCAAGCGTTCCTGTGGAATACGGAGGCAGAATCAGCAGTGTGCTGAAAGTCAATTCGAGGGAGGCCAATATGCAAAAGCTGACGGGTTCTGCCAGTATTGGTGTGCTCACCAGCAAGGCGAATCTCGAAATACCTATCGTTAAGGATAAGATGTCACTGCTGTTGAATGGCCGCACAACATATAGTGACTGGATATTGAAGCAGCTGCCGGAGAAGAGCGGCTATCGCAACGGTACGGCGAACTTCTATGATTTAGGTGGCGTGCTGACATGGAAACTCAATAGCCTGAACCGTCTGAAGATCAATGGCTATTGGAGTAATGACAAATTCTCGTTCAGTTCGGATGATAATTACGGCTATCAGAACAGTAACTTCTCGGCAGAGTGGCGTTCTATGCTGAATGAGAAGATCACGGCTACACTGTCTGCCGGACTCGACCACTACGACTATTTCAACGAGAACAGGAGCGTACCTTCCTCGGCTGCACGACTGAGTTTCGGCATCGACCAGCTGTGGGGTAAGCTTCACATCCGTCAGCGCCTGACGGAAAAAGAGGTCATCTCATACGGTCTCTCCATACAGCACTATAATGTGCAGGCAGGAAAGTATGAGCCGGTGGGCGATGCCTCCTTCATCAAGTCCGACCAGCTGCAGCGTGAGAAGGCCTTGGAGAGCGCAGCCTATATCAGTTATGAGCGCCCGCTCACGGAAAAGCTGACGGTTTCTGCCGGTTTGCGCTATTCCATGTTTAACGCCCTTGGTCCCCGCGACGTGAATTATTACGAAGAAGACCAACTTCCATCAGAGGAAACATTGTTGGAAACGCGGTCTGAGACAGGCATCATCAAGACCTATCAGGCTCCTGAGATTCGCCTCTCGGCGCTCTATGCCATCAAGGAGAATGTTTCATTGAAGGTTGGCTTCAACACCATGCACCAGTATATCCACAAGGTTTCGAACACGTCGATTGTATCGCCTACTGATACATGGAAGCTTTCCGATCCTAATATCAAGCCGCAGAACGGGTGGCAGGCTGCTGCCGGCATCTATCACGAGACAAGGGACAAGAATTACGAGTTCTCAGCAGAAGTGTACTACAAGCACATCGACGACTATCTGAATTATCGCAATTCCGCCGTTCTGCTGATGAACCCACACCTTGAAACCGATGTGATCTCGACCAAGGGAAAATCCTATGGCGTAGAGCTACAGGTGAAGAAACCCTTTGGCAAGGTGAACGGATGGGTGAGCTATACCTTCTCCCGCTCCATGCTCCGTCAGGATGACAAGGGGGTGAAAAACCCCGTGAACGATGGTGACTGGTATCCTTCCGAATACGACCGGCCCCATGAGGTGAAGGCTGTGCTCAACCTCAAGTTTACTGAGAGATACAGCTTTTCAAGCAACTTCAACTACGCCACCGGCCGTCCGACGACGCTGCCAACAGGCAAGTATTACAATACGTACTACCAGAAATTCATGCCCTATTATTCCGACCGCAACACCTACCGTATTCCCGATTATATGCGTCTGGACCTTGCGTTCAATATCGAGCCGACCCATCGACTCACCAGTTTCCTTCACACGTCGTTCTCCATCGGTGTGTACAACGCCCTTGCACGCAGGAATGCCTATAATATCTATTATGTCAATGAAGGGGACAATATAAAAGGGTATAGGCTGTCTGTGTTTGGCACTGCCATTCCTTATGTTTCACTTAATATTAAGTTCAATTGAATATGAAGACAATAAATAAAAATTTAAGTGGAATCTGGAATGTCTGCTGCAGAGTATTCTACTTACTCCTTCTCTCCTTTACTCCTTCTCTCCTCTTCACTTCTTGTGTTGATGAATACGAAGCGGACATTGCTGATAAGGATTCCAACTTGCTCGTTGTCGAAGGCACGATATGTTCTGGGGAATTGAATAAGTTCTACCTGTCGCGCACACAGGATATGAAGGCTTCCCATGCAGCCAGGATGGTCACGGGAGCCAGTGTTTCTGTACACGGCAGCGACGGCTCTGAATACAAGGCGCAGGCCACCGACGACTATTACGCCTGCTGGATTGACCAGTTGGATCCTAACGTAGCGTATTATCTGCATATTGAGGCGGATGGTGAGGTCTATGAATCAGAACCTCAGCAACCTCTCCGGACAGAGAAGATAGCAAGCGTTGTAGGGGTGCAGAACACGCCGGAAAGCCAGATCGATGTGCTCGTCACCCCAGAGACTCCCTTTGAGGCCAACAAGACAAATTACTATTCCTGGTCATACACTGAGACCTGGGAAGTGCATCCGGATTACATCACCTACGTGTATTTCGACATAGAAAAAAGACAGAAGGTCGATTCCATTGGCATATTTCCTGAACGTGGGTGGAGGAATGGCATAGGCTCGAGTAACCAGGTGGAAGTCAGCACCCATTATGACGGCCATCACATCCAACGACTCAAGCTTTACGACATTGACAATAGCGATGAGCGTCTCTATTACAAATACAGCGGGCTGGTGCAACAGCGTGCCATCTCAAAGGATGAATATGAGTATGAACTTGCGCTGCGCCAGGCCAGTTCTGAGATGGGAGGATTGTTCACACCGCTACCGTCTGCCCTGCCATCCAATATCCATTGCCTCACGGCACACAAATCCGTGATAGGGTTTATAGGGTGCACGATGAATACCGCCAGATACAGGTTTTTCTTTGATCCTCGTGATTTCTCTATCAACCGCATTTATAACGGTGACAAACGCGTCTGGCTCAAAGACTGTTCCATAGACGACTGCGTACGAATAGCCCGTCAGGGAATGTACCTCTGCGAATGGGAGGATAACAGAATGAATGGAGGAGGACCGTTGAATACGGCTTGGGCAACAAAGTATCAACTCGATGTCAGACAGAGAGGCGCCTATACAGAAGAGCCCGACTTCTGGTCATTAGAGGAGGATTATAGCTATTAAAAGTAAAAAGGTAAAAAAGTAAAAAGGTAAAAAAAGGTGATATGAATCGTATAAATATCAGAAACATAATTAAAGGTTTAAGGTTTTGGGTGTTAGGTGTTTTACTTTTTTACCCTTTTACCTTTTTACCTTTATCTGCCATTCGTGTCGAGACCAATCGCCCCTGGTATCTTGCTGGTGAGGCGATGCAGGTCAGCGTGACGGACGCTAATGCCCAGATAGCCTATGCCGAACTGTGCGACGCGCATGGTCTGGCTGCCGGCGTTGTGGTAGGTCTTAAAGGCGGGGAGGGGAGAGGTGTGATAGAACTGCCTTCCCACCTCCATAGCGGCTACTATGTGTTGTCAGTCTATACCCGCGACAACGCCCAGGTGTCTCAACAGCTTGTGGCCATCATCAATCCGCTTTACAAGAGCGCTGATGACGATATCAAGTGGGTGACAGGTGATAGTTGCGGAGTGACGGCTGATGGAACGGCGGATCTGGTAAGTCAGAAGGCCGTTGATGAGCGCGAGATAGAAGGACATATCATCAAGGCACGTGTCAGCAATGTCTATGGCGGCAAGACTTACAAAGGCAGCCAGATTCTGCCTTCCTTAAGCATCATCGGCAAGCAGATACATTATTTTGAGGGAAAGATGGTCGACGACTCCACCGCCGTCTTTTACACCTACGGCATCCACGGTAAACTGCCGTTGGTGCTCAGTGCCGTATCCTCTACCGGCGAGAGTCTGCCCATTGAAATGATCAGTCCTTTTGCCACCTTGCTCCCCAAGCGGCTCCCTCATCTCGTGTTCCACTACAAACGCAGCGAGGTGGAAGCCCGCTCCCTCGACATGCAGCGGCATCAGATAGCCATTACACCTGCCAAACGGGAAATAAAACTGGGTGATAATTCGGACGACACGGCCGAAGAAGGAAAGCCATTAGACTATGACGAAACCATCTATGGCATCCACCCCTATCTCTCCTATAATCTTGATGAGTACCGTCAGTTCCTGACCATCAGAGAGGTGCTGCTTGAATATGTGAGATGTGTCTCGAAAAGGAAATTCAATGGCGTACAACAGCTGATGGTCCAGACAGAACAGGACCAGTACAATAAAACCTTACCCTCATTGGTCTTGATCGACGGCATGCCGGTCATGGATGTAGAACGGCTTCTGAACTATGACGCCCGACGTATTCATTACATCAACATCTACGGCGATCAGTTCATCTTCGGCAAGGGCGTATACAGTGGCATCCTGTCGTTTGTAACCCGCTCCGGACGACTCACCAACTATCCTACCGAGCCCAACGCTCAGTATCTGGTGTATTCTTTCCCTGAATAAGGATTTATCTTACGGCAGTGAATGGCTCATTGAGGGTGAAGACCGAAGTCCGGCATTCCACCTCCACCGAAGCCCTCAAATGTGAATAATACGTTTTTGGAACTTTTTAGATGGCTTTTTAGAAGAAAAGCAGTACCTTTGCAGCCGAAATGGCAATACAAGATGCAATATTCAGACGCTCAGAATTATTGCTGGGCAATGAGGTGATGGAACGCATCGCCCAGAAACGCGTGATCATCTTTGGTGTGGGCGGTGTTGGCTCGTGGTGCGCTGAGAGTCTGGTGCGAAGCGGCATCCATCAGTTGACGATTGTGGACAGCGACCGCGTGTGCATCACCAATATCAACCGCCAGCTGATGGCCACCACGAAGACCGTAGGACAGGTGAAGGTGGAAGCGCTGAAAGAGCGTCTGCTCAGCATCAATCCCTCAGCAGAGATTACGGCGTTGCAGAAGATTTTTTCGCAAGAGACTGCCGAGGAGTTCAATCTTGACAACTACGATTACATCATCGATGCCATCGACTCTTTGAAGGATAAGGCACAGCTGATTCTGACGGCCTGTAAGACGAGGGCGATGTTTTTTTCTTCGATGGGTGCAGCCTTGAAACTAGACCCCACTCGCATCAAGGTGACGGAGTTCTGGAAGGTGCAAGGCGATCCATTGGCACGTGCCATCCGCAAGAAATTCAAGCATTACGGACAGTTCCCCGAAAAGAAATTCCAAGTGGTTTATAGCGACGAACTGCTTGAAAATCGTGGCTGTCCAACAGATGAAGGCGAGGAACCGTCGTCCTTTGATAAACCTCAGACAAATGGTTCACTCGCCCATATCACTGCCATCTTCGGCTTTACGTTGGCAGGCCTGGTCATCCAAGACGCCACAAAAGCCTAATCTTCCTTTACGATCGGATAAAGTTCGATAAACTCGCCTTGATGGTTCTTTCCATCATTGATGAGTTCGGCGAATTTCTGGCCAACGGTCTCGATATCGTGGAAGCCGGGAAGCGCCATATTACCGTTCAGATCAGTGGTCGTAGGACCAGGGTGAACAGAGAATATCTCCACAGGCGTATTGCCCTGCTGGAATTCAATGGCCATCACCCCCATCATCGCATTCTGTGCTGCCTTGCTGGCCACGTAAGCCAGCGGATGCCAATAGGGACTGATCTCTGAGGGCACGGTGACATTGGCGATACGGCCACTGTTCTTTGCAATCAGAGGTATCAGCGCCTTGGTGAGGGCGAAAGTGCCGATGAAGTTCACATCAAGTGTCTCGCGGATGACACTGATCTCTGTATGTTCGCTGTCCACACTCATGTCGCCAGGGATACCGGCATTGTTCACGAGCAGTGTCAGCTCCGGATATTTCTCGTTGATCTCCTTGGCGGCCTGTTCGATATTGGCGAGGTCTTTCAGTTCAATATTCACCCATCCGAGCACATCGATGCCCTGAGCTTTGAGTTCACTGATGGCTTTCTCTGCGCGCTGCTCATCACGTGCGCCGATGATCACTTGCCAGCCACTGAGGCCGAGGTGTTTCGCAATTCCATAGCCGATGCCTTTATTGGCACCTGTCACTAAAACAATCTTTTTTTCCATTTTTCTGTTTAGTTGATGATCATTTGTGTTATTTTGTGGGTGCAAAGTTACGAATAATTGAGCGAATAAATCAAAATTATGCAGATTTTTATTATCTTTGCACCAAAATCAACACATTATGAGACATTTCTTGAATATCATCCTTTCAGTCATCGGAGGCGGGTTCCTCACGGTGACAACAGCCATTGCGCAACCCCTGATCCAAAACGTCAATGCCTATGAGAGCATGTCGCTCAACGGCGAGTGGAACTACATCGTCGATGTGCAGGAGGAGGGCTATTACGACTACCGCATGAACCCCACACGATGGGGATTCTTCCAGAATGCCAAGCCGCAGAAGCCGGAAGACCTGATTGAGTACGACTTCGACAAATCGCCCACCATGCGGATTCCCGGTGATTGGAACACACAGGACGAGCGACTGTTCTTCTATGAAGGGACAGTTTGGTTCAAGAAGAGTTTTCAGGCCGTGCCGATGCAGGATGTGCGGACGCTGTTGTATTTCGGTGCCGTCAACTACGACTGCCATGTCTATGTGAACAGCCGGCATGTGGGACATCACATCGGTGGCTTCACACCATTCAACTACGATATCAGCGACCTGCTGAAAGAGGGAGAGAACACCATCATCGTCAAGGTCGACAACAAGCGTCATGCCGAGGATGTTCCCACACAGATCTTCGACTGGTGGAACTACGGCGGCATCACCCGCGATGTGAAGTTGGTGAAGGTGACGCCCGTGTACCTCGAAGATTACAGCCTGCAATTACAGAAGGCTGATGCGAAGGCAAAGAATCGCGACATCAGTTTCAGCGCCAAACTCAACAAGGCAGAAGCCGGTCACACCGTCACCGTCAGCATCCCTGAGCTTAAACTGAAAAAGACCCTCACCACCGATTCTGATGGTACTATTCACTATTCACTATTCACTCTTCATTCTAAAAAGTTGTCGCTTTGGAGCCCCGAGAGTCCGAAACGTTATCGTGTGGACATCTCTCTGGATACATCCACCATTTCCGACAGCATCGGCTTCCGCACCATCGAGACGCGTGACAAACAGATTCTGCTCAATGGTCAGCCCATCTTCCTGAAAGGCATCTCCATCCATAATGAGAAACCTAATGGCGGTGGACGTGCTAATACGGCTGAGGATGCCCGCACACTCCTGGGATGGGCCAAGCAGCTGGGCTGCAACTTCGTACGTCTGGCCCACTATCCCCACCACGAAGAGATGGTGCGCGAGGCAGAGAAGATGGGTATCCTGGTGTGGTCGGAGATTCCCGTCTATTGGACCATCGCGTGGAAAAATCCCAAGACCTACGAGAACGCCCAGAACCAGCTGCGTGATATGATTGCCCGCGACCACAACCGTGCTAACGTCATCATCTGGAGCATTGCCAACGAGACGCCTCACTCTCCTGAGCGCGACCAGTTCCTTGGCAATCTTGCCCAATATGCCCGCACGCTCGACAACACGCGCCTCATCTCGATGGCGATGGAGGTGACGGGTGCTTCGAACTATGTGAACCGTCTGAACGATAATATGAACCAGTATGTCGATGTGGTGAGTTTTAATCAGTATATCGGCTGGTACCGCGATGTGAACGATGCCCCGAAGATGCGCTGGGAAATCCCCTACAACAAACCCGTCATCGTCAGCGAGTTCGGTGGTGGAGCCAAATACGGCTATCACGGTGCCAAGAACCAGCGGTGGACGGAGGAGTTCCAGGAGAACCTCTACCGCGAAAACTGTGCGATGCTCGACAAGATAGAGGGCCTCGCTGGCACAACGCCTTGGATCTTGAAGGATTTCCGTTCACCACGTCGTGTGCTGCCCGACGTTCAGGACTATTACAACCGCAAGGGCCTTTTCAGCGACAAAGGCGAGAAGAAGAAAGCCTTCTACGTCTTAAAAGAATGGTACGAAGGTAAGTAAACATAGAAAAGAAGTGACCCTTTTGACCTTTCTGACCCCTAATGCAAAAGACGCGTTTCTTCTTTGGGGGGTAGAAGGGTCAGAAGGGTCACATAAAAAGTGGATATAACAATTATGCGTATACGCGTGGAAAAGAAACTATCCTCTGATAATATGAGGCCTACGCAAGAGCCAACTATTTCCAAATAAGTGGTTCTTATTGCGTAATAAGTGACCCTTATTGCTGAACAAGAGCCACTTATTTTCTGAGAGATGCTCGCAAAAATGTAGAAAATGCCTACCTAAAGCATGGAAACTGCCATAAAATAAGCCTTCGGGTCTCGTATCCTGAAAGATTTTCCCAATAAAACATAAATCCCGAGGCAAAATAGCAGCACTTCGGGATTTTTTGCGTATATTTGCCGGACAAACCAACAAAGAAATGAAAGTAATACTCTTCTTTTGTGCCATGCTGTTTCCCTATATGCTTCCTGCACAGGATATACGTGGTTTTGTCAGCAGACAGATGGAGACTTATCCAGAGTCCCGGCTGTTAGACATCTACAAGTCGTGTTTTCAGGACTATATGGGAGCCGAGCACCTGGTGTCTGACAGGCAGAGGGTAAAGGCGTATCTTGACGAGGAGTTGCAAACGACCAGTCTTGATGATTTGATGCCTTGGTATTATGAGCCATGTGGTGTTAATGGTCAGTACATTCGTGTCAGCATCAGAGCCATCAAGGAGAACCTGATAACGGAGGACTTACTGCTTAATGCCTTTATCCGTAGCGCAAATTCAGAGAAGCGTCCTTCTGTTGAGTCTTGGCGTGACGAATGGCACAAGATTATTAGTACGATTGACCAGATGGAAATTGGTCTCCCCCGCTTGGGGCAAGATCGTGCGTTTATTGACAGTATCCTCACTGTTGGGAAATATGCCATCAGCCATTCTCCTGAATACCGTGAGGCATATCGTCCGCACTATAGAATTGTTGAGAAAGGCATCTTTGAACGAGAGATAAAACCGTTGTTGCCCAAGAAGCCTGAAGAATACGAGTAAGCCTTGGTCTCGGGCGGTATCAACGTGAATTTCTAATTAAACAATCAACGATATGGAAGCAACAGTAAGACTTTACACATTGAATTATGACGAGGCAAAGACCTATATGTGGGCAGCGATATTCGTAGCTTGCAATCTGGTATTGCCTCAGGTGTTCCACCTCATCCCACAGGGCGGTATCATCTTCTCGCCCCTGTCATTGGTCATCCTCGTCGGAGCCTATAAGTTCGGCTGGAAGACGGGACTGCTCGCAGCGCTGGCTTCGCCGCTGGTGAATCATCTACTGACAGGTATGCCTGCCACCGAGGTACTGCCCGTGATGACGATGAAGCTCGCTGTACTTGCCCTTGTTGCGGGACTGGCTGCTCAGCACTTCAAGACCATCAGTCTGCCAATTCTCATCGGTGTCATACTTGTAACAAAAGCCATCGGAGCACTCGGTGAGTTAATTCTCACTGGCGGTATTGCTGCCACCATCGCCGATTTCACCGTCGGCTGGCCTGGCCTGCTGCTTCAGATCATCGGTGGATATCTCATCATTAAATATCTGTTTCACACCAATCCACATCCACATATCCTAGGTCATTCTTCTGGTTGCTCTGTGCAAAGAGGCCGAGCATGACACCAGTGAAACCACCAATGGTTTCTGTGCTGAGGAAACGGTATTCCATCTTGGCCAATGTGGTGAAATCTGTGCCGTTCTCCGATACCATCATATAGTAGAAGTCACGATCGGAGGTAATGCGCAGATAGACGCTATTGCCGGCTAATTCTATCTCCCGCTCACTATGATTAGTCTGTCCGAGGCGGACATTTGACTTAACGAAGAGTTTTCCGTTGCGACGCTCTGCCACCACATCATAATGGTTCAACGGTGCGGCGTAGGCGGTGATACCAGCCTGCATACCTTCTGTGAGGTGTGAGAGGTCTAAAAGAGCTGTGGCAGTGAAGTTCAGTTCAGTCTGACGGCGGGCCACGAAGGTAGGATTGGCTGTCTCACTGAGGTCAATCGTGCTGGGACGGAGCCGCAGGAATCCCTTGTGCTCTGTCAGCGAGTATTTGGTATAATCGGGATTGCAGAGACTCATCCAGCCCATTGGCAGTCCCAAAGAATGATAACTATCGGCAGGTGCATCGCGCTTGACGTAGTTAAATTCTTCTCTCACAGGTTCTAGCGTCATCGGCACCAAAGGCAGCGTCTTGCATTGCATGTCTATCTGCAACGTGCCATCGCCATTCACCACCGGCCATTCACCAGCTTCCCATTTCACGGGTGCCAGCATCGTCTCGCGGCCCATCACATGCTGCAGATAGCCGCTGGTGCGATAGCCCAGACAAATCATCCACCAAGAACCGTCAGTACCCTGTACCAGATCAGCATGACCAAGCCCCTGAATCGGACTGTTCTGCATCTTCATATTGAAGTGCGAGAGAATGGGATTGGCTGGGTTCGGTTCGTAGGGACCGAAGAGACTGCGGCTGCGCAGGATGTTCACATGATGGCCGTGCTCCGTGCCTCCTTCTGCCAGCAGCAGATAGTAGTAGCCATCCTTTTTATAGATATGTGGTCCCTCAGGATAACGTCCGCCAAGGCCCGTTCCCAGATGGTGAATCTCGCCCAGTTGCTTACCCGTCTCTACGTCAATCTCGCATATCTTGATGTCGCCCTCCTTCCACAGGAAATAGCACTTATCATCCTCCCAATAGAGCGTGGGGTCGCAGCTGCCGATGGCGAAGTCAATTACGATAGGCTCTGACCATTCCCCAGCGGGATTGTCTGTCCATACATAGAAGTGACGACGCGAGGGGAACACTGTTGTCACCATATAGAACCGCCCCTTGTGGTAGCGGATGGTTGGTGCATAGATGCCGCTGTTGCCGTCGGTGCCCTTCAAGTCCACCTGCGAGGGTCGTGTCAGACAGTTTCCCACCTGTTCCCAATGAATGAGGTCTTTTGAGTGGAACACCGGCACGCCAGGGAAATACTGAAACGTGCTGTTTACAAGATAGAAGTCATCTCCCGCCCTGCACACGCTTGGGTCGGCATGAAAGCCTGGCAGCACAGGATTTTTGAAACCCTGAGCATATCCCATCGCCAATAGCATAGCTGAAGCGATAAATAGTATAAGTCTTTTTCTCATTTTCATATCTTATCTTTTTTCTATTGAGCGGGTTTCGAGGAACTGGCGGAAGGTTTGTAGGTAGCCATCGGGGATATGGATGATCTCCTTGCCGATGTAGACACAATCGTTGCGGTCTACCTTCTGAATCTTATCGACGGCAATGATGTAGGAGCGATGGATGCGCAAGAAGCGGTCCTTGGGCAACATGTCCTCAACGGCTTTCATCGTCAGATGGGATATCAGCGCCTTGGGTTCGTTGTCGAGATAGAACAGCACATAGTCTTTCATACCATTGACGTAGGTAATCTGGTCGATGGATATGTTGCGCCATTCGCCATCGACGCGGATGAAAACGGTATTGGGCTGTTGAGGCCGGGCAACGGGTTCTTGCTGATATAATTTCCTGGCTTTTTCGACGGCAGCGAGGAACTTGTTGTAACGAATAGGTTTCAGCAGAAAGTCGAGGGCATTCACCTCATAGCTTTCGAAAGCATATTCCTTAAAAGCAGTGGTGAAGACCACACGCGTCTCTTCAGGCAGACTATGAGCTAACTCCATTCCGTCGATATTCGGCATTTGGATATCAAGGAACAGCAGGTTGGGCTTCTGCGCCTTGATGGCGTTGATGGCAGTAATGGAGTCTGTAAACGATGCTATCAACTGTAAGTCTGGCGTCTTCTCAACATACGACTCCAAAAGGCGGACGGCCAAAGGTTCGTCATCAACAATCATGCAGGTCATAGGTCTCATAGCTGAATAGTGATTTTAACGTGATAGATATTCTCTGGCGTGATAGTCTGTTCCCATTGGTAGCGACCTTGATAGAGCAGATCCAGACGGCGACGGGTGTTCTCCAATCCGATGCCCGAACCGCTGCGGTCCTTGGTGGGCTTGGGGTTGTTGGTGTTATCGGAAGTGAAGACGAGCGTGTCATCTTTCTGCATCAGACTGATGTCGATAGTGGCTGGAGCATTGCTGTTCATACCATGTTTGAAAGCGTTCTCGATGAGCGAAATGAAGAGCAAGGGTGCCACTTCTGATTGACCATTGACTATTGACCATTGACCATTAACAGTCGTCATCTCATTGCAGCGCAGTTTCATCAGTTCGATATAGTTGCGCATAAACTCCACTTCGCCCTCAAGCGGCACTTTCGGCTTGTTGGTCTCATACATCGCATAGCGCAGCAGGTCGCTCAACTGCATCACGGTATCTTGGGCTTTGTCAGCATCAATCTGCGTCAGACTGGAAATGTTGTTGAGGGTATTAAACAGGAAATGGGGGTTGATCTGATTCTTCAACCATGCCAGTTCTGCCTCTACTTCCTTCTGTTTCTTCTCGCTCTGTCGCATGACATAGCGGATGCTCAGGGCGATGCCGATAGCCATCAGATTAACGAGCATGGCAAAAATCAGAAATGAGGAATAACCTGCCAGTAAATTATCGGGCAGTGATTTGAAATCTTTAAAGATCACATGGGCGTTGGTGGCCAAAATGAGAACGATATTGGCTACAACGAACTGCCAGCGACGATGATGGAACCACAATAGGGGGACGCACAGGTAGAAGTTAAGGAGATAGACCACAATAGCCGGAGCCAGCCAATAGGCTGATACCGTCAACGACTCCCACGCTAATTGGGGGTTGTGGCTTGTGACATAGCTGATGAGTCCTGGCGACAGCAGAGTCAGCGACAACAGCAGCACCTGTGCCACAAACAGCCACACATCTTTTACCTGTATCTTCTTCATCGTGGGCAAAGTTACGAATAATTAATGAAATAACAAAATCTCTCCCGCATAATCTCTATGCGGAAGAGATGCTACATTAATAATGTATGTGTATACAAGTGAGTTTATCTGTTGGCCAACTGCTGATCCATGATGCGCTCGGCTGTATTCTTGGCCGTCAGGTCGAGGGTCTTCACGTACTTGTCATACTGCTTCTCGCTGAGAATCTTCTTCATCGTCTGCTTATGGCGATTCTGGATTGTTTCCCAAGCCTCACCAGCTATAGAGGCATCCTGTTGATAGTTGATGGTTCCCAACATGTTGTCGAACTGAGCCATTGCCTTCTTCACGGGTTCTATCTGATTGACGGTCAGTTCCAGATAGCTTGCCATGCGATCGAAGGTCAGCTTGCTGTTGTTGTCAATACTCTGAGCGTTAGTACTCATTGCCATCATCACCATTGCCACGAGGGCGATAATCATTTTCTTCATAACTTTTACTATTTTAAATTGTTAATACTATGTTTTCGTCGTTTGACTTTTGACAGTGCAAAGGTATGAAGAATATGGGCTGCTTCCAAATCACCTTCGACGTTTGACCCCACGTCTTTCGACGTTTGCCTCGCATCCTGAACTTTTTTCCCAATAAAACATAAATCCCGAGGCAAAATAGCAGCATTTCGGGAATTTTTGCGTATATTTGCCGGACAAACCAACAAATAAAATGAAAATGATGAAAAGACTTATGTTCTGCCTGATGGCAATGATGAGTGTGCTGACAATGACAGCACAGAGTAGTGTGTATGATTTCACAGTGAAGGACGACGGTGGCAAAGATGTGTCTCTTGCCGAGTACAAGGACAAGGTGCTGCTGATTGTGAACACCGCCACGAGATGCGGATTCACGCCACAGTATAAAGACTTGGAGCCGCTTTATCAGAAGTATAAGAGTCAGGGTTTTGAGATCCTCGATTTCCCTTGCAACCAGTTCGGCCAGCAGGCGCCTGGTACGATTCAGGAGATTCACCAGTTCTGTACGGCTAATTTCGACATCCACTTCCCGCAGTTTGACAAGATTGATGTGAACGGCGAGAAAGTACATCCGCTCTATACTTGGCTGAAAGCGCAGGCTGGAGGTGGCGATATCAAGTGGAATTTCACCAAATTCCTCATCGGACGTGATGGTAAGGTCATCAAACGCTATGAGTCGCGCGACCAGGTGGCTGCCATCGAGGCCGATATGCAGATGGAAGTGAATCCTGTACTGACCAATATGATGGCGCGTCGTTCTATCCGCAAGTATCTCGATAAACCTGTAGAGCACGCAAAACTGGAGACCGTTGTCAAGTGTGGCATCAATGCACCCAGCGGTATGAACCGCCAGCCGTGGATTGTCCGTGTGGTGGAGGATCAGAAGCTGATAGCCGACGTGAACGAGGCAGCTGGCAGAAGTCAGTTTTATGGTGCGCCAGCCCTCATCTGTGTCTGCACTCCAGCCAATGGAGGTGGCGAGCTGGATGCTGGTCTGCTGGGTGAGAACATGATGTTGGCAGCGCAGTCGTTGGGCCTCGGCACATGCTGCCTTGGTGGTCCCGTACGCTTTCTGCTGTCGAACGAAAAGTGTAAGTTCTTCTTCGACCGTCTTGACATCCCCGCTGATTATAAGCTGAACTACATCCTTGCTATCGGCTATCCTGACGAGCAGCCCGCTGCCAAGCCTCGTGATGCTTCGAAGGTGAAGTATATCAAGTAAGTTTGTGGCTTGAATGGAATAAGAGGTATGAGTATAAAACTGATGATATTTGATTTTGACGGGACGCTGGGTGATACCAGACGGAACATCGTCACTACCATGCAGATGGCCATCAAAGAGATGCAACTGCCAAGTCGCACTGAGGCAGAGTGCGCATCTACCATTGGTCTGCCATTGGCCGGGTGTTTCAGGACACTGTTTCCAGATATTCAGGAAGAACTCATCCCTCGATGTGCTGAAACCTACCGCAGAATCTTCAATGAGAATCTGCAGAAGATCACGCCGGAAGCATTTCCCGGTGTTGTCAAGACCTTGGAAATTCTGAAGGCACAAGGCTTCGTGCTTACTATTGCTTCGTCGCGTTCACGCAATTCACTCATGGAGCTGACTCGCGATATGGGCATTGCGGATTACATATCTTATTTAATAGGGGCCGATGACGTCAAGGAGGCGAAGCCCAAGCCGGAGCCAGTGCTGAAGACCCTCGCTGCGATGCACTTTGATGCCAGCGAGACGCTCGTTGTCGGAGATATGGCCGTAGATATTCTGATGGGCGCCAATGCCGGAGCAAGGACTTGCGGTGTGACCTGGGGCAATGGTAGCAGAGAGGAACTCAAAGATGCCGGAGCCAACTTCATTATCGATAAAATGGAGGAACTCATTGAAATAGCAGAGAATGAATAATAAGATGGATTTAAGAAAATATAGATGTCTATGAGAATTCTTATGATTGGTGGTACGGGCACGATTAGCAGTGCCATTACCCGACAGTTAGCAGAGAGCGGCCATGAGCTGTGGTTGCTGAACAGAGGTACCCGTAAACATGAGGTGCCAGGAAGTGTGAAACAAGTGATTGCCGACATTGACGATATGGAGACCGTGCTGCGTCTATTGGGCGATACGCAGTTTGATGCCGTCTGCGAGTTCATCGGTTTTGTGACTGAACAGGTAGAGCGCGATATCCGATTGTTCAGCGGACGCACCCGGCAGTATGTCTATATCTCATCAGCCTCGGCCTATGCAAAGCCGGCGCGCAGTCCTTATATCACCGAGGGAACAGCGTTGGCGAATCCCCACTGGCAGTATTCACGCAACAAGATTGCCTGCGAGGAACTGCTGATGCACGAATACCGCGAGAACGGATTCCCCGTGACCATCGTGCGCCCCTCGCATACCTACTGCGAACGCGGTGTGCCCTTGAGTATTCACGGACCGAAAGGCAGTTGGGCAGTTCTGAAGCGTATGCAGGAGGGCAAGCCTGTGCTGGTGCATGGTGACGGTTCTTCTCTGTGGACACTGACTTGGAACGAGGACTTTGCACGCGGTTTTATCGGTCTGCTCGGCAATCCGAAGGCTATCGGTGAGGCTTTCCAGATTATGAGTGATGAGCAGCTGACGTGGGACCAGATCTATGAGTGTGTGGGCAACGCTTTGAACGTTACACCCAAGCTCTATCATGTGGCTTCCGAATTCCTGGCAGCTGTCTGTCCAAAGGAGTATGACTTGGAAGGTAACCTCATTGGCGACAAGGCGGCTACGGTCATCTTCGACTGCACAAAGTTGAAACGTGCCGTTCCCGGATTCCAGGCTACCACCCGTTTCGACGAGGGTGTGCGTCGTTGTGTCAGCTATATTCTCGCCCATCCTGAGCTGCAGGTGGAAGACCCAGAGTTCGACCAATGGTGCGACAAGGTCATCGAGGCACAAGAACAAGCAAAGAAAAATCTGAAATAAGCAAAGAAGAATGATTAGAAAGGCGAATAAGAAGGATATCGGGCGTATCATTGAACTGCTGCATCAGGTGGATATGGTGCATCATGTGATACGTCCGGACTTGTTCAAGCCCAATACAACCAAGTATAACGAGCAAGAACTGGAAGCCCTATTGGAGGATGACAGCAAACCCGTCTTCGTGTTTGATGACGGAATGGTACAGGGGCATGCTTTCTGTCTGATAACAGAAGTCAGGGATGACAAATTGCTAGAGGACATCAAGACGCTGTATATCGATGACATCTGTGTGGACGAGAAGGCGCGCGGCAAACACGTCGGAAAGGCATTGTATGAACATGTCCGTGATTATGCCCTGTCAATAGGCTGCAACAACATCACCCTGAACGTGTGGGAGGGGAATGATCCGGCATGGAGCTTCTACAAGCACATGGGGATGAAGGTACAGAAAACGACCATGGAGATAAAACTATAGCTTATGCTTTGTGGTTATAGTACCTGATGAGCATGCCGACGCCGACGAAGGCTATGACAAACTCGAGGGCTACAATTAAGATGTACTGCATAATTGGTTATGGTTTTGAGTGGTTACAAGTTCGGTGAGATGGCGCAAACCCAGTTATTGAGATTCCACGTAGGCGTGCCGACATAGAGTTGGTCGCCTACGATGTGAGCACCGTTTTCCCTGAGGCTGTCGCAGAACTCCTTGACAATGACACCATTATCATGTCTGTTTCCATGTGCCACAAAGACAGCAACATTCTTTCCACCCAAATCAGCTTCGCGGAAGATGAGATAGGTGTACTGCCAATGGGGTGACAGGAAACCATCGGCCTGAAACTCAACGGCAAGGACCAGACTCTGACAGTTCTCTATCTGCCTGCTGTTCATACTCTGGACGCTGACGGTCTCAGCACCCAATTTGTCGGCTATCTCCTCAGCAATAGCCTGACAGCTGTCGTACACGACGACAATTGATTCATGTTTCATAATCCCACAAAAATTTAGTTGCGCTTTGTGCCCTTACATCGAGAGCATTCGGCTGGTTTCCGATAAAGGCTGGTCTTCAGACTTTCCTCCACTCCCAAGCGCCTTCTCGAGAATACTCAATGGCGTTTATGCTTAAGAGCCATAATGGAGTTCACTGCTGCGGGACAGTCGGAGATTCACACTCCAGTTCCCAATTAATCGCGGCTAAGCGAACCTTCATGGGTGACTCATTTCTGAATCACGATGCAAAGGTAATGCTTTTTTCTGAAAGTCGGTGCGTTTTTCTGAGAAAAAATTGCATGTTTATAAAATAATGTGTACCTTTGCAATGAATGGCTAATGCAATAACCCTTTTGATTGGTTGGGTGCTCGACCTCATCTTTGGCGACCCAGTGCGACTGCCACATCCTATCGTGTGGTTCGGCAAGGTTATTTCTACCTTCGAGCATAGCCTGAACAAGGGGAGTTATCGCAAGTTGAAAGGTGCTTTGACGGCTATTGGACTGATTCTGTTTGTTTTCGTCATCGCTTGGATGCTTCGAAAACTCTTAGGCATCTTCGCTCTGTTTATCTTCGATGGAACTCATGAGCAGGTATATCAGATTCCTGTGCTTCTTTATCTGTTCGATATTCTGGCTATCTTTTATTGTTTGGCGGGAACCACCTTGATTCGTGAGGTATGGGCTGTGTTTTTGGCTTTGGATCGAAGCCTTGAAGAAGGTCGTCAGCAAGTGGCACGTATCGTAGGGCGCGATACCAGCGAACTTTCTGCGCAAGAGGTTCGTACTGCGGCATTGGAAACCTTGGCGGAGAATTTGAGTGATGGGGTGATTGCTCCTTTGTTCTGGTTTGCTATTCTAGGTACTCCTGGTATGTTGGCTTATAAAATGGTAAATACCCTCGACTCGATGATTGGCTATAAGACAGATCGTTATCGTGACTTTGGTTGTTGGGCTGCCCATATCGATGATATCGCCAACTATATCCCCGCCCGCCTCACCGCCTTTCTAATGATCTTGGGCAATGGACATTTGGGGCTATTGCGCTTTGTCTGGAAGAACGGATCAAATCACGCATCTCCCAATAGTGGCTATCCAGAAGCTGCCCTTGCTGGCATTCTTGATTGTCGTTTCGGTGGCCCTCACTATTATTTCGGCCAACTCTTCGATAAACCCTACATCGGCACCAACGATCGTCCTCTCACCATCGCAGACATGAAGACAGCCGTCCGCGTGAATCGAACGGCTGAGATATTGATGGTACTGCTGGTTGTAGCCAGTATCGTCATCAGAAGTATTTGGTAATCTTCGCGTTGTCGAAGTTGTTCATCTCGTTCATCATGCGGACGGCAGAGTCGATGATGGGGAAAGCGCAAAGGGCACCAGTACCTTCGCCAAGACGGAGACCAAGATGGAGTAGGGGATTAGCGTTTATGATGTCGAGCATCATCTTGTGGCCGGATTCATCGCCACAATGGGTGAAGATCATATAGTCTTGTGAGGCAGGATAAAGTCGAATTGCCGCCAAAGCACAAGCGGTCATGATGAAGCCATCGACTAATATGATAAGGTGTTGTTCAGCAGCACGGAGCATTGCACCAATAGCGGCAATCATCTCGAAACCACCAAAGTAGCGGAGTGTCACAATGGGGTCAGGATACTTTGTGTCATGCGCATGACACAAAGTATCCTGACCCCATTGTGACACAGCCTTCGACAACACCTCGTATTTATGACGGATGCCATCGTTGTTGAGACCTGCACCTGCACCGATGCAGTCTTTGAGGGGGATGTTGCCAAAGATACTCATCCAGATGCTGGAAGGCGAGGTGTTACCAATGCCCATTTCGCCAATACAGAGTATGCGACAGCCCTCAGCAGCACAATCGTCAACGAGGTCAGAGCCAATCTGAATCGCACGATCGAACTCCTCTTCGCTTATAGCGGGCTCGTAGAGGAAGTTCTTAGTGCCTCGAGCTATTTTTCGGTCAATGATGCCATCAATATTCGAGAAATCGTAGTCGACACCAACATCGACGATGCGGAGTTTGAAGCCGTGTTGACGACAGAACATATTGACACCGCCACCACCACGAGTGAAGTTAATCATTTGTTGCCAAGTGACCTCACGAGGCGAGACACTGACTCCCTCGCGCTCAACGCCGTGATCGCCACCCAAGAGCAGATGACAAGGATGTGCCAAAGAAGGCTCTAAGGTCTGCTGAATCAGACAGATTTGCATCGCCAATTCTTCCAGACGGCCTAGTGCGCCTTTGGGCTTGTTCAAGTTGTCGATCTTTTTCTGAATCGCAGCCTGCATCGACTTGTCAAGTGGCTGTATGTCGAACGTTTTCATCTTTACTTTTTTACCCTTTTACTTTTAAGGGTATTCCACTAACCATCAAAATTACTTCGTCAGCTTTGGAGGCAATATATTGGTTCATCCAGCCTTCAAGATCGGTAAATTTTCGTTGGATAGCATTGTCGCTGACACCACCGCTACCAATTTCATTGGTGACAAAAATATAGGTGGCATCAGGCTCTGTGAACTTATCAAATTCAGCCTTAGCCAATTCAAGTGATTTATCGACATCGGAGTTATGAGCAAAGAAAAAATTCGTCAGCCAGAGTGTCACGCAGTCAATAACGACCACTCTGCCCGTCATATCGTGTAGGCTTAATTTTGTTTCTTCCTCGATGTTTGTCCATTGAGGACCGCGACGTTCCTGATGCTTGCGAACACGCTCACGAAATTCCTCGTCCCAGATATGTGCTGTCGCCATATAGACGGGATTCGGACTTAGGCTTAATGCCATTTCTTCCGCCTTCTTGCTCTTTCCTGAACGCTGGCCACCAGTAATCAGAATAATCTTTTTCATAGCGCACATACAACTAAATATACTGTTAGCTCTACCAACAGACAGACGGCTCCGCAACAATCACCTGTATAGCCGCGAAGCTTGTTCCAGATGAGCAGATAGAGGAAATACATCACGAGACATGGGATAAAGATAATCATCTCCCAAGATAATTCTGTATACCATAGAAATAAGCCCATTGGCAACAAACCTTGTATGGCGAGGCCGATGCCAGCCCAAGCGCCGAACTTCCGATAAATGGTTTTATTCTTCGCCTCTTCCTCCCGTCTGGCATATGGCATCATCAGAATAAGTTCAGCTGTCACCATTCTGGCGTATGGCGTTGCTGCCAGAATGGTCAGAGTAGCCATTATGGGCGACATCGATAAGAGTGTCGCAAACAACAACAGATGGTAAAGGAGAAGTCCGATAACGCCATAAGTGCCGATATGTGAATCTTTCATGATGGTGAGGATGCGTTCGCGGTCTGAGCCTCCGCCTCCGAAACCATCTAGGAAATCAGCCAAACCATCCTCATGCAAGGCACCCGTGATCAGCAGTCTCACCGCAATCGCTAACAAAATGGCAACGGCATAAGGCAGCACAAGACTTCCGAAGTAAAGTGTCGCTGCCATTGCACCTCCAGTGAGCCAGCCCGTCAAAGGCCAATACTCAACAATGGAATTATAGCTTTCTTTCGACGGCTGATGCAATCGCCAGAAAGGCAATCGCGTGAAAAAGATGAATGCGGCCCAAATACGGTCGTACCATTTCGTTTGGTCGATATTTATTTGCATATTAGAGAATTGTTTTAATCTCGCTGAGGGTCGAAACAACAAACGTTAGATTCTGTGGGTGTTCCTCTGGCGGTACTTGCCAACGGTTGAACAGCATCGCATCGAGACCGGCATTCAAAGCGCCAATAATGTCGCTCTGCAGATTGTCGCCTATCATGAGTGTTGTTTCGCGATTGGCACCAGAAACTTTGAGGGCATAATCGAAGTAGGCTTTTGAGGGTTTGTTGACGCCAGCATCTTCGCTCAAGATAATAGTGTCGAAGTAATTGTGCAGGCCACAAGCATCAAGCTTCTTGTACTGCACTTCGTGGAAACCATTACTACACATATGCATCCGATAACCCCTTTGTTTCAGGTAATCCATCACTTCGTGTGCACCATCGATGACACCAGGTTTCGTGGCGCAGAAGTCAAGAAACTTGTCGCTGATTTTTAAGAGGTAAGGGTTGAGAGGTAAGAGTTGAGAGGTAGGCTCTTCACATTCCGCTCTAAACTTTTTGCTAACCATCAGTGGTCTCTTAAATCGCTCTACTATTAAATAATCGCGAGTAATTTCGCCTTTGGCATATTGCGTCCATAGATCGATATTTGCCGTCCAATAGGCATCGTAGAACACTTGTGGGTTTTCGAAATAGCGGTCTAAACGGAAATACTCAAACGTCTCGCTCAGGGCAATGACCGCATTGCCGTGGGTATCGTAGAGTGTATCGTCGAAGTCGATGAATAGGTCTTTATATTTCATCATTTAGCGGGGCTTGCTTCAGCTGTTCAAGGGCTCTGCAGAGCTGGTCTGGGCAGGAAGTGCCCTTTGTGCCGCAGCGGATGCCATCGAGACGTTTGATAACATCGTCGATATGCTGGCCACGAACCAATTGGCTGACGCCCTGAAGGTTACCATTGCATCCTCCTAAGAAAAACACCTGCTGAATCACATTGTTCTCGTCGGCAGTTACATCAATCAGTTTCGAGCAAGTGCCGTGAGTTTCATACTGTACATGTTTTGTTTTCATATTGCTTATTGTTTATAATCTCATACCGAAGGAGGCACGGGCGCGCCATTTGTTCTGGTTGACTGTGACATTGTCATCCTTAAAGACAGAGTTGTTGACCACGGCGGTAAGACTGGCGAAATAACGGGGTGAGAAGTTGTAGACGACAGCAGCACGCTCATTGAAAAGCATGTTAAGACGCATATGTTGCGCCTCCTTGCGCTCGCCATTGACTGTCATGTTATTACGATTGTAGACTACGACGGTAGGCAGTACGGATAAATGGAGCAGCCATTTCCTGCTAGGCACCCAGTTGTAGCCATAGCCGCCGCCGATGCCTACATGTCCGAGGTAGATACGGACATCGGGAGCATTGGGATTCCTTGCTTTCAGATCATCGGTGGTCTTGATGCTACCGCCCTGATAGCTGATGCCTGCGAGCCAGGAGCCTGCTGAACGGCGCTGGATGTAGCTCTGTGTGAAGGCTGCAGGATAAGAGAACCGCCGGTGGTTGAAGGTGTAATAGCCCGCTATATTCAATACTTTCAGCAGTGCTTCTCCCGATTCCAGACGCAAGTCGCCTTTGTCGCCTGTGAAATCGCCCGCCAGTGTTTCCGATCGCTGGTAGCTAAAGTCAAGACTCAGGCGACTGCTATAGTAGTTGAGGTTGAACTCGTAGTCTTTGTATAAACCTTTCATCTTGGCAGGATTGATAGCAACAGCAGCGGAAATGCCACGATAGGAGGCGCCAATGCTCATGGTAGTCTTGTGGCTGGTCTTGAGATCGGCCTCCGAGTAGAAGCCGTTCACTGTACCCTTGGCGTGGAAGTCATTACCCGTCTGGTTCAGTCTGAGTTTTAACGTGAGCTTACCCTCGGGCCTGATTACAAAGTTGGTGTCGTAGGGTGTGCGGTAGTAGCGGGCTGTGAGGGCACTATCGAGTCTCGCCCTGCGCGCGGATTGAGTGAGCGTCTGGGCGGCAGCCTCGTTGGCAAAGGCCAGGAGGATGGCTGAAAACAAGATATGTCTGAAGGGCTTCATGATTTCTTCTCTCTATCGGTTGCAGACTTCAGTTCACAAAAGTAAGCAAAACAGATGAAACTACCAAGAAATAATATAAAAAAAACGTAAAATTTTCCCCTATTACAATGGAATTGCGTAAATTTGCAGCCGAATTGCGCAAAAAGGAATGAGTATTACTGGCATAGTAAGAAAGGTGTTTGAGTCTCGCCAACTGGAGTTGGAGAAGCATCAGAACGAGGGAAAGGCATTGCAGGAAGCAGTGTTAGGCCGGCTGATTGCTGAGGCAAAAGAAACGGAATTCGGTCGGAATCATGCCTTCGCCACGATGAAAGGCTATGACGAATTTACAAAAAATATCCCAATTAACACCTACGAAGAGTTGAAGGATAGCATCGACCGCATGCGACATGGGGAAACAGATGTCCTCTGGCCTGGTCGCGTGAAATGGTATGCCAAATCGTCGGGAACTACCAATGACAAGTCGAAGTTTATTCCCGTCAGTCGCGAGGGTTTGAAACGGATGCACTATAAGGGCGGTTTTGATGCAGTAGCGATGTATCTGCAGAACAATCCTAAATCACGTATTTTCGATGGACGGTCGCTGATTCTTGGCGGCAGCCACGCACCCAACTATAATCTGAAAGATTCGTTGGTAGGCGATCTCAGCGCCATCCTTATTGAGAATATCAATCCGCTGGCTAATCTGGTGCGTATTCCCAAGAAAAAGACAGCCCTGATATCTGATTTCGAGATCAAACGCGACAAGATAGCGCGTGAGGCGATGAACAAGAATGTGACGAACATTTCGGGTGTTCCTTCGTGGATGTTGTCCGTGCTTACCAGGATGATGGAGATATCGGGCAAGACGCATTTGGAGGAGGTTTGGCCGAATATCGAGATGTTCTTCCACGGAGGCGTGGCCTTTACACCCTATCGTAAGCAGTATGAGCAACTCATCACCTCGCCCAGGATGCATTATATGGAGACTTATAATGCCAGCGAGGGATTCTTCGGTCTGCAGAACGATCCGAATGACAAGTCGATGCTGCTCATGCTCGACTATGATGTGTTCTATGAGTTTATCCCCATGGATGGGGGTGATGCCGTTCCACTTTGGGGTGTTGAGACTGGCAAGAACTATGCAATGGTCATCTCTACCTGCTGCGGACTGTGGCGATATGAGATTGGAGATACTATCCAGTTTACCTCGACCAATCCCTATAAGTTTATCATTACTGGTCGTACGAAACACTTTATCAATGCCTTTGGCGAGGAGCTGATCGTTGATAATGCTGAGAAGGGATTGGCCTACGCTTGTGAAAAGACGGGGGCAGAGGTGTCTGAATACACTGCCGCACCTGTGTTCATGGATGCCAATGCGAAATGTCGTCACCAGTGGCTCATCGAGTTTGCCAAGCGACCCGATGATCTGCAACAGTTCTCCGATTTGCTCGACCAGCGCCTGCAGGAGGTCAATTCCGACTACGAGGCTAAGCGTTATAAGAACATCACCCTGCAGCATCTTGAAATCATTGAGGCGCGGCCGAATCTCTTCAACGACTGGCTGAAGCTTCGTGGTAAGCTGGGTGGTCAGCACAAAGTGCCTCGTCTGAGCAATAGCCGTGAGACCATCGAGCAGTTGTTGACGCTGAACAAGTAAAGGTAAAAAAGTAAAAGGGTAAAAAGGTAAAATATGAAAAAGCTATTTGAAGTAATCTATAGAAGGTGTAAGGGTAAGGAGCTCTTCTTACCTTTTTACCTTTTTACCTTTTTACTTTTCATTGCTTGTGCCCGTATGGGACAGCCCGATGGCGGCTGGTATGACGATGACCCTCCTGTGGTGGTAGGTAGTACGCCAGAAGACAGGGCTACCAATGTCAAAACGAACAAGATTACCATCTATTTCGATGAGTTTATCAAAATAGACAATGCAAGTGAGAAAGTGATTGTCTCGCCGCCTCAGTTGGAAATGCCGGAAATCAAGGGTGCTGGCAAGAAGATTGTGGTGGAACTGAAGGACACATTGAAGGAGAATACTACCTATACCATCGACTTCAGTGATGCCATTACCGATAATAATGAGGGTAACCCCTTGGGTAACTATACCTTTACCTTCTCGACAGGTGAGCAGATTGATACCTTCGAGATTGCTGGTTATGTGTTGGATGCCAGTAACTTGGAGCCTATAAAAGGCATCGCTGTTGGACTCTATGATGATTTGTCGGATACTGTTTTTACCACGAAACCGCTGATGCGTATCTCTCGTACAGACGGTCGAGGTCATTTTGTGGTAAAAGGTGTGGCGCCTGGCACCTATCGTGCCTATGCCCTTCAGGATATGGATGGTGACTTCTGCTTTAAACAGAAAGGTGAGATGATAGCCTTTAATCATGAGGAATACAGTCCATCGTCGAAGCCAGATACCCGTACAGATACCATCTGGCGCGACTCGCTGCATATCGATGCGCTGCGACAAGTGCCTTACACACATTTCTTGCCTGATGATGTCACGCTTTTGGCGTTTACACACCCTCAGACAGATCGCTATCTGTTGAAGACAGAACGTGCCGAGCCAAACAAGCTATCGATGTATTTTACCTATGGAGACTCGATAGTACCTGAGATCAAGGGCTTAAACTTCAATTCAGACAGTGCCTTTGTCGTAGAGACCAACGAGAAACGTGACACCATTCACTATTGGTTACGTGATACCGCACTCGTCAATCAGGACACCCTTCGCATGGATATTACCTATCACATGACCGATACGCTGGGTAATCTGGTGCTTTATACCGACTCTGCTGTGGAGATGTTGCCTAAGGTCATGCATGAGAAGCGTGTGAAAGAACTGGCCAAGGAGATGGAAAAGTGGCAGAAGCAACAGGAGAAGCGCAAGAAAAACGGCCAACCCTACGACTCCATCTATCCCGTCAAGCCCCTGGAAGTGAAATACAATGTGCCTTCTGCGGCCACTCCCTATTCAAGAATTACCGTTGAGATGCCAACACCATTGGAGGTCTGCGACACTTCGAAGATTCATCTTTATTCGATGATCGACTCCGTATGGTATCAGGCGCCCTGTGAGTTCCGACAGATGGAGAATTCTGTACGACAATACGAGTTGTTGGTTGACTGGCGTCTGGAAACGGAATACAGCTTTGAGGTCGATTCTGCCGCCTTCATCGATATCTATGGCACCATCTCTAAAGCCAATAAACAAGGTATCAAGGTGAAAGGACCGGATGAGTTCAGTCTGCTGATCATCAATGTCAGCGGTCTGGCGGTGGCCGATACCTCGATTATTGTACAGCTGCTCAGCAGTTCAGACACACCTGAGAGAGAAGTACGTGTGAAGAACGGCTCGGCGCGATTTGAGTATCTCACACCAGGCAAGTACTATATGCGTGCCTTTGTTGATGCTAACGGCAATGGTATCTGGGATACAGGTGACTATGCTGCCGACCGTCAGGCAGAATCGGTCTATTATTATCCTCAGGAGATAGAATGCAAGGAGAAATGGGATGTGACCAAGTCGTGGAAGATGACAGAACAGCCTCGTTTCCGCCAGAAACCTGCTGCTATTACCAAGCAGAAGCCCGATCAGGAGAAGAAGTTAAAGAACCGTAACTTTGAGCGGGCCAAGCAGTTGGGTAAGGAATATCTCAAAACCAAGGGAGTGAAACTATAGGAGTGAAAAGTGATAAGATAAATAATGAATATGACAATGAAAAAAATCGTGATTTACCTCTTAGCCCTTATGCCAATGATGGCTCAGGCGCAGTGCGGCATTGAGAATACGGCCTTCAAGTCGGGCGAGGTATTGGAATATGACCTGAAGTTTAACTGGAAACTTATCTGGTTTACGGTAGGTACCGCTACGATGGATACCAAAATGACAAAGTTTGAAGGAAAGGATGCCTGGCGTTCATACCTGATTACGAGGGGTAACAATACTCTCGACAAGTATTTCATGATGCGCGACACCCTGCTCAGCTACTGTAATCCTGACCTCTCGCCCCTTTATTTCCGTAAGGGAGCCCGTGAGGGAAGTCGTTACTATGTCGATGAGGTGTGGTATTCCTATCCTGGCGGCAATTGCCAGTTGAAAAAGCATCGTATCGATGCCGATGGTGCAGTACATTGGAAGACGAGTACTTATAAGAATTGTATCTATGATATGATGTCCATCTTCCTTCGTGCCCGTAACTTTGATGCGGCGAAGCTGAAGAAGGGCGAGGTGATTCCCATGCCTATTAGTGACGCACGCAGCTTGTCAAACTCCTGGCTGAGCTATCGCGGTAAGACCAATTATAAGATGGATAGCACTAAGGAGAAGTTCCGTTGTCTGGTATTCTCGTTCTGGGAGAATGAAAATGGCAAGAGCCATGAGCTGATCCGTTTCTACGTGACCGACGATGAGAACCATATCCCCGTGCGTTTGGATATGTTCCTCAGCTTCGGTTCTGCTAAGGCTTTTTTGAAGAGTTATAAGGGTGTACGTGGTCCGATGACGTCGAAGGTGCAGTAACACCTCCCGTTACCCTTGACAATTCATCCAGAGTGAGTTGGCGTCGTTCTGATGCCAGCTCTTCTTTATTTTTGTGGATACCTTTTTTATTCATCTTATCTATAGTTTATAATTGACGTAATGACATTTCGTAGAAGAGGCCTTTCCGCTCCATGAGTTCCTCGTAGGTGCCTTGTTCGGCGATCTTACCTTTGTCGAGCACGATGATTCGGTCGCAATGACGGATAGTAGATAGGCGCTGGGCAATGACAACACGGGTACAGTTAAGTTGGTCGAGATTTTCGCTGACTTGTTTCTGGGAGATATTGTCGAGAGCAGACGTGGCTTCGTCAAAGAAAATGATATCAGGCTTCGAAATCAGGGCTCTGGCGATAAGGATACGCTGTTTCTGTCCACCACTGAGACCACTACCGCTCTCGCTGATGAGGGTATTCAGTCCCATAGGCATTCTGCGCACATCTTCCTCAAGGCTTGCCATCCGCAGAGCCTCCCAAGCGTCTTCATGTGTAGCCCAGGGTGCTGTGATGGTGATATTTTGGAAGAGATCGCCCGTGAAGAGGTTGCCACTTTGCAGACAACAGCCAATCCTCCGGCGCAGACTGGTCTTATCGACTTTCGCCAGGTCGTAATTGTCGTAATAGATACCTCCTGAGAGTGGTTGTTCAAAGCCTAGAAGCAAACGCATAAACGTAGACTTACCACTGCCTGAACGGCCTACGAGTCCTACATACTCACCTGGTTCTATACGGAGTGAGAGGTTGTCGAGCACCAGTGGCCCTTCTTCTTCATAACGGAAACTCAGTCCGCTGACATCGATGCCACCAAACAGATCTTCTACTTGCGGAGCTTTGGCTTCCATCTCAGGCACTGCTTCCAGAATGGGTTTAACGGAGTTCAGGAGGGGCTTGATCTGTGCCAGTGTCGGCACTATGGTTTTCATCTGTGCCATCGCTGCCGTCATCATGCCAAAAGCCGAACTGAATGCAATATAGTCGGACGGCGAGACGTTGTTTGAGAGGGTAGACCAGAAAATGAGCATGGTGCCTCCGATAGCGAGGAAGGCGGTCAGAGCCGAATACATACGAGAGATAAAGGCAGGATTATAGAGCAGTCGCGCCTGGTCGGTATAATGGTCGAGCCATCGAGTAAAAGCGCGGTTCTCAGAGCCCGTCAACTTGATTTTCTGAATGCCGGCAAACATATTATATTCTAATCCGCTGAGCTTGGTTGCTTTCTCAGTGTACATGCCCTGGATACGGACCGTCCGTCTGTAAACCAATAAGAGGATAATTGTCTGAAGGGCCAGGATGCCAAGGGCGGGGAAGAGCAGTGATCGGCCGTAGATCCACAGCTGCATGAGATAAATCAGTGAGAGTACGGCAGAGAGTCCTGCGCCGATGATGGTCTCATTGATCATGCCAGAGAGGATAGACACATTATTGATCTTGGCACTCAGTTCGCCACTGGCGTTCTTGGAGAAGAAGGTGGGCGAGAGCAGAAAGGTACGGGCCATGATAGAGTTCTGGGTGTGAAGGTCAACGATATGCTGCACACGGGTAATATAGAGGTTACGGGTGAGTGTGAGCAGCATCGTACCGATGGTGGCTCCTAACAGCAGTCCTGTGATAGGCAACAGGTCGGAGGCATCGCCCGTAGGAATGACCGTATCAAAGATAAGTTTGTTGGCCATAGGGGTAAACATACCCAGTAGCACTACGACAAGGGCTGCCAGACAGAGCATCAAGGCATTGGGTCCAGATACGACATCCCAAGCAAAGTTGATCAGATCCTTGATACCTAGCGCCCGCAAGGGTAGTGGTTTGGTAAATGTTAAGGCTATGGGCTTGAGTTCTTGTTCCATCTCCTTCTTGCCGATATTTCTGATGATGCCATTGCGGTCGCGGTAATGATAACCTAGTCCGCTGCTGGTGGGCGTCAGGGCCAGAAGCTGACCATCTTTGGCGTAGCCGAGCAGAGGTCCGACACATTCGCGCCACCATTCGCCAGTCAGACGAATACGACGCATGAGAATGCCACGGGGTCGTAGAATGCCTGTCAGTTGCTCCTCAGGCGAAACGATGTCATTCTCCTCCAGGTCATAGTCCTTGATGCCTAATGCATCGAGAATCTGCCTGAGTGCCGATTGGCTTGTTTGTGGTATAGCCTTCTTTCGGCGCAGGAATCCCAATCTCTGGGCGCCACGGTCCAGGGCTTCTGCCAGGAGGCTTCGCTCCAGCTGTCTACGCTTATTGATCTGTTTGATATAGATGGCCATGGCTATTCACTCTTCATTAAATCCCTATATAATCCTTCCTGCTCTATCAGCGTCTCGTGGGTGCCACGCTGGAGAATCCTTCCCTGATCCATGACGAGGATTTCGTCACAGTCACGGATGGTTGAGAGACGATGTGCAATAATCATTTGTGTGGGTCCCATCAGACGGATTGAAGCCATCACCTCATCTTCTGTCTTCGGATCGAGGGCCGAGGTGGCTTCGTCCATAATCAGCACAGCGGGCTCTTTAGCCAAGGCTGTGGCTATTTCCATCCGCTGACGTTGGCCACCGGAGAAGTTCTGTCCGCCTCTGACGAGTTTTGTGCCGAATCCATCAGGACGACTGACGATATCATCACGTATCTGGGCATCGTTACAGGCCATCATCAGTGTGAAGTCCTCGATACTCTCGTCCCACATACGGATGTTCTGGGCAACGGTATCGTCGAAGAGTACAACATTCTGGTCGATGACGGCTACGGAGTTTGTCAGTTCCTCAGAAGAAATACTTTCTATGGGTCTTCCATCGAAGAGGATCTCTCCCGACCACGGTTTATAGAGTCCGGAGATGAGTTTTGCAAGTGTCGACTTGCCGCAACCACTGCTCCCAACGATGGCTACGCTGTGACCAGGTTCGATACGTAGGTTGAAATTCTCGATAAGCGGAGGTTGGAGGGTGGAGTAGCCGAAGGTGACGTTTTTCAATTCTACCAGTCCACCCAATTTGCCCTCAAACATTTCTCCCTCATTCTCGCGGTGGTCTTCTGGGAATTTCATCACATCCTCGATACGCTCCATCTGGCTGCGCATCACTACGATGGTCTTCGAGGCATTGACGATGTCGTTGACAGGTGAAAGGAACGATGACATAAATCCTTGGAAGGCCAAAAGCATACCTACTGAAAGTTCTCCTTTCAGAATCAATAAGGCACCAAGTATGAGGATGGTGGTATTGACCAGTCCGTTTACGAGGATAGGCAGCAACCCCATTTTCAATTGTTGTTCGGTGGCGTTACCTTCCATATTGAATTTTTTGGCCCAAAGACCGCTCCAGTATTCAAAGAAACCCGTCTCAGCACCCGCAGCCTTGATACTCTCCATATTATCAATACATGAAACGGTAGCAGAGAAATATCTGCCTGTGCTCTGTTCCATAGAGTGGATGAGGTTGATACGTTGATTGGAATGGTACTGTACAATAAGCAGATTGACCACAGCAGCAATGATACCAACTAAGGTCAGTATGACCGAATAACTGAGCATCAGGGCGAGGTAGAGTACGAGTAGGGCGATGTTGATGATTTGTGGTGCCAGCACTTCCACCAGTGAGTGTGTGATGGTCTCATTCAGATGTTGGCGTTGTTGCAACTCACCCACGCTTCGCATGGCGAAGAAAGAGATGGGCAATCGCAGTACATGGTTGAGATACTTTACATTTCCTTTCAAGGCCAACGATCCGGCTATTCGTTTGGCATAGCGGGCTTGTAGTAATACCAAAATGAATTGGAATAGCGCCACCGTTCCCATGAGCAGGAAGAAGGTCGAGCTCCAGTCGCGGTTCTTGCCTGAGAGAATCTCATCAAGGAAGGTACGGGTAAAGAGAGGGATGACGAGGGCGACGAAAGCCGCTAAGAGAGCAAAGATGAAAGTGAGCCAGAAGGCCTCGCCAGCCCCTTGAAGGTATTTCCTGACATATGACAGGATGCGGGTACGGTGTCCCTCCTTTTCAAAAGCCTCTGTAGGGGCAAACGTCAGGGCTACACCCGTGAAGGATTTTCTGAAATCATCGATGGGCACATCTATAGGCCCTGCATTGGGATCGTTCAGACTGGCGACATCGTTCTTGAAGCCTCGGAAGACAACAAAATGATTGAAGTTCCAATGAATGATGGCGGGTTGCATGCCCTCGAGTGCTTCAGGTGTTACCTGATAACCCTCTGCCTCCAGACCGTAGTTTCTGGCGGCAAGTACGATATCTTTTGCCGAACTGCCGTCGCGTGAAACACCACAAGCCGCACGTACCTCCTCCAAGGGCAACCACTTGCCGTAATGCGCTAGAATCATTGTCAATGAGGCTGCGCCACACTCCACAGATTCCATCTGCATCACCATTGGCATTTTCACGACCTTGCTCATGCTCCTGTCAATTGCCTGTTGCTGATTCTACTGCGTTGTCAACGGCACCGATGAGTACTCGCCAGACGGGTTTCTGCTGGGTGATGATCTGAATATTACAGAGCGAGCCCGTATTAATCTTCAGCCCTTGGCTCTTTTCACGGCTCCAGACAAGATGTCCATTTTGCTCATCGAGTATGACCCGCACCTCGTAAATGGCCTCACCATCTTTGATGAACGCTGCCAGCGGATCCAGTTTTAACCGTCGTATGACATCATCCTTTGTGGTTGGGTACTGTTCAATACCCTTCACCGTTCCGTAGGCATAACCCCAGTTTTCACGCTGCAGGTCAGCGGGTGTGGCTTGTACCTGTTGTCCAAGTTTCAGTTTCCTCAGGTCGTTGAAGGTTACATAGCAGAGCATTTCCCGGCCTTGTGTTTCAGGCACCAACCAAGCCTGGCCGTGACTCACCAGTACTCGATCGTTGGTGCCGATGGTAGAGTCATTGACGGCCTTAACCTCTCCAAAGGGGAAGACAATACCTTGAGCCGTCACTTTATCATTGATGGTACCAAAGGCGCACCAATAGACGCCCACAGCCACCATAGCCAACATGGCGCCAAGCACCAGTTTCAGTTTTGGTGAGGCCACACGTGCCATCTCCTCCGCCTCACTCTTGGCATCCAGCGCTTCCAAGGCTTCCTTGTTGAAAATGTCTGCCATATGCTTCTTTTACCTTTTTATTTTTCAATGGTAATAATCCGGGTAAATCCGGTCATGTGGAAGATTTTGAAGATAGGCGCACTTACATGTGTCACTTTGATTTGTCCATTGAGCTTTCGGGTGACGATACGCATCATCTCTTGAATGACACGCAGGCCAGAACTTGAGATGTATTGCAAGTCTGTGCAGTCAAATTCCAGGTCGATGCCAGGTTCCAATACAGCCTCCACTTCCCGTTCAAATTGTGCAGCGTTCAAGGTATCTACGCGCTCACCAGTTTTAACGATGGTCTTTCCTTCTTCTTTAATGATTTGTGTCATAAGTCTGGGTAATCTGAGTATTCTGAATAATCCGAGTTATAAATCTTCATCAAACGGCGTTGCATTTACGCAACGTAAGTTCTTCTCCAATTGTGTCGTGCTGCTGGCACCTACCAGAACAGAGGTAACGCCCTTCTGGTGGAGAATCCACGCCAGAGCCATCTCTGCCAATGTCTCTCCGCGATTTTGGGCCACCTCGTTATAATGACGTAGCTTTTTGAGTAATTCAGGTGTAAGCATATCCTCCCTCAGGAACTTGCCTTTTGACATGCGGGAGTCCTGAGGAATGCCATTGAGGTAACGGTCGGTAAGTAGACCCTGTGCCAAAGGCGAGAATGAAATAAAGCCGATACCTTCCTCTGCACAGAAATCAAGGATACCCTCTTCCTGCGGCTCTCGGTCGAGCATATTCAGTTTGCCCTGATAGATAAGCAAAGGCACATCACGTTCCTTCAGATATTTTGCAGCAAAACGCGTTGCCTCTAGCGGCCAACGGGAGATGCCTACATAGAGCGCCTTACCTGCCCGTACAATATCCACAAGTGCTTGAAGCGTCTCCTCCAAAGGGGTCTCAGGGTCATAGCGATGGCTATAGAAGAGGTCGACATAGTCAATCTTCATTCGTTTCAGACTCTGATCCAATGAAGCAATGAGATACTTACGTGATCCCCAGTCACCATAGGGGCCAGGCCACATGTCATAACCTGCCTTTGAAGAGATGAAGAGCTCATCGCGATACGGACGGAAATCCTCGTCCATCAACCTGCCCATCGTCTCTTCAGCAGAGCCGTATACAGGACCATAGTTGTTGGCCAGATCGAAATGGGTGATACCATGATCAAAGGCATAATGGGTTATCTCACGACTGCGCTCGTAAGGGTCGACACTTCCGAAGTTATGCCAGAAGCCCAGGCTTACTTTAGGCAGCAAGACGCCTGAACGTCCACAACGTTTATACTCCATTCCGTTAGAGTAGCGGTTCTTGTCAGCGTAATATAGTTCCTTCATATTGGTTGATTTTCTGCAAAGGTAATCATTTTATTGGAAAAAACGTTGCTCTTTTAAAAAAAGTTTGTATATTTGCACGCAAAAAGCAAAGAAACGATGACTAACCAACCCTTAGAAATACCATTTGCGATACCTCGGTCGAAAGAGATAGAGGAGAAGATGCTGCGGTTTACCGATGCTGGAAAGTATGATCAGGACCAGTTTATAGACTTTGAGCCTGAGCAGCATGTATATACCTATAAGGGACAGACCAGACTATTGCCTGTGAGTTCGCTGATTGCCTATTTCTTTGAGAAATTCGATGCCCAGGCAGCAGCTCAGCGACAGTATGAGCGTTATGGTATTCCTGTCGATGAGACGTTGAAGAAATGGGAGCGGAATGGACAGATGGCCCGTGAGGTTGGCACCTTTGTACACGAGCAGACGGAGAGTTATTTTCGCGACGGGACTTTCGCTAAAGTCTGTCCGTTTACCTTTGAAGATCAGACGGAGATGATCAGCGTGGAAAAGGAGCGACAACACTTCCTCCGCTTTGTTATGGACTACGACATACACCCCTATCGTCAGGAATGGCCCGTTTATGACACAGACCTGAACATCGCGGGTACCATCGATATGGTGTGCAAAGAGATGGATGATGAGTTTACCATCTACGACTGGAAACGTAGCAGCAAGGTGGTGAATGTCTTAGGACAGCCTATAGTGGAAGCTTTTGGTGGTAAACGAGGATTCAACGGTATCTCGTTGCCCGACACTCCATTCTATCACTACTGTATCCAGCAGAATCTCTACAGATATATGCTCGAGGCTCACTATGGTGTAAAGGTGAAGGCTATGAACCTTGTGGTACTCTGTGCTGACTATCCCTCATATATTGTTGCAAATGTGCCTAAGATGGACGAGGTCATTGAGCAGATTATTGCCGCCTGCAAAGAAAAAGACCTGGGTCATCAGTTGTTGTCAGACTGAAGACCCAGGCCTTATTTTGTATTTTTAATTATCCCACCTGACTACCAGGCTTGACATCCTTGGTAGTAGTGACCACGCTGAGGCTCTCGTCAGCATCAACGGCTGAGAGGATCATACCCTGACTCTCGATGCCCATCATCTGGCGAGGTGCGAAATTAGCCACAAAGAGGATGCGCTTGCCAATGAGTTCTTCGGGATTCTCGTAGAAAGCAGCGATACCCGAACAGATGGTGCGATCAGTGCCAGAACCATCATCGATGGTGAACTGCAGCAACTTTTTGCTCTTCTTCACCTTCTGACAATCCTTAACGAGACCTACACGGATATCGAGTTTCTCAAACTCTTCGAAACTGACGGTATCCTTGATAGGAACGGCCTTATAGTTGGCTGCCTCATTGGCTTTCTTGGTAGCCTCAAGCTTGTCGAGTTGTTTCTGAATCACCTCGTCCTCGATCTTTTCGAAAAGTAAGGCGGGTTCACCCAATTGATGACCAGCTTTCAGGAGATCTGTGCTACCCAACTGCTCCCACTCAAATGAATCGATATTCAGCATTTCACGGAGTTTCTTCGAAGAGAATGGCAGGAACGGCTCAAATGCGATAGCGAGGTTGGCTGTGAGTTGTAAGCAGATGTTTAGGATGGTCTCACAACGCTTGGGGTCTGTCTTCCAAACCTTCCAAGGCTCGCACTCGGTGATATAGCGGTTGCCGATGCGGGCGAGGTTCATGGCCTCGAACTGTGCATCACGGAACTTGAACTGTTCCAGCAATGCCTCCACCTTTTCCTTCACATCCTTGAACTCCTCAAGGGCCTGCTTGTCTACATCCTGCAACTCACCGCAAGCAGGAACCACACCGTTCCAGTACTTCTTAGTCAACTGGAGGGCACGGTTCACGAAATTACCGTATACAGCTACCAACTCGTTGTTATTACGATCCTGGAAATCCTTCCAAGTGAAGTTGTTGTCCTTGGTCTCAGGTGCATTGGCTGTCAATACATAGCGTAATACATCCTGCTTGCCAGGCATATCTACCAGATACTCATGGAGCCATACAGCCCAGTTACGAGAGGTAGAGATCTTATCGTTCTCAAGGTTCAGGAACTCGTTGGCAGGCACGTTATCAGGCATGATATATTTGCCGTGAGCCTTCATCATCACAGGGAAGATGATACAGTGGAACACGATATTATCCTTACCGATGAAATGCACGAGACGTGTATCCTCATCCTGCCACCATTTTTCCCAGTTACCCCATTTCTCGGGCTCTTTCTGACACAACTCGACCGTATTCGACACATAGCCGATAGGTGCGTCAAACCAAACATAGAGCACTTTGCCCTCAGCATCCTTTACAGGCACGGGGATACCCCAATCCAAGTCGCGAGTCATTGCACGAGGCTGAAGATCCATATCGAGCCAACTCTTACATTGACCATAAACGTTCGGACGCCACTCCTTGTGCTCCTCGAGGATCCACTGCTTCAACCAATCCTGGTACTCGTTCAAAGGAAGATACCAGTTCTTGGTCTTCTTCAGCACAGGTGTAGAACCAGAGATGGTAGACTTCGGATTAATCAACTCTGTAGGCGAAAGGTCGCGTCCGCACTTCTCACACTGGTCGCCGTAGGCACCCTCGTTGTGGCAATGGGGGCACTCACCTGTCACGTAGCGGTCGGCAAGGAACTGCTTGGCCTCCTCGTCGTAGAGCTGTTCTGTCGTCTCTTCTGTCAGCTTTCCCTCGTCGTAGAGTTTCTTGAACCACTCTGCGGCAAACTTATGGTGGGTCTCAGAGGTGGTACGGCTGTAGATATCGAAAGAGATGCCGAACTCCTCGAAAGAGTCCTTGATCATCTTATGATAGCGGTCCACGACGTCCTGAGGCGTGATACCTTCCTTGCGGGCACGGACTGTGATGGGCACACCGTGCTCATCCGATCCACCGATAAACAGCACTTCGCGCTTCTTCAGACGAAGATAGCGCACATAGATATCAGCAGGAACATATACGCCAGCCAGGTGGCCGATGTGTACGCCTCCGTTGGCGTATGGCAGCGCTGACGTCACCGTCGTACGCTTAAAAGTCTTATTCTCCATTGTTTAAATACGTATTTTTTTTAATTTGGCCACAAAGGTACTACAAATATTTGAGAATCTCGCTAAAATGCTCAATTTTTACTAACCGTTCGTGGTCGATGTCGTCGAAATGCTCAAGTTGCCAGGTAATGTGGAAGGGGATATGTATCGCCCAGGCTCCGATGGCGAGGGCGGGGGCGATGTCGCTCTTCAGCGAGTTGCCAATCATCAGGAGCTCTGAAGGGTGGATGCCTTGGTGCTCACAGAGGGCAAGGAACTCTTTCTGAGTCTTGTCGGACGTTATCTCCACATCGTCGAAGTACTTAAGAAGACCGCTGCGCTTTAGTTTGTTCTCCTGGTCCTGTAGCTCTCCCTTGGTGAAGACGACCATTTTAGGTGAGAGATTACTGTCGAGGCGCTCGCGTAACGCTTTGAGTGTTGATTCCACTTCCGGCAATGGGGTTGCGGGAAGGTGGAGTAGACGCTTACAGTTCTTAAGGAGGTCGGAGAGTTCTGATGACGAGATGTCGTTGCCGGCCACGCGCAATGCTGTCTCGATGATGCTGATTGTAAAGGCCTTACAACCGTATCCGAGGTCTTCCATATTGCCTGACTCGGTGATGAAGAGTTCGTGTTTCGGGTCTTCGCAGTAGGGACGAATCAAGCTGTAGAGGTGTTCCTCCACCTCTTCGAAATGCCCTTGACAATCCCACAACGTATCGTCGGCATCAAATGCTATGACCTTAAACTCTTTCACTCTTCATTCTTCACTTCTTCCTGCAGTCTGGGCAGACACCTTTTATCATCAGGTTGGCTGATTTCTGTTCGAAGCCCTTAGGCAACTGTACATTTGGCACCTCGGTATAGTCGAGGCAGAACGTCTGCTGGCACTCTTCACAATAGAAATGCGGATGGATATCCTCATCGTGGTCGTGGTCATGACTGTGGCAGAGTTCGTAGCGCACGCCCTCGCTGCCGCCTTCGATGACATGCACGAGATGGTTCTCGCGGAAGAGCGTAAGGGCACGGAAGATGTTCGACTTGTCGATACTCAGAATTCTGTATTCCAACTCCGACAAGGTCACCGGGTGAATGGCCTTCACCAGTTCCTTAAGCACCACGATACGGTTGGCGGTGGGCTTTATGCCGTGCTCTTCGAGCAGTTCTGTACACTTTGCTTCGTTCATTGGGTGCAAAGGTACGAATAAAATATGAAAAAATATCCTGATTCGCGATAATTTTTCATATTCCACGGTCCGCCCAGTCACTGCGGTCGAGACTCCTATAACCGATGGCTTCTGCGATATGGTGCGACTGCACGCTTTCACTGCCTTCGAGATCGGCAATGGTTCGTGCCACCTTCAGGATGCGGCTGTAGGCACGGGCAGAGAGCGATAGGCGTTCCATCGCCATACGGAGCATGTTGAGTCCGGCCTCGTCGGGTTCGGCATACTGATGAATCATCTTCTCTGTCATCTGGGCATTGCAGTATATCCCTTTGACGTCTTTATAGCGCTGCTCTTGTATCTGACGGGCCTTGATCACCCTTTCACGGATGGCTGCACTCGGCTCTCCGGGAGCTGTATTGGAGATGTCATCATAGCTTAAGGCGGCGCACGTCACCTGCAGGTCGATACGGTCCATCAACGGTCCGCTGAACTTGGAGAAATACCTTGCTATCTGACCTGGCGTACATACGCAGTGATGGTTCGGGTCACCATAATATCCGCAGGGGCAGGGATTGGTCGAGGCGACAAACATGAACGAACACGGATATTCAACGGTATACTTCGCCCGCGAAATGGTTATCTTGCGATCCTCAAGCGGTTGACGGAGCACTTCGAGCGTGGCCTTCGAGAACTCTCCGAGTTCATCGAGAAAGAGCACGCCACCGTGGGCCATGCTCACTTCACCGGGTGTCGCCTTCATGCCGCCTCCTGTTATGGCGACTTGCGATACAGTATGGTGCGGGCTACGGAAAGGCCGCTGCGAGATGAGTGAGGTTCCCACGGGCAACTTTCCGGCTACGGAGTGTATCTGGGTCGTCTCCAGACTCTCGGCCAGGGAGAGTGGGGGCAGGATGCTCGGTAACCGCTTGGCCATCATTGACTTACCCGAACCTGGCGGTCCGATGAGAATCACGTTATGGCTTCCGGCGGCCGCTACTTCGAGCGCACGCTTCACACTCTCCTGACCTTTCACCTCTGCGAAGTCGAGGTCGAAGTTATACTGCTGTTCGTAGAACTCCTTACGTGTGTCAACGATGGTTGGCGCGTATTTATCCTTGTTGCCGTTAAAGAAGGACACGACATCAGAGAGACTCTCCAACCCGTAAATTTCCAGGTTGTTGACGACAGCGGCTTCTCTGGCGTTCTCACGAGGCACGATCAGTCCCTTGAAATGCTCCGCCCTGGCACGGATGGCAATCGGCAGGGCACCGCTGACAGGTTTCATCTTTCCGTCGAGTCCCAGCTCGCCAACCATCATGTATTTGTCCAGGTCCTGACAATCCACCTTGTTGTGGGCGGCAAGGATGCCGATGGCCAGGGGTAGGTCGTAGCCAGTCCCTTCTTTGCGGATGTCCGCCGGTGAGAGATTGATGGTGATGTCGGCCGTTGGAGGTTTGAATCCGATGTTGTCCATCGCCGCGCGGATACGGTCGTAGCTCTCCTTTACGGCAGTGTCGGCAAGACCTGAGAGATGGAACATGACACCACGGGTCATGTTTACTTCGATAGTGATGGTAGTTGCCTCCAGCCCCATCACGGCTGCACTGAATGTTTTAACAAGCATAGTATGTAGATTTTTGTTAATAATTTGACTATTTCATAAGCTTATCGATTTCTTCTCTTAGTTTCTGTACAGGTAGCGAGTGGGCTATGATCCTGCCCTTGCTGTCTGTGACGATATTGTCGGGCACCTTCGTGAGTCCCAGCTTTATGAGGGCTGGGGTCTCCCACATCTTCCCGTCGCAGATGTTACTCCACGTGATGGAGTCGCGATCCATGAAAGTCTTGCAGTCCTTGTCACTGGCATCGAGACAGAAACTGACAATCTTCAGTTTGCTTGCGCCATTGTCTTTCTCCATCCTTTTCAGCTGGCGCTGGATGTTCATGCTCTCGTAGTTCCAGATGGCCCACGTGGTGATGACGTTCACCTGGGCATAAAGGTCCTGGTTGGATACGGGCTTTCCTTTGATGTCGGTAGCAGTGAACTTCGGTATGAGGGATTTGTTGCGGAGGTTCTTCATGCCTTCCAGGTCTCTCACAATCCTGGCGATATTCTTGTTGTTGGGCAAAGCCTTCTGGATATCCTTTGCCAGGGCGAATGTCAGCTGATAGTCATCGGGCTCTGTCTGGATGAAATACTTTGTGAGCACGTAGATGGCAGCGAGGGTACCAGGATTCTTCTGAATGAAGTCTGAAGCAGCGTTGGTGATCTGAGGGGGAGTCATCTCGCTGATTTTCAACCTAAAGGTGGTCATCAGCTCATTCTCGTCCGTGCCATATACCATAATTTCCTTCAGATGCGATGCATCTCCTTCGAGCTCAACTTCTTCTCCGGAGGCTCCAAACACGGGAATCTCTGAATAGTTGGGGAACACGAGCACGAAGGTCGCTGTGGTGTCGAGGGGAACATTATAGAAGAACTGTCCGTTTTTCACCGCGACGGTATCCATTCTTTTGGTGCCGCCATCAGGACTGTACACATAGAACTGTCCCTGGTTGAAACCCTTGAACTCTCCCTTTATGCTGAAGTAGCCGCTGTGGGAGTTACAGGAGAGTAACAGAAGGGAAACTAAAAGGAAACATGCTTTGCTCAAGAGACATGCCATTGTGGTGTGGTAATGTCCCTTCAACTTCCCTTTAACATCCCTTCTGTTCTTTTCCATTCTTTGTTATCTTCTTACTTTCTCACCTTTGCCAGTTCCAGGTCTTTGAAAGCATAGTTTGTTAGCGATGGATCCTTGGCAAGGGCAATGCGCAGTGCCTCTGCTGCATCGTCGAGGTTGCCCATGCGTGCAAAGAGGACTGACTTGAGATACTCTGTCACGGCATCTGGATTCTTCACATACTTCAGGGTTACAGCAGCCGATGCGTAGTTCTTGTTCAGAATCTGTGCGAGGGCGGCACTGTTAGAGTAGATGTCTGCAAAGTCCTGTTCTGCCTGAGCGTAGTTGCCCTGAGCCAGATGCAGGTTGCCGAGCACCTCACCGAGACCGTTGGCGTCGGTAGCGGCAGCGATATACTGTTCTGCTGTCTTGAGGTCACCGGCTCTCAGTGCCATCAGACCGAGATTGGCCTGTGCCTCTGGGAGATTGGGTGTAATACTCTGTGCCTTCTGGATAAACTGCTTTGCAGCATCGAAGTTGCCACGGGCGTACTGGATGGTTGCCAGGTTGTTATAGGCACGGGCATCGTTGGGATAGACCTCTGTGGTGAGCTTGTATACATCCTCCTGCTCGTTGATGTTCTTCTTCAGTCCTGCTGCATAGAGCAACTCCTCGACGCTCAGCTTTGTGGCATCGTCTTTCATCTGAGCCAGGATCTGGTCGTCGCTGCGGCCTACTGTCTCGTAGTTGATGGTCAGACGTGCGCGACGCAGCTGTGGCAGGATGCCGTCGGCGAGCTCACGGAAGGCAGCAGAGATATTCTTGATTTGCTGCTCACGCTCCTCAGGATCCTTATACATGGAGAGCAGGCGCAGGATAACGTCCTTGTCCTGGATGTCGCTGGCCTTTACCAGTTCCTGGAATCCCTCCCAGTCCTGTGCTGTGTATCTGGAATCTACGTTCGCATTGAGATGAATCCTCTTCAGCTCCTGGTTGACGTAATGCATGGAACTCAGCTCACGCTCAGCAGCGAGCCTGTCGTTGATGGTGACACCACCATCGGGAGAAGCGTATGCGGAAATCTCCACATTGTCGAGGTTCAGACCCTCACGGTCGGCATTGATCTTCTCAAGCATCTTTATGAACTCCTGCACGGAATTGTTCTTCAGCTCACTCTGACGCAGTGTTGCCTGCTGGATGAGGAACTTGATGTTTGCCTCCTGCTTCTGCTTGGTGATACGCTGGTAAGCATCGGGAGCGATAGCGGCCTGAGCTGAGGCCAGCGTCTTCTTGTAGAGCTCAGATGTAGCAATGATACCGTTTGCCACCTTCACCTCTGGCACCTGTACGACCTTCTTTCCTATGCGCGCATTAAATGTAAGGTACATGTCGGCCTTGTTGTCGTCAGCGTAGGCAAAGTTGGTCTTCATGGTGTAGTTGCCACCAAGACGATAAGAGATGGTCTGGTTGTTGCCCAGCACTTTCTCACCTTGGAATGTAGCGGAATTGCCCTTTGCCACTTTTCCATTTGAGTAACGCAGTTCAGGGATGACGGTTACGACGGCCTTCTTGTTCATGTACTTCTCTGGGAAGTGGCCGTTAATGGTAGCGGGTACTGTGCCGGCTTGGGTTTCCAGCGGATTAGGGGTCACGGTAAAGTTGTCAGCTGATAACGGGCCCAACTTTGAGCATGATGTGAAGAAAATCACAGAAACAGCTGAGAGAAAGAAAAAACGATTTTTATGCATAAAAAATAAATATATTTAAGGTGCCGCGAGCGGGACTCGAACCCGCACAGCCATTACTGGCCAAGGGATTTTAAGTCCCTCGTGTCTACCAATTCCACCATTGCGGCGTGGTTTTGTGAGTGCAAAGGTACGGCTATTTCGCCAAATAGCCAAACTTTTTATCAATTATTTAGATATTATCGTTGATTTTAGTTCCATGCACGGAGGATGGAGCCGTCGAAGGAGGCATAATAGTTGAGCAGTTGGATGCCGCTGTTGCCGGAAGCGATGACACCATTGTTGACATCGTAGGAGCGGTCGCATTTGGCACAGTGGAGCTGCAGACCGTTCTTCTGCCACGAGAGAGGGTAGTTGGTGCCGCCGTAGTCATTCAGACAGTTAGGACACTGTCCGTCGTAGGCCACGAGACGGTTGTCGTAGCTCGATGTACCGATGATGATGCAGTTGTTGGCACCAAGGACAATGGACACCTGACTCTCTTTCTCCGTGCGAAGTATGATGTCTTCCGTGGCACCGTCGTAGTTGCGGGTGGTCTTCAGATGGCGCACACCGCTGGCCATAGACGACTGGACCTTACAGAAATGACCGGGATTGCCCAATATCCCCGTCAGCTGACAGGGCAGGGGATGGAGCGACGTGTCGAAGATCAGACGGCAGGGGTAGTCGCGACTGATGTTGCTCTCCCCCTCGCAGGAGGACATGAAGACACAAAAGAGCAAGATTGTTATAATCAATATCTTCTGTCTAAACAACATGTTTTCTGTCTATTTTAGCAGTTCGGCTTCTGCTGCCGTCATACGGTCGAAGTGGAAGCCGTCGAGGGTCTGCTGCATGAGGGCCTGAATCTGGTCGTTGCAGAGATTGCCGATGGAGCCTTCGTGCGTGTGGTGGATGTCGTGAGAAGCCTTGAAGGTGCCAGCTTCGATGTCGAGTCCTACCTTCTTGTAGGCATCGCGGAAGGGCATGCCGTTGGCTGCCAGACGGTTCACCTCCTCGACGGAGAACATCGGGTCGTACATAGGGTTATCGAGGATATGCTCGTTCACCTCAATCTTGTTGATGATATAGGCCGCCATCTGCAGACAGTCCTTCAGTTCGTCGAAGGCGGGCAGGAAGACTTCCTTAATGATCTGCAGGTCACGGAAATAACCCACGGGCAGGTTGTTCATGATGAGCATCACCTGTTGAGGCAGCGACTGCAGCTTGTTGCATTTCGCACGGATGAGTTCGAAGACATCAGGGTTCTTCTTGTGCGGCATGATGCTGGAGCCAGTGGTACACTCCTTCGGCAGCTTTACAAACGAGAAGTTCTGTGAGTTGAACAGACAGGCGTCGAAGGCCATCTTTGCCAGTGTGCCGGCGATGGTGGCGATGGCGAAGCCCACGTTACGCTCCATCTTGCCACGTCCCATCTGGGCATAGATCACGTTGTAATCCATCGAGTCGAAGCCCAGGAGTTCTGTGGTCATCGTACGGTTCAGGGGGAAACTTGAGCCATAGCCAGCGGCCGAACCGAGTGGGTTACGATTCGTCATCTTATAGGCCGCCTGCAGGAAGAGCATATCATCTGTGAGACTCTCTGCATAGGCACCGAACCAGAGTCCGAAGCTCGACGGCATCGCTATCTGCAGATGGGTATAGCCCGGCATCAGCACGTCCTTGTACTGGTTGCTCTTCGCAATGAGTTCGTCGAAGAGGATCTTCACCTCGTCGGCAATCTCCTTCAGCTGATGACGGGTGAAGAGCTTGAGGTCTACGAGTACCTGGTCGTTACGGCTACGGCCGGAGTGGATCTTCTTACCCATGTCACCGAGTTTACGGGTGAGCAGCATCTCCACCTGGGAGTGCACGTCCTCGACATCGTCCTCGATGACGAACTCACCGCGTTCTGCCAGACGGTAGATGTTCTTCAACTCTGCCAGGAGAGCCGTAAGCTCGTCTTTTTCGAGCAGTCCGATGCTTTCGAGCATGGTGATGTGGGCCATCGAGCCCAACACGTCGTACTTGGCCAGATAGAGGTCCATCTCGCGGTCACGACCGACGGTGAAACGCTCTATCTCCTTGTTTATCTCAAAGTTCTTTTCCCACAGTTTCATATTGACATATTTTCCTGTCTAAAGATTTGTTCTTATGTATAATGTACTTGGGCGAGGGCATCGGCAATCTTTTCGACACCGTCCTGAAGGGGTTTCTCAACCATCGCCTTGATGAAGGGGTTGAGTTCTGCCTTCACGGTGACCTTCATCTTCGAGTTGTTTTCGTCGACGGGCAACACCTGAACCCATACGTTGAAAGGCACGGGCGACTGTACCGTCTCGAACTTCACGCACTTCGGCTCCTCACGGTCACAGATACGGAGCTTCAGTTCGCCTACAGGGGCTACGTTCAGACTGACGGTATCCTCATCGTACTTAAAGTCGTTGACTTTGTCCTCTGGCACACGGTCCTGTACCTTCTCGAGGTTACGCAGGTCACTGATATTATTATAAACAGCCTGTTGAGAGTAAGGTATCTGCTTCACGCTACTCTCGAATTTGCTTTCACTTCCAAATAATCCCATGGTCTTCTGTCTATTGTTTCCAGGTTTCAGGCGATTTGCGCCATTCGGCGAGCACCGCCTTGTCTTCTTCCTTGATATAACCGGTCTTTGCGGCCTCTTCAATCACTGCCTCATAGTTGCTCAGTGTGATGAGCTTCACGCCAGCCTCCTCGAAAGCCTTTTCGGCAACGGGGAAACCGTAGGTGAACGATGCCACCATACCTACCACCTCTACACCGTACTCACGCAGAGCGGCAACGGCCTTCAGCGAACTGCCACCGGTAGAGATCAGATCTTCTACAACGACGACCTTCGCACCTTTCTTAATCTCACCCTCAATCTGGTTGCCCATGCCGTGATCTTTCGGTTTCGGACGGACATAGCTGAAGGGGAGTCCTAACTGGTCGGCCACGAGCGCGCCCTGTGCGATGGCACCTGTGGCAACACCGGCCACTGCGTCGGCCTCGGGGAAGTTCTCCTGGATAGCATGACAGAGTTCGAGCTTTACGAACGAACGTACATCGGTGAACGACAGTGTCTTACGGTTGTCGGTGTAGATGGGTGACTTCCATCCGGATGCCCATGTGAACGGGTCGTTGGGCTGTAACTTGATGGCCTTTATCTCCATCAGTTTTTGGGCTAATTGATTCTTTATTTCCATATTGTCAACGTTGATTTGGCTGCAAAGGTAATAATAATAATTGAGAATGGAGAATGGAGAATGGAGAATTTCGTGAGAAAAGTCATTTTATTCATGATTTGGCATATCCGAGGGCGAGGACACTGATCCTGACATTACCGGCCTTGACGAGTTCCTTGGCACAGGCGATGACGGTGGCACCCGTTGTCACAACATCGTCGATGATGAGCAGATGCTTGCCTCGGACATTCTCGCCGTCAATGAGTTCGAACACCTTCTCAACATTCTCGTTACGCTCCCAACGGCCCATACTCGTCTGACTCCCTTCGAACCGGGTTCTTTTTACCACCTTATTATATATAGGGAGCCCAGTCACCTCGCTCACGCCTTTTGCAATCTCCATACTTTGGTTGTAACCACGTTGGCGCAGTCGCTTTTTGGCTAATGGGACAGGCACGATGCCGTCAATACCACTGAAGAAGTCGCTCCGTTGCAGTTCACGGGCCAGCATTCTGCCCATCGTCTCGCCTATCTCGGGGTGGTCCTTGTATTTCAGCTCGTAGAGGATGTTTGCTGTCTCGGCATGGGCCTCGTAGTAGAAGAGGGCCGTGGCGCGTTCGATGGGTACCTGTCCCCAGAACATCTTGGCCATGATATTCTCCTGAGGGTCACGCTGAAAACCGGTACGTGGCAGGTGGAGGTTGCACTTGCTGCAGATCACCTCCTCGGTGATGGAGAGCCGTTCGCCGCAGACCACACAGAGCCGGGGCGATATCAGGTCTAACAGACGCGTCCAGAAACTAATCCTCATCCTCTTCGAATTCTTCTTCGTCGATATCGCTCACATCGAGACACTGGCGGATGATGTCGAAGGTGAAGCCTCGGCTTAGGGCAAAGCGTACGAGCTTTTGGTTCAGCTCGTAGTCGCTGTTAGCCTTAATGCTCTTGCGCTTCTGTTTTAGCAGGGGCTTGAGCACGTTGAGATACTCTTTTTCGTCGATTTCATCGAGCACAGTCTGTTGGATGTCTTTGTCGATGCGCTTCAGCCAGAGACCTTGTTGTACCTTCCGTCGTCCCCATTTGTTGTAGCGGATCTTATCATTTACGAAGGCACGGGCATAGCGCTCATCGTCAACGTAGCGTTCTGCGATCAGTTTTGACATGATACGGGCTTGGGCTTCTTCGGAGAGTTCCCAGCGTTTCATCTTTTCCAACATCTCATGTTGGCAGTGTTCTGCATTTGCACAGAGCGAGGCCAGTTGCAGAAAGGCCTCCTGTTCGGTCTTTTCTTTTTTCATATCTTAGTGGCTTTAAGGAAACGGCGTTTGCCGAATTGGTCGTGGCGGAGTTGGATGTCGCGGTATGGTATCTCGCTTAACAGTTCGACGAGCGCATCGGCATAGAGGGGATTGATTTCGAAATATAGCATTCCATCGGGCTTCAGGGCCGTAGTGGCGAACTTTGCGATGGCACGATAGAAGCGCAGCGGGTCCTCGTCGGGTACAAAGAGTGCCAGGTGCGGCTCGTGTTCAAGCACGTTCTTCTCCATGGCATCCTTCTCTTTATTGCAGATATATGGCGGATTGCTGACGATGAGATCAAATTGAGAGGTGAGAGGTGAGAGGTGAGAGGTAAGAGAAATGTCCAAGATGTCCATTCTTTCGAAGGTGACATCTGCTCCGAGGACCTTTGCGTTTTCCTGTGCGATGGCGAGGGCGTCGTCGGAAATGTCCCAAGCGGTTACCTTTGCCTCCGGCATCTCCAGCGCCAGTGTGATGGCAATGCATCCGCTGCCCGTCCCAATATCGAGAATTTCATATTTCCCCGCCGTTTGGTGGGAAGATATAATCGTATGGCTGAGCTCAGCAGTTTCGGGGCGGGGGATGAGGACAGCGGGGGAGACGTGGAAAGGACGTCCGCAGAAGTCGGTAGTGCCGAGGATGTACTGTACAGGCTCGCCTTTTTCGAGGCGAAGCATAATTTTTTCCAGTTCTGTTTGGTCGTCTGCGGATAATTTACTAACTTTGCCGCAAAGAATTTCGGTAAACGACATGCCGAAGCGTACGTCCAACACCCAGCGGACGATGGCTTTCGCCTCGTCAGCACCATAGAGTGATGATAGTCTGTGCCAGAGTTCTTCGTATGTCATAGTGGGTGCAAAGATACGAATAAAAATTGAGAATTGAGAATTGAGAATTGAGAATTTATATAAAAAGGCATAAAAATGAAGGATTACGACGAAAAATATATGCGGAGATGCATTCAGTTGGCTAAGAACGGCAGACAGAATGCGAAACCCAATCCCATGGTGGGTGCTGTGATTGTGAGTGCCGACGATCGTATCATCGGTGAGGGCTATCATGTCCGTTGCGGTCATGGTCATGCCGAGGTGAATGCCTTTGCCTCCGTCCGTCCCGAGGATGAGGCGCTGCTTCCTGCATCCACGATCTACGTATCTCTCGAACCCTGTTCCCATTATGGCAAGACGCCTCCCTGTGCCGACCTTATAATAAAGAAAGGTGTGAAGCGGGTCGTTGTCGGTTGTGTCGATGAATTTGCCGAAGTCCAGGGGCGTGGGATACAAAAGCTCCGCGATGCCGGCATAGAGGTGGAGGTGGGTGTCCTCGAAGCCGAGTGCAAGGCCTTAAACCGTCGCTTCTTCACATTTCATCGGGAGAAACGCCCCTATATCATCCTGAAGTGGGCCCAAACGGCTAATGGCTTTATCGACGACAACTACCAGCCCGCGAAGATCTCCAACGACTTCACTGCCATGCTTTCCCATAAGCTCCGTGCCGAGGAAGATGCCATCCTCGTGGGGCGTGTCACCGACGAGCGCGAGCATCCCCAACTGACCGTCCGTCACTGGTGCGGCCCTGATCCCAAGCGTCTCGTCATCGACCATCAGCATCCTTTGAACCTAGAAAGCCTGCATGCCCATAATATCCAGTCGCTCATCGTAGAGGGTGGAGCTGAGACACTGCGCTCGTTCCTCGTTCAAGGCCTCTGGGATGAGATAAGAGTCGAGACGAACACCACAATGACCGTCTCTGACGGCACAAGAGCACCGCAGCTACCGAAGAACGCAAGGGTTATCGAGAGCGAGCGGTACGGAGGAAACCAGGTAATAAGGTATCGGAAGGGCTAGGTAGTCCTAGGAAACCCTAGGTGATCCTAAGCATTATTTCCGGCCGAAGTCAGCGGGGACTTCGCCCCATTTCGAGGTCTCCCATTTGATAATGGGATTACGGAAGTTATGTGTCTGGAGCCAGTTCTCAGCCCGAAGAATGATCTGGTAGAGCTGTTCTGTCTGGGGCGTGCGCTCCAGCTTTGTCTTACACTTGCGCTTTGTTACCCAAAGGATGGCATTGTAAGAGTCGGAATAGATGGTCTTGTCGTGCAGTCCCTTCTGCCAGCAGAGGGCGAGGGCATGGACGATAGCGAGAAACTCCCCGATATTATTCGTGCCGTGGACGGGACCGAAGTGGAATACGCGTGCTCCCGTCGCCAGGTCGATGGCCTGATACTCCATCGGCCCGGGGTTTCCTGAGCAGGCGGCATCAACGGCCCAGGCATCGGCCCGCACCTCCATCGGCAAAGGCAGGACGGTGTCGTGGCGGTAATCAGGGGGATTTAAATGCTCAGTTTTCATTCTTGCACACAGTTTCACTTATGTCACACAGATTTCACGGATCTCACAGATATGACTTTGGTCATTGATACTGTGTATTATTGTCTAATCACCAAAGGTGATAAAAATCTGTGGGATCTGTGAGATCTGTGTGACTTATTATATTACATCCGCTCGGGAACTTCGATACCGAGGAGGGCCATGCCGTTCTTAATGATCTTGGCGACATTCTTGGCAAGAACCAGACGGAAGAGTTTCTTCTGCTCATCAGGCTCGTTGAGGATCGAGTAGTCGTGGTAGAACTGGTTGAAGACCTTCGTCAGCTCATAGCAGTAGTTGGCGATGCCTGAGGGCGAGTAGTCCTTGCCGGCCTGCTCTACGGCTGCTCCAAACTCGTTCATCTTCTGAATCAGCTCGATCTCCTTGTCGCTAAGGCTAATTTTTTCTCTAAGGATTTCATGATCTAAGGATTTCTTGCTATCCAATAATCCTAAAATCCTTGAATCCTTAGAATAAAAATCAACAGCTTTCCGTAGAATACTGCGGATGCGGGCGTGAGTGTATTGGATGAACGGGCCGGTATTGCCGTTGAAATCGATACTCTCCTCGGGATTGAAGAGCATGTTCTTACGGGCATCGACCTTTAGGATGAAGTATTTCAGGGCACCCATGCCTACCATACGTGCTATTTCACGACGCTCTTCCTCGGTCATATCGTCGAACTTGCCCAGCTCCATTGATGTTGTGTAGGCATCGTCGACCATCAGCTGCATCAGGTCGTCGGCATCAACGACCGTTCCCTCGCGGCTCTTCATCTTACCGTTTGGCAGTTCCACCATACCGTAGGAGAAGTGTACAAGTTCTTTACCCCACTTGAAGCCCAGACGATCGAGCAAGATACTCAACACCTGGAAGTGGTAGTTCTGCTCGTTACCAACGACATAGATCATCTTGTCGATGGGGAAATCCTGGAATCGCATCTCGGCAGTACCGATGTCCTGTGTCATATAAACGCTGGTTCCATCACTGCGGAGCAGCAGTTTCTGGTCGAGGCCCTCGTTGGTGAGGTCAGCCCATACTGAGTTGTCCTCATGACGCTCAAAGAGTCCTTTGGCGAGTCCTTCCTCCACCTTGGCCTTACCCTTCAGATAGGTCTGACTTTCGTAATAAATCTTATCGAAGCTGACGCCCATCTTCTTATAGGTCTCGTCGAAGCCGGCATAGACCCAGTTATTCATCTTCTCCCACAAGGCGCGCACCTCGGGATCGTTCTGTTCCCACTTCACCAGCATCTCATGCGCCTCTTTGATGAGCGGAGCCTCCTGCTTGGCCTTCTCCTCGTCCATGCCTTGGGCCA
>JAEEGL016124598.1_pt1 | contig 60285 bp, 31 predicted proteins | sample 9134231 | NCBI WGS metagenome assembly JAEEGL01 (sample SAMN16246548, study PRJNA631951) | gut metagenome | biome: gut microbiome; feature: rumen; material: fiber-attached | host: Bos | place: Iran: Karaj | collected 2018-10
GATCAGGCCCTGGATGGCGTCGAGGATCGTTACGAACAGATCCTTGGTGTAGATCTGATCCACGGTGAAGTAACCGGCGATCAGGTCGGCCACGCTGTCGGCGTCGATGCCGGGCACCATGCCGAGCACTTCGGAAACGATGGCGTTGATGTTCTGCGCGAGGTAATCGGCAGTATCCTTGGTCCAATCGGTGTAATACTGGATGTAGTTGATCGTGCGCGCGGGCGTGTCGATCGCGCTGTCGTAGGTCACCTCAGGTCTCGGATCCTTCGGGGTCACGCCGTCCGGCTTGTAGAGCGAGTAGTCGGGATCGAAGTAGAACCAGTCGATCTCGATCATGTCGTCAAGATTGCCGCCCTTGATCAGATCCATGATGGCGTTGATCGTATCGGCGCTGATCTGTTTCTCGGGATCTTCGATGCCGGCGTTCACGAGCGCCACAAGGGCGTCGACGTTGTCGTCGTTATCGAGCAGGTCGATCGCAAGGCTCAGCAGGATGGTGATCATATCGGCGCGGGTGGTGCCGACCTTGGAGGGATCCACGGTGACGCCGTCGTCCAGATACGGATCCTGGAAGCTGAGTTTGTAGGTGTATTTGCCTTCGGCGGGCACGTTGTAGGTGGTGGATACGGAACCGTATTTCTCCACCACGCCGATCACGAACTGATCGAGCGTATAGCCCACAACATCGTCGACCTCAAGGCCGGTGAAGGCTTCGAGAATGTTGATCACATACTGCAGGTTCACGGTGCTGAATCTGAAGGTGAGATCTTCGCTCCACTTATCTTCCATCATGGACTTGATGAGGTCGTTCATGATGGCGTCGAGGTCCACTCTGTAGGTGCCGTCGTATTCGGGAAGGTCAACGCCGGCTTCGATCGCGGCCGCTTCGTCGTCAGCGGTCACGTCGCCGTCGTAGTTCTTGGTGAGATACTGGGCGAGGTCGCCTTCCACCATGCCGTCAAGCAGGCCGCTGGCAAGCACTTCGTTCACGATGGCAAGCAGCACGCTCGCAAAGTTCTGCACTACGGCGCTGAGGCCGCCCGCGTTGATGAAGTAGATCAGTTCGGGGATCAGCGCAAGAACTTCTTCGATCGGGTTCGCGAGGATCTCGTTCACTCTTACGAGGGTGAGATCGATCACGTCCTTGAGAAGCGCGGCGCAGTCGTAGGTGCCGTCGTCAAGCGCGTATTCGGTGTAGGCCTTCAGGTTTTCAACGCCGAGGGCTTCGAGCAGGAGCACGAGGCCGGAATCGTAACCCATGGTGCCGGGCACGCGGATAAGCTCGTTGTGCATAGGCTCGCCCGTAGTGGGATCAATGTTGCCGTTCTCGCTCGGTACGAAGAAGCCGAAGGTGTTGCCGAGCAGCAGCCAGCCGAGCAGGCCCTGCGCGGGCTCAAGGATGAGCTGGAGGCCGGAGGAGAAGTCGGAATAATCGTTGTCGGCAGTATTGATAATGTAATGTCTGGTGGTCTTCTCGCCTTCGGTGGTCTCGTAGTAATCGAGGCCGTAGGTCTCGTCGGTGGCGGTGGCGGTGCCTTCGGACACGAAGTCGTAGGAGCCGTCCCACTTGGTGAGATCCACGTTCAGGATCAGGCCGACCACGTTCAGCAGCGCTTCGGGAAGGGTGATGCTGTCGGCGCCGTTGAAGAAGCCGTTGATCAGATCCACGATGGTCTGAAGCGTTTCGGCGTTCAGATAATCGCTCAGGTTGAACACTTCGCCGATCAGCGAGGAGACGTCGCCGTCTTCCACGCCCGCGATGGTGAGGATCTGTTTCACGAGATCGGTAAGGCCGGTGTCGATGTATACGGCTTTCTCGAAGTTCCACTGGTTGGAATAATCAAGGTATACGAACTTGTGGTTCGGAACGAGGATGCTGCCGTCGCTCTCTTCGCTGATATCTGTGCTGGAGCCGTAGTAGTGCCAGTTGATCACAGCGGGATCCACTTCCTGGATCTCACGGATGCCGTAGATCAGGTTCACGATGGTCTGCACCAGGTTGGCGGGATCTTCTTCGTCGTTGAGGATCTTATCGATCTCGGCGGCGTTGGAGAACGTGACCACGTTATCGTCGTTCGTTTCCTGATAGAGCAGAACCTCAAGCAGGAAGTTGATGAATACCGTGATCATGTCGGCGGAGCCGGGCATACGGAACGCGGTATCGCCGTTGGCGGACGTAAAGGCTTCGAGGGTGTTCAGATAGAAGTTATCGATCTTCTCAGCGCCCACAACGTCCACGATCTTGATGGCGGCCTGGATCTTCTTACCGTCGATCTCGATGTAACCGCCGGCAAGGATGCCTTCCACCAGGCGGAGGATGGCTACCAGGTCAAGTTTGGCAAAGTTGACGTTCGCAAGAACGTAATCGAGCAGCGTGGTTTCGGGCTCGTCGGGCTCGTCGCCGCCTTCATCGGAATTGAACAGCGAGAGCACAACCTTAACGACGTCGGAGAGGGTGAGCGGCTGGTCGGCGGTGATGCCGTTCGCCTCAAGCGCGGCGGCAAGTTCGGGACTCAGGCTCGAGATGGCGGGAAGCGCGTCGTTCACGAGACTCACCAGCGGCGCCACGAGGTTGTTGATGATGGTGGCAAGCGCGTTGGTATTTACGAAGTAGATCAGGTTCGGAAGCAGGTTCACGATGGAGCCGGCGGGATCCTGAAGGATCTCTTCCACGCGGATGAGGACCTTCTCGATCAGGATGGAGAGGAAGTTGCCGAACTTCACGTTCTTCTGCTGAACGGTATCGTCGGCACTGATGGTGTAACTCGGGCACTGAACGCCGATGGCCTCAAGCAGCGGAACGAGCGCGTCGTTGTAGCCGCTGGCACCGCCGATGGAGATCAGTTTTTCGATGCCGGCAGTGCTTTCGGGATCGTTGACCGTGGTATCCTTATCGAAGTATTCGATGTTCTGGTTGAACAGGAACCATTCAAGGATCGGACGGAGCGGGGTGAGGATGGTGATGATCTTGGAAACGAACTCGTTCTTCTTGCCCGCGTCGTCAAGCGCTTCATACTGTTCCTCGGTAAGTTTCTCGATGCTGCCGAGCGTGGTCAGGTCGAGTTCAAGCGCGATGTTGAGCAGCGTATTTACCACGCCGGGGATCTTGCCGGCAAGGTCGGATACCAGCTCGAGCACCTTCACGTAGTTCTCATAGGTGAACACGTTGTTGGCCAGCGAGAAGTTGTCGTTGATGATGTCGCTCAGCGTCTTGCCCGCGCCGGTGGTTTCGTCCTTCACGAACATACCGAGAATGCCGTCCACGATCTCGCCGAAGTGCGCAACGATGTATTCGCTGGTGGACTTCGTCCAGTCGGACGCGTAGGTCAGGTAGTTGATGGAGGAAGCGGGGATCTGGGTAAGGGAACCTTCCGTGATCTCCGGAATGGGTTTAATGAGCGTCAGTTCGCCGGTGGTTTCGTTATAGTCGTAACGGGAAAGCAGGTCGTCGAAATAGAACCAGTCGATCGGTAGGATCTCCGCGTTCACGGCGTGTTTCAGAAGTTTTACAACTGCGGTGATGAGGCCTTCTTTATCCTCCTGCTTCAGCAGTTTGCAGAGCGCGGTAACGTTCGTGTAGTTCTCATCCGCATCCTGATACTCCAGCAGGTCGACTGCGGCGGAAAGCAGGATGGTGATGAAGTGCGCGAAGGAATCGTTGCCGTCCTGTGCGGAGGCGGGGTTGAAGGTCATCTTATAGGCCAGCGCGGGTTCGCCGATATCGCCGGACTTGGAATTGTAGGCGTGGATCTGGCCGATGGCGAACAGATCGAGGCGGTTGCCGATCACGTCGGAGATCTCCATGCCGGTGATCACTTCAAGGATGTTGAACACATACTTCAGGTTGATGCCGGTGAGGGAGAAATCGATATCGGTGGTGCCGTCGTCGTTCAGCACAACGTTGTAGCCCTTATCCACAAGCACGCTCTTCAGGAGGCTGTCTACCGTCTGATCCAGAAGCGCATACTTGTCGTCCTCGCTCACGGCGGAAGTTACCGATTCAGGCAGTTTGAGCATGCTCTGGATGGCGGGCGCCAAAGAACTGACCTGGTTGATGAGGCCGAGCGGGCCGGAAAGCAGGCCGGTAACGGTGCGCGCAAGGCCGCCGGCGTTGATGAAGTAGATGATTTCGGGCAGCAGGCCCACAACTTCGTTCACGGGATCGAGGCAAACGGCCTCCGCCTTATCGGCGATGGAATTCACGAGGTCCGCAATGAACTGGTTGGTGTGGCCCACGTAGGCCGCGGCGTATTTCATGGAGCTGTCGCAACCCAGCGCTTCCAGCAACAGGGCAAGGCCGTCTTTATAGCCGTTGGAGCCCGGGATGGTAAGCAGGTATTCGGTGGTGGAATCGTGCGCTGTGAAGAAGGTGTAGTCTTCGCCGAACAGCAGCCACGCAAGGAGACGCTTGGCCGGCTGCAGGATCTTGGTAAGGCCGGCGATGAAGTCGTTGCGGTTGCCTTCGCGGATCTGATACTGACGGGCAAGCACCTTGGTGCCGGTGGTGGGTTCGCCGCCTTCTTCCTCGGGCGGGATCTCGTATTCGACCGTAACGTTTTCAAGGTAATTCAGCGTTACGCCCATGAGATCGCCCACGTTTTCAACCTGGGTGCCGGCGGGCAGTTCGGTTACGGAGGCAAAGCCGTAGTCGCCGTTCCACTCGGTGAGGTCGCCGCCCAGCATGTAGCCGATGAGGGCGATCAGGTCTTCGTTGAGTTTGCTGTTTCCACCGTAGAGCAGGCCGGAGACGAAGTCGAGCACCGAGGTGAGGGTGTTGGCGGAGAAGATGAAATCGATGGAGAGGATATCCCCGAGATCTTCGGCGTTCGCCACCTTCTCGATCAGGGAGCCTTCTTCAATATCTTCCTCATCTTCAGGCACCAGCATCTTGAGCGCCTGGAACACGAGGTTTTCAAATTCATCCGCAGCCGTTTCGGCCTTGGTGTAGGTCCATTCGGTGGTCCAGTTCAGATACTGGAACTGATACGCGGTAACGGTGATGGGATCGGCTTCAACGTCGCGCGTAAGGGTTACGTTATGATCGAAGTAGTTCCAATCCATATCGGTGATCTCGAGCGCGGCGGGATTTCTGAGCGCAGCGATCAGATCGCCGATGAGGCCTTCCATATCGGAGCCCTTGAACAGGAGCCGGTCGAGCGCGTCGGCGTTGTTGTATTCGATCTCGTTGCCGTGGCTGTCAACCGCGTCGATGAACGTACCGGAATCGGTGGCGTATTCGAGCAGCAGCGCCAGCAGCACGGTGACCATATCCTTCTCCTGCTCTTTATCCGAGTATACCATGCGGAAACTCTGGAAGCCGTTCTTGGAGGTGAAGGGCTCGAGCGTACCGATGTACAGGCTGCGGACATACTTGAGGAGAGAATCGCTCATGTAGAGGCCGGGGATCACGGTACCGTCGTCTTTATAACTCTTGGTGAGCGTGTAGATCATGCCGAAGATGCCTTCGAACGAGATGTTGGTAAGGTCAAGGCCGGAATCCATAATATTATGCAGATCCACGGGCAGTTCCACAACGGTGGAAACAGCGTCGAGAATGCTGTTGACCGCGCCGAACACGTTTTCGATCGAGGCCTTCAGGCCGTCCGCGTTCACGAAGTAAACGATATTGGGCAGGCGGGCAAGGAGCCATGCCACGGGGCCGCCTTCGCGATCGCCGGTTTCGGCGTTCACGGGGCCGTAGATGATGTCGTTGAACAGGGTATCGATCAGTTCAACAAGGTCGGAAATGAAGCGACGGCCGTCGTAGGTATCGGTAGCCGCGTTGTAGTAGGACGAAGGCTCCTTACCGGTGAGATCCAGACCGAGCGCCTCAAGGATCGGCACGAGGGCCGTGGCATAGGCGTTGGTGGAATCGAGCACGATGCTGTCGTTATTGGGATTGGGATGGTCGTTGATGCCGGGCATGGACTTGAACAGGTTGTAGTCTTCGCCCAGGAAGATCAGCGCGAACAGCGTGCCGGCGGGCTTGAGCAGCTGGCCGATGGCCTCCACGAACGTGGATTCGTCGGCGATCAGGCTGACGTCGGTGCCGTCCGGATACACGGCGTTGGCGCCCTCGGCGTCCGCATTGAACCAGCCGAATGCGCGGTTGGCCTGCCAGATCTTTTCGATGGGTTCGCCTTCGTCGTCAACGTCGCCGGCCACATGCTGGACTTCGTTGCCGTCGTCGTCGGTGTACCACGGATAATCTTCGATCATGAAGCCCGCGTCTTTCCACGCGAACATATCCACCTCGGCGCCGCCGGCGGCGTCGTCGGTAAGCAGATGGTCGATCACGTCGAGGATATCGTCGGGTACGTAGTTGTATACGTTCGCGAGCAGATCAACGAGTTTGATCATGAGCGCGGGGGTGAATACCTTCTGCGCAAGAAGCGCGTTCACTAAGGCGCTGAAGGAGGAGAGGTCGGTGCCTTCCTCAAACTGATCGGAAAGGTCGATCATGGAAACGATGTAATCCAGAACGCTGAGCAGCACGTCGGTGGTCTGCTCCGCCACGGTTTCGGTCCAACTCGTGAGATAACGGAGGTTGGTCATGTAACTCAGATGGAACTCGTGGAAATCATCGCCTCTGTCGGCGATCGCCTTGAGTTCGGCCCATCTGTCGAAGGTGTTGTTTTCACCGGGTTCAAGGGTCTCATCGGTGTTGAAGATATTGTCCCACAGGTCGGTGACGTTATCGGTGCCCTTCACAAGGCGGCCTTCGAAGATGTAGTCCCAGTTCGGACGGGTGATCTCTCTGCCGTAGGGATCGTGATTGAAGATGGCCACGATCGCCTGGATCAGGCCGTCAAGGCCGCTGCCGGTGAGCAGGTTCGCTGCGCCGGGAAGGCGTTCGCGTACGGTGCCGGCCAGTTCGTCGAGCGCGGCGGCGTTCTGCTCATACTTAAGGATATCGATCAGCGCTTCGAGCGTAACGGTAATGGTATCCCAGCCGTCGAACGAGATCGTGTAGGTCCTGTAGGTATTGCTCGTGCCCGGAACCTTATAACTGGTGTACTTATACGGCTCGGTCTGCGTATTGTTGTATGTGAGCGCCGTGGTGCCGACGGTCTTCACCATACCCTCGAGGGCATAGGTGAGCGGCGTGATGTTCAGGCCGGTGAGCGCCTCAAGCAGGCGGTATACGCCGTTGAGCGTCATGTTCTTCAGCGAGAACGCGAAGATGTTGGCGATCTTGTTGGCGTCTCTGTCCGCCGCGGTCTGGGTGTAAACGGGCGCTTCGATACCGATCAGGTCGATTACGGCGCTGGTGAGCGCGTTGTGCTCGTAGGCGCCTTCGGCTTTATACACGATCTTCAGGAGCGCGGGCAGCAGGCCGTGGACCAGGTCGTCCACGTCGATGTTCGCGATCGGGCGGAGCGTATCGAGCAGCTGCCATACGAAGGTGGGCAGCGTTTTGATCACGGTGGTGAGACCGTCGCTCTGCAGGAAGTAGAACAGGTGCGGAAGCACGTCGATCAGTTTCTGGAACGCGCCTCTGCCGGAGGTCACGTTGCCCTGGTCGTCGTATTCGCGGTCGTCTTCCAGAAGGCCGTCCATCGCGTCGAAGAGTTTGTTTACAAGGTAGTCGAACGCGGCGCGGGTACCGTAATCTCTTACGTAATCGTCGTACTGCGCCTGGGTCTTCAGGTCGCACACGCCGATCGCCTCAAGGAAGGGGATGATGGCGTTGTTGTATGCCGGATAACCCTGGATCACGATACCGGAACCGGTAACGTTGTTGGTCTGGAAGAATTCCAGATCCTTGCCGCCGAGGATGAACGAGAACACGGTGGAAAGCGGGCCGATCAGTTCGCTGAACACGGCACTGAAGATCGCGCGGGCGTTCAGGCTGCATTCTTTTTCGATCTCGCCGCCGTCGGTGAGTTTGTACCACGAACCGATGCCGTAGGAGCCGTTTTCATCCTGATAACCGGTGTAGTTCGGCGCGGTGCCGAGACGCTTCAGGCTGCCGCCCTGGGCGCTGTTATCTTCGAGGTGGCTGATGATGTCTTTGGTGAGTTTCACTTCCCAGGTGTAGAGAACGTCGCCGTCTTCGCTGGTACCGGCGTTGGTCCAGCGGAGGTTGGAGAACAGGTTCTCATACTTCTGGTAAGGATCGGCAGTGGAAGACGTGCTGTAGGGCACGCTGTTGGTGCGGGTCATCGTTTGCCCGTTGATGGTCCACTCGATCTGTTGGCCGGGCGCAACGGGATAGGCCTGCACGATCTTCCACGTGTAGGGCAGGTAGTTTGAGGCGGTGGGCAGGGCGCCGGCGTTGCCGTTCTTGAGTTCGATATCGTCGTCGGGATCGGCGTCTTTATCTTTGGCAACGGCCTCATACAGGAACACCTGCTTGGTGTCGCCTTCCGCGGTGGCGTTGTAGGCAAGGAACTGGTTCTTGCCCACCTCAACGTCGCGGAGGTCTTCGTAGAGGTAACCGAACACGTTGTACCACGCGAAGAGGTTCACTTCGGGGTCGCTCGATACGCTGCTGGTGAGCTGCTGGCGAAGGAGTTTTACGATGGCGGGAGAGGTGGCCAGCATGCCGCCGAGTTTGGTAACGACCTCGATCACGTTCATGATGCCCTCGTTGTTGAACATCGAGTTGATGGTCCGGTCGAGCCAGACGTTCACGTCGCCGTCGAAATCTTCGAGGGTTTCGGGCGTGATCATATTGACCACGGCGTTTACGATGTTATCTACGTTATTGTAGATATACTTCGCCTTTTCCTCGGTCCATTTGGTGTTGTATTCAAGATAGATCCACGGGGTCTCGGTCCAGTTTGTGGTGGCCTGGCTGGGCTGATACCAGTTGTAGCCGGGCACGCTGTATTCCGGCTCGTTGAGCAGTTCCACGAGCGCGGCGAACGCGAGATCCGCGCTCTCGATGCCCTCTACCAGCGCGAAGATGATGCCGGGAAGCTTATCGCCCAGCGAGGAACCGGTGAAGCCCTCTACCAGCGCAAGGATATCGGCAACGCCGCCCTTCTGCTGCGCCGCGCGGAACACCCAGTTGAAGATGGCATAGAACACGAGTTCGGGATCCGCAGCCACCCAGGTGCGGCCTGTGTTGTTCGGGCGGGTACCGCTCGTGGTGTAGTTCGTATGGAAGCCGCCGTCGTGGAACATGGTGGCAAGTTTACCGGTGGCGATACCGGGCAGGTTGACGCGCTTCTCGGTACTTTCACCTACGGTCACTTCGTACCAGGCGGTGGATTCTTCGCCCGCGATCATTGAAACGATGCCCGCAACCACGGTGTTGAGGTCTTTCAGGCTGAAGCCGAGCAGGTCCTCGATGTTGAGCATGGTGCCCAGCTCTACTGGGATGTTCATATCCAGCGCGCTGGATGCTGCTCTGAGGATCAGGTTCTTGACCCAGTTCCATTTAACCGCATGGCCGGCAAGGCCGCCGCCGCCCTTGGGAACCTTCAGGTCGTTGATCTTCAGATGCAGGTTGATCGTGATATCAAGCAGGTTATTGATGCTGCCCGCCATCAGGTGGTAGGCGAGGTTCGGCAGCAGTTTGCACAGGGATTCGATCGGCTTCTGGCTCACCGCTTCGATCAGCGCGTACACCGGGTTCAGCAGCGCCGCCGCGATCTGCGGGCCGGTGAAGTTGCCGGTGTAGGTCACGGAATTAAGGTTAAAGGAGAACACGCCGTTGTCGCCGGCGTTCATACCCAGCGCTTCCATCAGCGGGATCCAGAGGCTCTTGTAGAGGTTAAGGCCCGGAATGGTAAGATCCGCCTCGACACCGTTTACGCAAATCCAGTTACCTGTGGAACCGAGGATACCGTAACTCACGTCCAGATCGTCAACGAAGCCGTACAGAAGGTTCTTTTTGGCGCCGTAATCGCCGTTGACGCTGAGTTTGAATTCCTGATCGCCGAACAGCGCGCGGAGGATTTTAATGGCGGAACTGAGCAGGCCGCCGAACATGGCTTTGAACTGGTTGAACTTGCCGCTGAACGTGGTTTGCGCATCCACGCCCCAGTTGAAGCCGTTGCCGCCGTTGAATTCGCTCTCGCCGTCCGCGTTTTTGAATTTATCCCAGGAGTTTTTGCCGTGGTAATTCTCATACGTCATCGGGGCGTCGCCCACATCGCTGAGGCTGCTGCCGATGGTGTGCAGCAGGTTTGCCTGCGCCTGGGTAAGGCCGGTGCCGCTGGTGCCGATGCCGGAAAGATAACTGCCGAGCGTGCTCGGGTAGATATAAAGATCCGCGCAGTAAGCGGTGATCTCCTTGAAGGTGTTCGTGGGATAATCGTTTGGGGAGCCATCCGTGAACCGGGCAGTGATCTGCTGCTGTTCGTTTTCGCTCCATGCGGTGGTGTTATGGTTAAAGTAGAACCACAGTTTACCGCCGCTGAGGTCAACGGGGATATCCTGACCCGCGGTGAAATCACTGATGTATTTGCCCTGGATCTTCTGCGCGAGCATGCCGGGGAGCGTTTCGTCGAAAATGCCGGCGAGCATCGGGAAGAGCAGGCCGAGGAGCGTATCGAGCATCTTATCCGTGAACAGGTTTTCGGCAAGCAGATCCTGGATCACGCCCGTGAGGGTGGTGATGCCCTTGCCCTGCTCATCGACGCCGAGGAGTTTCACGAAGTCCTGATGCGAAAGGAAGTTATCCAGTTTCTCATACGTACTCTTTACGCTGCTGGATTTGCCGGAAAGGCTCGTGTTGTTCGCGGTGAAATAGGCCGTGAAGGTCTCGTTGTGAACCCAGTCCGCCGTCATGGGCACGCGCTCGATATTGCCGTGCGTATACCGGTTGGAAGAAACCGTGCCCGCGGCGTTGTTCGCGTTGTAATTGGTTACCGCGGTGTTGATCGTGCTGAACGCCACGCCCGAGGACTGATAATGGTTTTGGTTCTGGGCGACGTTGGCTTTATACCAGATGGAATCCAGGTTGCCGGAATTCCGGGCAAGGCCCTTGGCGTTCGTGCCCGAGATCTTGCCGCTGGCATAATTGCTGCTGATGAAATTGAGCACGGACGTGGAAGCACCGCCGTAGGTCAGCGTAAGATCGTTGATGCGGTTGATGTTCTGCTTGAGCTGGAAGTAGTTGTTTACGTTAACGCCGTTATACTCTTTATACTCGTTCTGGATCTCGATATACTGCGCCTGGATGCGGTCGTAGATCTCACAGTAGAGTTCCGTGATGAAGTTGCCCATCGCGGCGTCGCGCGGGTCGGAAGCAAACCAGCCGTTGGATCTCAGCGTGGTGCGTTTGGCTTCCAGATCCTTCAGCGTAGTGTAGAGGTCCTTGATGCTGTGGCCGCCGATCACGTAGCCAGCCATAATATCGGCAACGGGCTGATAGGCCTGCAGGAAGGTATCGTCGACCCTGCCGCGCGCGATCTGCTCGTTATAGAGCGCCGTGGCCATCTCGGAGATCTGATCTACCAGCGTCTGGCTCATGTAGTTGCGCACGTTCACGCCGGCGGCAGACGCGGCGCTGATGGTGGATTCGGCGTTGGAGAAGAAGGTGTAGAGCGCAAGCAGATCGGTATCGTCGATCGGGCTCTGGGCGCGCTCGTAATAATCGCCGAGGGCCGAAGCCTGGGGCGAACTTACCGCTTCGTATTTTTCGGTTTCCGAATTATACGTATAGTATACTTTACCGGAAACGATAGCCGTATCCTCGGTTTTTACGAAAGTGGATTCGTAGTTGGCCTGAACATATTCGCCGTTGCCCACGCCCTTGAGGCCGTAGTAGGCGCCCACTTTCTCGTAGTAATCGAAAAGATAGGGAGCGGTGGGCTCGGATACGGCGTTGAACTTGATCTCGTAGTAATTGCCGATATCGTCGAGCGAGGGCTCGGTAATCTTCTCACCCGCGGAGGTATAGTAAGTTTTGCCGTTCATGAGAACCGTATCGGAGGTTCGCTGATAGGTATAACTCTCAACGGTCCGCTCGGCGTAGGTGCCGATATATGCTTTCGAAGGAGAGGTTACAACTTGATAATTGCTGCCCTGCGTATAGTACGTTTTGGCGGCGCTCGGCGCGGTATCTTCGGTAAGTTCATACGTATGATAGGAGCCGGTGCGCTCGTAGTAGGTGCCGATATCCTCCACGACAGGATCTTCCACGGCAGTGTAAACGCCGTCCGCAAGGGTATAATAGGTTTTCTCTTTCAGTTCCGTATCTTCGGTGAGGGCGTAGGTAAAGACCTCAACGTCTTCATAGTAGCCGCCCATGCCGGCCGCAACGGGAGATTCCACCGCGGTCCAGTTGGTGAAATAGTGCTTCTTGCCGTCCACCTCGGTATCGGCGGTGGCAGCGAAACTGTAGGTCGCGGCGGGCGTGTAATAGGTTTTATCCTGATCCACATGGGTATCGGAAGTAAGCACGTAGTTTGTGCCCTCCGTATAGCCCGCGCCCACGGCGCCCGAGATCAGGCCGAAGAACTTGGAAGTTTCGTTGGAGAACGAATAGGTGGTGCCCGCGCCGTTGTTCAAAAGCACGGTTGCCGCGGCTTTGATCTCCTGCAGGTAATAGTTATACAGAAGGTTCCCCAGATACTTCTTGAAATTCGCGAAACTGGCGTATTTCGCAGCGTCGGAATACTCGGCGTCGGGATTAAAGCCGTTGTAGATGCCTTTCAGAATCCCGATGGCCTCGGTGGAGCACGCCGCCATCGCCTCTTCAAACGCGGTGGCCTGCGTGATCACCGCCTGAATGCTGCTCGGATCCGTGGTCTCGTAGTCGTCGCGGTTGCGCGTGTCTTCGGAATAGGGCTTGCCGTTTACGAGCCATTCCACGTAATCTTTATACGCCACAACGCTCAGCGCTTCGTAGGCCGCCTCGATAAAGGCGTGATGCGAATCGTAGTTGGCCACGCCGATGTATTCTTCGAGATACGCGCGCTCGCCGATGCCTACCGCATTGTATTTCGCGAGATAATTTTCACGCAGCGTGTTGATGGTGACGGCGTCGTAATCGTAGAGGCTCCGGGTGTTCACCTCGCCGCCGTTATTGTACCACGCGTCGTATTTATCCGCGAAGTTGGGATCGGAAACGAAATCCTGATACGCCTTGATGTTTTCAAGGTCCGTTTTCGCCGCCGCTTCCGTTGCCGCGCCGGGCGTTACGGTGACGGTATTGTTCGCGTAATACGCGCCGGTCTGGTTCGGGTCCTCGTAGGGGCAGGTAACGTATTTGGCAACGATCGTAAAGGAATAACTCGTTACGATCTTATAATCGGCATCCGCCAGTTCGTCGATGCTCTCGAAATCCGAGAGGATCGCGGCGCTCTCCGCGCGCGTGGCCGAAACCGTGATGGTTCTGGCGGGCAGCGAAGTCTCGAGATCGGCCTCGTAGCCGTGCCAGACGCTGCTCGGCTTATACGTCCCGTAAAGCCCGCTGCAATCGAGCAGGTAATTCAGGAAATTTTTCTGATACTGGCCAAGGTTGGTATCATAACTGGAGGCAAGCGTACTGACGATCGTTGTACGCAGGTCCTCGTTATGCGCACCCACGCCGATCAGCTCCAACAACGTGCCGAGGGCCGCCACGATATTGTAGGCGTAGCCGTTGGTGGTACCGTCCGTTACGGTGACCGTGCCGTTGCTGGAGGATATCGCGGACCAATCCTTGGTGCTCAGATAACCGCCGTTGTAGGCTGCAGTGAACGCATCCGCGAGCGCCTGCCAGGCGTTCTGCTCCGGTGTGCCGGCGAATGCTTTCGGCGCAAGACTCGGCAGAGCCACGTAAACGCAGCTCAGCGCCATCAGGGCCGACAGGACAATGCTAAGAACTTTCGTGGAAAGTTTAGCCTTTGTTCCCATGTGTAACACTCCTTCTGCTGCAAAAAAATGCAATAATTATAGACACGACCAAAATACCCCATTTTTGGGGGCACTTCGGGTATACTATATCATCACTATTATACTTCAACGCTTCCGCCATTGTCAACCACTGGATATCTGACATTCTGAACAAAAAATGTATATCATTCCCATGCGCTTTTCACAAAAAAAGTGAACCTCCGCAACAATTTGACAGAATTGTTGCAGAGGCTTTTCCCGTTTGAGAACGGCCGAGGGTGCGCATACGCACAAACCGTTTGGAAAGAGTGTTGTTCCAGTACGGAGCCGGAAGTTCCGAGGATTCCGCCCCGATCTTATCCGCCCTTCTGGAACGTTTTACCTCTCCCGGAGTCCAACACTCCCTTAAAATCCCTCCCCGAAATACGGGGAATCGATCTGAAGAAAACCGGATGATTCAGAAAACGCCGATTTCAAGGAACACATTTTTACATACGTACGGTTTTACGGTATATACCCGTATAATTTCGTGGTTTTTTCTGTAAGAAGGATCGTTTCTCCGGGTGCATAATTCTCTCCTGAAAAATCTGCCGCCGTATTAAAACACAGATCGCTTCCCTGGTCTTTTATCCTGTTTATCTCCTTCGCTTCACCTGTTGCCGAAATCTCCTCATCCACGGCAACAATTTCGCCTTCAAAATAATAATAGAGCATGGCGTTTTCTTCCGAAAAACCGCAGTCAAGCAAAGCGGCGCGCTCAATCAGGCACGCTTTTGTAAGATCGATATCCTTTTGATATTTCTGCGACAGTTTTTCCCGATCCGTATCCGTTTCCCAACGCAGACCATTCAAAATCGCCGATATCTTTATTTCAAGGACCAACCGATCCACCGCGGAAGATATGCTTTCCGGCGAGAGCACCTGCGCGCGAAGCGTTTTCCAGCGCGATGTTACGGTCTCCCGGAAATCCTCGTGAAAAAATGCAGCGGAAAAAACGGTACTCCCGTTCAGCACTACCGTGTTTACCCACCATTTGTTTTCTTTCATAGGAAAGAAAATGTTTACAATCTCGTCCGTCTTTACTACGGAATGATCAAAATCCCATACCGGACCGAAAACAAGTTTTTGTCCGCCTTTATTTATATAAAAGAATGTGCTTGCACTTCCGGTATCTATGTTCTCAAACCATTCTTCCAGAATGTAGCCGTCGGCCAGTGACGCATTGTCATACAGATCGGTATAATGCTGCCCGTTGCCGTTGACTCCGGTTTCCGAAAGAATGGCGTTCTCCGCACGCCAAACCAGATCCGATATATAATTCATTTCTTCGAGCGACAAACGTCCGGGATCTTTTAACTCCAATTGCTGCCCGAAATATGAATCAAACCGGCACGTGTCGTTGTCTTCAGGTGGGATGCTTTCATATCCCAACAGATACCCCCCCGTGATATCCACAGGGTCGTTCGGCAAATCCACATAATAACGGTTTCTCCCATCCGCACTGTCTGTTACAAGATCCAGTTCATCAATATCAACGCCGGGGTTTGCCGCCTCGTTTTCTTTTTCAAGATTCGATATATTTACACGTTCCTTCTCGACTTGAACGGATTCGCACAACAGATAGTTTCCTCTGTAATCTCCGTTGATATACAGATCCACAAATTCATATTCCATCGTGCAAAGCCCAAACTGCTCGGAGAAGTAAAAAGCAAGCGCGTTTTTTATCAAAGATACGTCAAAGAAATTTGCCAGCAAACAGAATTTTTTACCGGGAGCAATTTTGCCGAATTTCACGTCTTGGGTAAATTTGATATTATATGGTTTTTTCTCTGTTTCCGCAGTCCAGGTGGAACTTCCGCGGCCTTTCAGGTAAGATAACTGTGTACGGAACACGGTTTCGCCGTTTGCGAGATACGTTGCCGTTCCTCCGGTTTTCCTGCTTTTATCCTCATGGATCCACGTTATCGGTTCTTCCGTTTCGATCAGCAGTGCAGGCAATGCCCCGGAATAGAGCACATGGAGGTCAAACCTCTCAGATGACGCGCCTTTTTCGGCAACGTCCAAAGTATGCAGCCCCTCTGTAAACAAAAACTCCGTTTTGCTCCTGGGCAAATCTCCGCTATCAAGTTGTACGGATTTGTATCCTTTTCCTTTAATTGTGTATTTGATTGCTGCTTCTGTATCTGCCGGAAAAAACAAGTAGTAGTCATTCTGCAACCGGACCGGCACGATGACGGATTCATCTGATCCGAGATCTAACACCACGGAAAACGGAACACTGCTCTCTTTGCTGGAAGACGAAATAACCCAAAAAACCACCATCGAAGACAAAACTAAAACACACAGTAAGGCGATGATCAACCGGCGTTTTTTTTGATTTTTTATCATGGATACCACCTCGTTTTCCGTTTCTATTCTATAAGAATTGTCTATGCTTGTCAACTCCAAAAATCTCTTGACAACCGGCTCTCATATTTTATACTATATATAATAGGTATGTTTCGGAATCTTCTCCGTACAACCATCACCAATTCTACAAACGACGAATAAGAGACCGGAAAACGGGAGAATCATCCCTTTCCCCCGCCCGATCGGAGACATGGCATGCCAAAAAAGAAAAAGGCGCCGCTTACGGCCGCGCAGAAAAGAAAAAACCGGCTTGATACCGCCCTGAACGGCGCGCAGACGTTCGGCAGGGCTTTTCGGGAGCGCGCCTCAACGGCCGGAACCGCGGCAAACGGGGTCTGCGCCCGGGCGAACGCCGCCGTGCGCCGGTTTTTGGGCTTTCAATGGAGCACCGCCGTTTTAACGGTGTTTTTTCTGCTGCTCATGTGGGTTACGAACCTGCTCATGGACCGGCACATCCTCACCGAGACGTTCCCGCTGGCATTCCCGATCTCTTTTCCGTTTTATCTCATAGACTATAAGGTGGGGTTCGTTTCCCGCGCGCTGGTGGGGCAGATCGTATCGTTTTTTACCAACAGCGTTTCGGTAAACCTGATGCTCGCGATCGCCAGAACGGTTACGGCCCTTTCCCTCGCCGTGCGGGCGGGCCTTGCCGCGGGGACCTTCCGGCGGGCGTTTCTCAAGGGTTCGCCCCTGATCTGCGTTCTGTGCTGTTATTTCGTAATTTCCCCGCTCACGGTGATGGGGTATCAGATCTATCTGGGGTTCATGGACCCCTATAATATGATCCTCACGGTTTTATACCTCTTTGTTTCCGGCAAAAAAGCCGCTTATATCCTTACGCCCCTGATCTGCTTTACCGGCATCGTGCTGCATTATCAGTTTATCCTGATCTTTCTGCCCCTGATCCTCTCCGTGGAACTCTATTACATGTGTATGGATAAGAAAGGGCGCGGGCTCAAGATCGCCTCGCTCTGCGTTACGGTGCTGGGCTCCGCCGCCCTCACGGCGTATCTGATGTTCTTCTCGAAAAACGGCGTAACGATGAACGCGGAAGAGCTTTACGCCTACATGTGCGGCAAGTTCAGCGATTACCGGCGGTGGGGGCTGTTTGAGGAATATTTTACCTACTATATCTACGGGGATTTCCAGGGAGAAAACTTTTCCAACCCGCTGGCGTTCGTGCGGTTTCTGGTGGAATATAATCTGGAACGGGTGAGCACGTATTCTCTTCTGGGATACGCTGCGGGCATTCTGCCGCTGGTGTTCTTTACGGAATATTTCTGGCTGCGCATGTTCCGGCACGCGCGCGGCGAAAAGAAACTCCCCTATCTCGTTTTCGCGCTCCAGCCCCTCATCCTTATTGCAACGCTCGCCACCTCCACCGATAACGGCCGGCTGTTCGGCGCCTCGATCTTTTCAAACTTCGCCCTATTATACGTCACGTGCAGAAACGAAGACGACCTGCTGTATCCCACCGCGAAAAAGGCCGAAAAACCCGTTTGGCTGATCCTTGCCCTCGCCGCCATGGCCGCGGGGTATTTAATCTCGATGGACAGGATCAACCACCGCTTCATTTAAGGGGCCGCTTATGAGCAAGAAGAAGAAAAAAACGGAAAAACGCACGCTGCGGCAAAACCTCCGGGCGCGGTTCGGCGCGGCGGGGGCGGCGGCGCGGCGCGCCCGCGAGCGGCTCGGGAAAGATCTGCCCGCCGCGGCGGAAAAAGCGTACCGGGCCGCGGATTCCTTTATCCGGCTGAAATGGAGCGTACCCTTTATTGCAGCGGTTATGCTCGCTCTGATGCTTTTTTCTTATTCGTTCACCGCATACCGGTACCTGTTCGGCAGAATCCCCTATTACGTGAACCTGACGGTCCCCTTATATCTCGCCGATTACAAGGTCGGTTTCGTTTCAAGGGCGCTTGTGGGGCAGATCCTTTCGTTCTTTACGGATAAGGTCTCGCTTTCGTTGGTGATCAGCCTTACAAAAGCCGCGCTGTGGGTATCGCTGATAGTGCTGGCGCTCCTTGCCGCCGCAGCTTTCAAAAAAGCCTGGCTCAAAAAAAGCCCGCTGCTCTGCGTGCTGTTTGTATTTTTCGCGGTAACGCACCACACCGTGATGCCGAATATCATCAACTTCGGCGTGCTCGATACTTATAACCTCATGCTCGCGGTGCTGTGCGTGTATCTCTCCGATACGAAGGCGGGCCGGGCGGCTGCGCCGCTTTTATGCTTTACGGGCATTATCCTGCACTACCAGTTTGTTGTGGCGTATCTGCCGTGCATCCTTCTGATCGAGCTCTATCTGCTCCTGAAAAAACCCGAGGGGCGGCGGCTGCGCACGGTTTCGTTCTTCATCACGGCGGCCGGTTCGGCGGCGCTCGCGGTATACCTGATGTTTTTCTCAAAAAACGGCGCGAAGATGAGCCCCGCGGAACTCGCGGACTATATGCGTGCAAAGTTTACCGACTACCGGCGCGTGGGCCTCTTTGACGAATACTTTACCTATTATATATACGGCGATTTTCAGGGCGCGAACTATTCCGCGCCGGCGGATTTCGTAAAATTCCTCGTAAACTACTCGTTGGAGCGCATAAACGTAAAATCGCTCGTTTGCTACGCGTTCTCGCTTGTGCCCTTATACGGCGTTTTCTGGTATTTCTGGATCTTTCTTTTCCGGCGGGGCGAAAAAAGAACGCGTCTGCCCTACGCGCTGTTTATGCTGCTGCCGCTCGTTTTCATCGCCTGTGTGATCGTTTCAACCGATACCTCGCGCTGGGCCGGCGCATCCGTGTTTTCGCACTTTGCGCTGCTGTTCACGGTGCTCAGGACGGACGAACAGCTTCTGGGAGAAGCCGCCGCCCGCGCCGTGGCAACCCGGCTCAAAAAGTGCATCCTCGCGCTGGCGCTGGCGGTGAGTTACTGCGCCTCCGCCTATATTTATTACTACCGCTGACGCGTTGACGATCCACGGAGCATTCAGTATTAAAATGAAAGGCACAGACTGTATGAAAAAGAAAGGTATCGCTTTAATTTTGCTGCTCGCGCTGCTGACGGTATTTTCCGCCTGCACGGATAAACCCGACTCGCCGGCCGATCCTTCAACCGCCGAACCGTCCGCGCCTCCCGCCGTTTCTGCGTATACGCTCGATTCGCTCGGCAACGCCGACGACGGCGTGCAGATGCTCGTGCTTCTGAAAGACGGTTGGATCATGGACGTTTCGCTCGGTATGCTGTATACGATCTCGCCCGGTGAGATCGAGGGCATACGTTACGAAGCGGTCTCGGACACGGTATTCGTATGGAAACCGGATGAATCGGTCGACCCCAACGCCAACACCGGGAACGTGGAGATGCGCATCATCTACGCCGACCCACAGGGCAGGTTTGCGGTTTATTCGCCGAACGTGGAAAACCCCGATATGGCAAATATCATAATGAACCCGGATTGCTTTGCCGACGTTGTAGACGTGAAAAGTAAGGTTACAGATAAGGATTACCGGTATTTCTACAAAATCAAAGACCGCGATTTTCTGAAATTTTCAAAATCCCTCTCCAGTTTCCCCGGATTTGACGATTACGCGGTGCTTGACTGACCGCAACAAACAAAAGAAACGCCGGAGCGCGGCGCAGATCTGTGATTGTTCTGTACGCTCCGACGTTATATTTTTATATCGTTCAGTTCATTTCATTGCGGTAAATGATGCCGGTGCCCGCGGTTTCAAACGCGAACGGGAAGAAACGGAATTCGGAAAAGGTTTCGCGGATATAGGGCTGGCGTTCCGGCGGAACGAACAGCAGCATAAACCCGCCGCTGCCCGCGCCCAGCAGTTTGCCGCCCAACACGCCCGCGTTGCGCAGGCGCGTGTAGAGCAGGTCGGTCTCGTAGTTGGTGATGCGCTTGGAAAGCGTGCGCTTGAGTTCCCAGCCGTGGTGCAGCAGCCTGCCGAAATCGTCCAGGTCGCCGGTTTTCAGGATCTCTTCGGCGAGTTCCACCATGGCTTTCATCTCGTCCAGCTGCTTTACGGTGGAGGGAATGTTTTTTTTCTGCTCCTCCGCTACCGCGCCGGAGAAATGCGTGAACCCGGTAAACAGCAGCATCAGATGGTTCTGCAGATCGCCGATGCGCGCCGCCGAAACCGAAAGCGGCGTAACGGAAAAGCCCTCCGCCGTGAATTCCATGCGGTTGAGCCCGCCGAAGGCCGCCGCAAGCTGGTCCTGCACACCGCCGGCCTCGCCGCACATATCGCGCTCCAGATGGATGGCCTCCTTCGCCAGCGTCATGCGGTCCGGGTATTCGCCGTGCATCGCGTGGAGCCCCTGCAGCAGCCCCACGGCAAACGCCGAACTGGAGCCGATGCCGGAGGCGGCGGGCAGGTCCGCGTCGTAGGAAAGCTGCAGATGCTCCGTGGGCAGAAACTGCAGCGCCGCGCGCACGAGCGGGTGGCTCACGTCCTCCGCCCGGTTGAACCGCTCGATGCGGGAATACGTGAACTGATTTTTATAATCGAAAAAAGGCGGCAGTTCGCGCATGGAAACGTAGCAGTATTTGTCGATGGTGGTGGAAAGCACCTTGCCGCCGTAGTTTGCGTAATAATCGTAGTAATCCGTGCCGCCGCCGAAAAAAGACATCCGGAAAGGCGTTCTTGTGATCAGCATTCCGTTACCCCCTCAAAATCGACCGCGCCGAGGCCCAGCAGCGTTTTGAGCCGCGTGTTGTCCATTGCGATGCGCCGCGCGCGGCGGTCTTTGAAAAACGCCTGCCCCGCCGCTTCGGGCAGCCTGCGTACCAGCGCGGGATCGGCGCCGCAGGCGGCGGCGATCTTCAGGCCGAGTTCGTATTTCGTGTATTCCCTGTCGCCGCAGAGATTCACCGTATCGGGCAGGCGCCCCGCCGGAAGCGCGGCGAGCCGCGCCAGCAGCCCGGCGGCCGTTTCGTAGGAGAGCGCGCTGCGCGCCATGCCGTCCAGCATTTCGATCGGTTCCCCCGCCGCGAGTTTTTCGGCGAGCGTATCGTAAAAATGGCGTTTCTTCAGCGGCGACGGGCCCATCATATACGAAAACCGCACCGCCGTGCCCCCGTGCGCGCGCACGATGGCTTCCGCTGCAAGTTTCTGCCGCCCGTATTCGTTGATGGGCGCGCAGGCGTCGGTCTCTTTGAACGGCGCGCCGCCGGGCGGGCTTTCCCCGTAAACGCAGTCCGTGGACGCGAAAAAGAATTTTTCGATCCCGGGAACGGTATCGAGAAAGCGCGAGAGCGCTTCAACGTTCACCCGCCGCGCTTCCTCCGGGTACAGATAAAGATGATCCACGTTGTGGCAGGCGGCGAAATAAAACACGGTGAGCGCTTCCCCGCCGCATACGCGGACAAGGCGCGCCACGTCCGCGGGAGAAGTTACGTCGCACGCAACGTATTCCGCCCGCGCCATGGGAACGGCGGCGGCCGGATCGCGCACGGCGGCAACAATGGGCGCCGAAGCGCGCGGCGACAGATATTCCATTAAACGGGTGCCGAGAAACCCGGCGCCGACGATCAGGTCCATAGGTTCACTCCGTTTCCCGGGGCGCCTTCGCTGCGCGGCGGGAGATCTCTTTTTTTCCGTATACGGAAGCGCCGCGGCGCCGGCCATACCACACCGTTTCCCTGGCGTATTCCGGAAAATCCGTATACACGGCGGCGGGCGTTACGAACAACGTATTGTCCGCCTTTTGCAGGGGCGCGTATTCACCCCGCAGGATCCGCTCGAAATAGGGATAAAGGTCGTAGGTAAAATCTTCGCCGTGGGCGGTCTCGAAGGGCTTGCGCAGCATCAGTTTCTGATACCGCACCAGTTCGCCGAACAGGTCCCCGGGGATATCGTATTCCCGCAGAAACGGCAGCAGCGTATCCATAACGGCGTCGTACCCGTTTACGATCTCGAGGAACGCGCCCTCCTCGAAGAACCACGTAACGCTGCCGAAGGCCTCGTTGTGGTAATTCCAGTCTCCGGCGAGGGAGGATTCGTATTTTTCGCGGAAGCCGTTCCACAGATCGCTGAGCAGCCCGCTCCCCTGCAGGATAAACCGCAGGAGCGCGGTGTAAAAATCGTAGTAGCCCACGCCCCGCTCGGTATAGAGCCAGATGGCGAAGAAGCGCAGGGCGCCGAGCGCGTGGAAACACTGCACGCAAACCGAAAACAGATTTGCGCGCACCCAATCGTCTTCGCTCATGGTATTGGTGGCGCGCACGAGATAGGAATACTCGGGCACTTCTTCGTCCCGCCGGGGGGCGCTGTGGATATGGTTGAAACCGACCTTGATCACCTTGATGCCGTGCTTCTTTATATACGCGGGATCCGACATCTCCGCGTTCGGCAGCATCTCGCAGTGATACACGTTCAGCGAATTGTGCTGGCCGCTCTCGAGCAGACGGCACACACCGCGGCAGAAACTTTCGAGCGTTTCGCCGGGCAGCCCGAGAATCAGTTCCGAATAGGCCGGAATGCCCGCCTCGTTGTAGCGCTTCACCAGCCCGGAGAAATGCTCCAGCGTGAGGTTTTTGCGGCCGATGTTGTGCAGGGCCTCTTCCGAGAGCGTCTGATAGGCGAGGGTTGCACCCTTATCCATGTTTTCGCGGTTCAGGATGCTGCAGATCCGGAAAACCCGGTCCGCGCTGTTTTTTTCGTAGCACGGGCGAAACACCTTGGGATAGCCGAGTTCCCGCTTGGTCTGTACGAGATACTCCGCGATCTCCACGTCCCGGTCGAACATGCCGAAATTGGAATCACCGCAGAAACAGTAGGCGATCTTATGCTCGCCGAGCCAGCGGATCTCCGCCTTTACCCGCTCTAAGGGGAAAAAGCGCATGCGGCTGTCGGTTACCCAATCGCAATACGAGCAGTGATAGGGGCAGCCCCGGTTGGTTTCCAGCACGGAGAGAAACTCGAGGTCGGGATATTTTTCAATCAGCGGATCGAACACGCCCGAAAGATACGCCGACGGCAGCGTGCCGAGATCGCACAGCGGCGCCTTCGGCGTGCACACGGCGCGCCCGTCCGGCCCGCGGTAGGCAATGGACGGCACGCCGGAGATATCGCCGGCCGCCAGCGCGCGGAGCAGCTGCGCGAAGACCTCTTCGCCCTCGCCGAAGTTCAGAAGGTCCACCTGCGGCAGTTCCCCGAGGAGAGACCCGTCCGGGCGCACGTTGTGCCCCCCGAAAGATACGATGCAATCGGGGTAACGTTCTTTCAGCCGTTTTGCCAGCGCTTTGTTGTATTCCATGTTCCAAACGCTGCACGAAAACGCCACCAGATAGGGGTCCTTCAGTTTTTCCAGGGCGTCGGCCAGTTTCTCGCGGAAAAAGACGATATCCGGGAACGCGTATACCCGGGTGATCTCCTCATACCGCATGCAGTTCGCCAGCAGCGTGCCTACCGCGTAGGGCAGATACACGGAGCCGTCGAACCCGAAGCCGACCTGTACAAAATAAATGTTTTTCATGGATCATACTCCGAATCAGAAGACAACTTCTCGTAAGTGATATCATAATAATGGCCGGTGTAATCCGCCATCTGCCGGTTGCGGCCGTACCACACCACCTCGCGCGCGTAATCCGCCAGCGTATCCACGGGGCAGGGATCCCGCAGCGCGATCCGCACCGGCGTTTTTTCCAGCGGCCGCGGCTCGCCCAGATACACGTTTTCAAAATACGTGTAAAAATCATAAGGGGATTTGATCTCAACGGCGCTTTTGCCGTATTGCTTGATAATATCCCGCTGGTACCGGTACAGCGCCGGGAGCACGGGATCGCCGCCGAAGCGCGCGTCCGTATAAGCGAACAGTTCTTTATAGAACGCCTTGAAATCCCGCGCGATCTCGATGCACACGATCTCTTCAAAACTCCAGAGCACGTCGTTGGTGCCCTCGCACGGCGCCATGAAGGCGTTTTTGCCTTCGGCAACGCCGGCGCACAGCGAGAGGATTTCGGCATACAGCGCGCCCGCCCGCGTTCCGGGCCGCGCGGCGGCATACGAAAGAAAGCCTTCGTAAAAATCCAGATAGGAAACGCCCTGCGCGTACCGCAGGTAGATCGCCAGCGCGCGGGTGAACCCCACGTTGTGCAGCCCCTGCACGAAAGAGGCGAACACGTAGGTGCGCGCCCAGTCTTCACGCGTCATGGAGGCCGAGGAGGTGAGCAGTTCCACGTATTCGGTAACGGCCCCGGGCGCGGGTTCGGCGCCGGAATGCATCAGCAGGAACGGCACGCGCGTGGTGCCGATCCCGAATTTTTCGCGGTAGGCTTTCTGCGACATCTCGGAATTCGGGAAGATCTCGCAGGGGTACACGTATACGGCGAAATGCTGGCCGTTTTCGATCAGGGAGCACATCCCCTCGCAGAAACTCCGGTAGGTCTCCCCGGGCAGGCCGAGGATGAGTTCGGAATAGGTGGCGATACGGTTTTCGTTGAACCGGCGCATGAGCGACCGGAAATGCGCGGGCGAGAGATTTTTGCGCCCGATATTTTCAAGCACCCGGGGGTCCATGCTCTGGAACGATACCGTTTGCGCTTTGGCAAGCCCGCCCGATACCATCCGGGTGCTGATGTCAAACACGAATTCCGTGCGGTTCTTCGTGAAATTCACGTGGAAGATCTTGGGATAGCCGTATTCTTTATTGCATTTCAGCACGTAATCCACGATCTTCTCATCCCGGCTGAACAGGCAGAAATTGGCGTCCGCACAGTAGACGTATTCGATCTTATGCTTAACGATCCAATCGATCTCGGCAAACACGCGCTCCAGCGGGAACAGGCGCACTTTGCTCCTGAGCTGCCCCCAATCGCAGAAAGAACAGGCGTTCGGGCAGCCCCGGTTGGTTTCAAGGATCACGGAAAAATCGTAACGGTCCTCCAGGAGGTCGTCGAATACGCCGGTAAGGTAGGGCGAGGGGTAATCGCTGCCCGCCTGCGGGAGAATGGGCGTGGTGACCGCGCGCCCTTCGGTCGTGCGGAACGAAAGGTTCGGCACGTTTTCGGGCGGCTCCCCCAGCAGCAGGCTCCGGAGCAGGAGCGCCGTGGGCTCTTCGCCGGCGTTGTGCGTAACGAAATCCACAAACGGGTTTTCTTCCAGAAACGTAAAGTCCGAGGAAACGTTGTGCCCGCCGAAGGTGACGAGGCACTGCGGCCAGATCCGCTTCACGGCGCGCGCGAGCGCCTTATTGTATTCGGTGTTCCATACGCTGCACGAAAAGAGCACCATAAAGGGGGTATCGAACCGCGCGGCGATCGTATCCGGGGCTTCGCGGCAATACACGATCCGGCCGAACCGGCAGCGTTCGGCGATCAGCGGGTCCTGCATACAGTAGGCCTGGATGCAGCCCGCGGCATACGGCAGATATACGCTTTTTCTGCCGCCGTAAAAGTCGTTGACCTGAACGAAATATACGTTCTTCAAGGCCGCGCCTCCTTCACGGGGACCGCTTTCGCGGCATACGGTTAAATCGGTATTACGCATCGGCCGGCCGCTCCCCGATCTCGGAAGAATACAGGTTTTTGCCCCCGCGGCGGCCGTACCATACCACTTTCCGGGCGTATTCGGGCCACGTGGCGCACACGGCGGCGTCCGTTACGGCGTAGCGCACGGGGCGCTTTTGCAGCGCGGCTTTCCGGTTGCGCTGCAGCGAACGGAAATACGGGAGCCAATCGTAACCGCCCGTAAATTCCGTATACGGCCTGCCCACCTCTTTTACGGTGAACGCCTGATAGGCGAGCATCTCGCGCCGGAACGCGGCATCGGGGATATACGCGGAAAGGAACCCGTCCATTTCGCGGTAAAAGGCTTCTTTTTCGTAAACCGTATCGAGAAAGGCGTATTCCTCAAAGGTCCAGCTCACCTCGCCGAAGCGGCTGTCGACCACCACGGCGCCGGCAGCGCCGGAGAGAAGCCGCTCCAGCTGCGCGCCGATGCGGTTGAACACGGAATTGCCCTTTGAAAGCAGATGGGAAAGGAGCGCGCCGTAGAAATCGACGTATTTCACGCCTTTTTCAAAATACAGCCAGAGCGCGGGCAGCTGCATAAGGCCCAGATGGTGGAAACACAGCACGCACGTGCCGAACAGGGCGGATTCCTTCCACTGGCGGCGATCCATGGAGCAGGTTGCTACCACCACGCGGGAATGCTCCGGGACCTCGTCTTTTTCCCCGAGGTTCACGTGGGGCAGGTTGAGCGGGATCTCGATGTATTCCACGCCGTATTTTTCAAGATACGCCTTTTCGCCCATGGGAGAACACGGCAGCCACTCGCACAGGTGGATCATCATCTGCGTGTGCTGCCCGTATTCAAGGAGCTGCTCGATGCCGTTTGTAAAACTTTCCGCCGTTTCGCCCGGCAGCCCGAGGATGAGTTCGGAATAGGTAACGATGCCGGCGTCGGCGTATTTTTGCAGCAGAAACTTATAATACTCGATATCGATGTTGGAGCGGCCGATGTTTTTCTGCGCCTCTTCCGACATCGTTTGAAACGAAAGGGTAACGCCCTTGCAGAGCCCGGCGGCATTCAGTTTCTGCGTGATGCGGAAAACGCGGTCGCCGGATTCCTTGGCGTAGGAAACCTGAAATTTTTCGGGATAGCCGGTTTCTTCGTGCAGCCGCACGATCTCGTCGGCGATCTTTTCGTCGCGGGTGAACATGCCGAAATTGGAATCGGCAAACCCGATATATTCCATTTTATGCGCGCAGAGCCATTCCAGGTCGGCAAACACGCGCGCAAGCGGGAACAGACGCACGCCGGTCTCTTTGCCGCCCCAACTGCAGTAGGCGCAGCGGTTCGGGCAGCCGCGGCTGGATTCCACCAGCGGCGTAAACGCGGTACCGGGGTGTTCCCTGAGGAGCCGGTCGAAAAAACCGGAGGTGACGGGCGACGGAAAATCCACCCCGCAGCAGGCTTCGGCCGGCACGTTGACGCAGACGCCGCCCTCGCGGAACGACACGCCCGGAACGGCGCCGAGCGGCGCGCCGTTTTTCAGCGCCAGCAGGAGCGCGGCGAAAGGCAGTTCGCCCTCGCCGTGGATGAGCACGTCGATAAAGAGGTTTTCGCGCAGGAGCGCATCGCCCGCCGGCACCTGCGGACCGCCGAACACGGTAACGCAGCCGGGGTATTTTTCTTTTACGCGTTTTGCCAGCGCCTTGTTGTATTCGATATTCCACATATAGCAGGAAAAACCGAACACGGCCGGGGGCGCGGGCAGGTCCGAAGCGACGGAGAGCGGTTCGCGCAGGAACAAAATACCTGCAAGGTCGTAGTATCCGGCGATCTCCGGGAGGCTCCAGGCATAAGACGCCAGCGCGCCGATCGCAGCAGGGAAAGGCACGGAATTGGAGTTCTTATAGGAGGGCTGCGCCAGATAGACGTTTTTCTTCATACGGTCTCCGCGAAAAAGGACGTTGAAAAGGAAGGGGTGAAAGGCTCAGCGGCGGTCGGGATCGGTGCAGATATCCTTTTTGCCGTCCGGGTTTTCCACGCCCCGGGTATATAAACCCACAAGGTAGGTGTCTTCAAGATACTCGAAACTGTGGCGCACGTATTCTTTTACGAGAAACATATCGCCGGTTTCAAACACACATTCTTCCCGCTGCGCACCGAGCGCGGCGGTCACTTTTATTTTGCCCGAAAGCACGAAGAACGCCTCGCGCGTGTGCTCGTGGTAATGGAAGTTTCCGCGCACCGCGCCTTTTTTCGTAAACACGGCGTTGATCTGTTCGTACCCGGAGCGGCAGATCTGCACCAGCAGGCCGCGCTCGTCCGGAAATACGAAATCGGGGGTCAGTTTTTCGAGCAGTTCCATAGGTTCACACATTTCCGTAAAACGAATTCTTGATGATGGAATACACTTTGATGAGTTCCGTGATGCCATCCGCCAGCGAATACCGCGGGCGGTAGCCCAGCGCCTCGATCTGGGCGTTGGAAACGATATAATCGCGCTTATCGGGGTCCGTTCCCACGGGCGCTTCGATATACTGGAACGCGGGGATCTGCTTTTTGATCTCGGCGCACAGTTCCAGTTTGGAAAGGTTCGCGTCCGAAAGGCCGCAGTTGAAGGTGCGCCCCTGCATTTCGCCGAAATGCTCCATGGCGAACATGAACGCTGCGGCGGCGTCGCGCACGTGGAGGAAATTGCGCTTGAAGCCGCCCTCGAACACGAGGAGCGCACGGTCGAACACCGCGCGGTATACAAAATCGTTCACGAGCAGGTCGGTGCGCATACGCGGGGAGGCGCCGAAGAGCGTGGCGAACCGGAAGGTCACGCTGCCCCCGGCCTGCAGCACCGCCGTTTCGGCGGCCATTTTGGTTTTGCCGTAGAGCGAGATCGGCGAAATGGGCGATTCCTCGGTGCAGAAGGCCTGCCCCTGCCCGAGGCCATAGCCGCTGTTTGTGCAGGGAAAGATCACCTTCTGCGCGGGGTCGCGCAGCCGCAAAAGCGTTTCCACCGCCTCCAGGTTTACGGTGCGGGCCGCCGTTTCGTCTTTATCGCAGGCCGGGAAGCCCACGATGGCCGCCAGCGGAAAGATAAAATCCTGCCCCTCCAGCACGCGGCGGAGGGTTTCTTCGTTCCGGCAATCGCCGTTCACGATGCAAAAAGAGGGATATCTGCAGCAGTCGATCAGCGACGCCTGCTTATACAAAAACGAATCCAGCACCGTAACGGCATGCCCCGCCTCGAGCAGCGCGGGCGTTAACACCGAGCCGATATACCCGGCGCCGCCGGTGATCAGAACGTTGGACATGTGCAATCATCAATCCTTTAAATAAACATAGTTAACCTTTATAATTCTATCATCAAGGCACGGCTTTGTCAAGGCGGGAAAAACTCCGCGCGCGGCGGCAAAAAGAAGACCCCCGGCGGCGCCGGGGGTCGGGATCGGATGAGGGGAACGATTATTTGCCGAAGCCTCTGAACAGACTTCTGAAGAAACCGATGATCTTGCAGAAGAAGCCGTCCTGCTTCCAGAGACCGGTACGTCCGTTGTGGTTCAGGCCGCACTTCTCGCATTTCTGAGAAGAAGTGTTGTCGGCGGGCGTAGGCGGTACGTAGTTCGGATCGGTTTCGCCGCAGCGCGTGCATCTGCCGTTCACATAGTCGTGGCCGAGCGCGGGCTGGAATTCTTCGGTGATCGTCTGGCCGCAGGTGTTGCACACCGCGCTTGCGGTGCCGGGCTGCGTGCAGGTGGCTCCCGTATAGGTGACCTGCGCGTCGGTGAAATCGTGGCTGCCGTAATCGGTGGCCTCGCTGCGGGTCTCGCCGCAGCGCGTGCACTTGTAAACGTTGGTGCCTACGGCAACGCAGGTGCCGGCAATGCTCAGTTCGGCGTTGTATACGTAATCGTGGCCGAGCGGATCGCCGTAGCTTCTGCCGCAAACGGCGCAGACTGCGGCGTTTTCACAGGTGGCGGCGGTACCTTCCACGTGCGCGATCTTATCGGTGTAGGTGTCTCTGTAGGTATCGCGGCAGTATTCGCAGGTGTGCACCGTGTAGCCGAGCGCCGTGCAGGTGGGCGCAACAACGGTTTCAATGTAGTTGTGGCCGAGCATGGGAACTTCTTCCTGCGCAACGAGCACAACGCCGCAGCGCGAACAGTGCTTGCCCTCGGTAAGGCCGGCTTCGGTGCAGGTGGCTGCCTTCGCGGCGTCGATCGCTACCTGATGGCCGAGCACCGGGGTTTCGTAGGTTTCATAGTAATCGCAGTGTGCGCAGGCACGTTTCTTCAGACCGTAGGAGGTACAGGTGGCCGCGCTGAGTTCGGTAAGCGCGCCGAGCGTGTGGCCGCTGGCCTCGATCTGAACGCCGGTTTCGATCTTCTGGCCGCATTCCGCGCAATACAGGTCGCCGGTGTAACCGGTGCCGGTGCAGGTGGCGTCGCAGGCGTCTCTGCGCGACGATTCAGGCGTGTGCGGGAGTTTCGCGAGAAGCGTGGGCCGCGTGAGCACTTCGCCGCAGAGCGAGCACATCGTGCCGTGCTCCATACCGACGGCGGCGCAGGTGGCGGGGATATCTTCGCCGTAGGGAACGGGCTCGCCGTGTTCGGCGATCTTGGGCAGCGTTTCAACTACGATATCGCCGCAGCGGGAGCATACGAACTTCCGGTAGCCTTCAGCGGCGCAGGTGGGCGCTTCGTATTCGTCGGGCGTTTCGGGGATGTTGTGCCCGAGGGCGGCAACGTATACGTCTTCTTCATAATTCAGCGCGGTGGCGCCTTCTTCATCGGCGAAGTAGCCGCCGCAGCTCTCGCAGTACCAGCAGGCGTTGTTGCCGGCGGCGGTACAGGTAGCGGCTTTCGCGTTGATATGCGTCATCTCGTGGCCGAGCGCTTCCACCGGGCGGGTTTCAACGTCGCCGCAGCGGATACATCTGTGCGTCTCTACGCCGGGTTCGGTATCGGTGGGCATCGTGGAAATGACCCATGCGGTCCAGTTGTGGCCCAGCGCGGGGATCGTGCCCAGTTCGCCGGTGAGTTCGTTCTTGCCGTTGCTGTCGAGGAACAGTTTTTCGCACACGGTGCACTTGTAGCAGTCCGGGATGCCGGGTTCGGTGCAGGTGGGCGCTTCGCCGTCGATGGTGATCAGGGTGTGCGGGATCTTCGCGATCACGGTATCGTCTTCGCTGATCTCGTTTTCGGCGTTTTCATCGCTGAAATACTTGCCGCAGACTTCGCACTCCCAGTAATCGGTTCTGCCTTCCGCGGTGCAGGTGGCGGCATAGCCTTCATGGAACACCGGGGTGTGGCCCGTGAGCGCATCCGTCAGCGTATGGGTCTCACCGCATTCGGGGCAGGTGTAGGTCACGTAGGAGGCAACAAGGCAGGGGTTGGGAGACTCGTATTCTTCCACGTATTCATCGCCGTAGGTTGCAGCGTAACCGTCGAAGCCCGCGAAACCGTCTCTCTCCCAAACGTGGCCGAGCGCGGGGATCTCTTCACCGGGTTCGGTTTCGGGATCACGCTGATGGCATACGGAGCACAGATACGCACCCGTGTAGCCGGGCTCGGTGCAGGTGGGATCTACATGGTCAACGAACTGATAGTCGTGCGGGGCATAGTCTTTGTCTTTAACGCTGATATCGGCAATCGGGGTCTTATCGGCGTCGGTATCGAAGAACGCGCCGCAGCGGGAGCACTCGTAGTAGGCGTAGTGGCCTTTCGCGGTGCAGGTGGAAGCGGTTTCTTCCACCAGAACGTACGCGTGGCCGAGCGCTTCGGTGTCTTCATCGGCGCCGTCCAGGAACAGGCCGCAGTTGGAGCACTTCGTGTAGCCCTGGTGGCCGCCTTCGGTGCAGGTGGCTTCGATGGGATCCACGGTTACCCACGCGTGGCCGGTGGCGGGGATGGCGCCCGCTTTGAATTCATCATCGCAGCGGGAGCAGGTGTAGTAGTAGTAGCCGGCGGTGGTGCAGGTGGCTTCAACAACGTTCGGTTCCACAAGGAACGCGCCGGTTTCGGGATCGGTAAGGTTATCGGGATCGATATAGGTCCAGGTGCCGCCGTTGTTCACACCGTATTTGTGGCCGAGCGCCGGACGGATGCGGGTGGCTTCGGTGACCTCAAAGTCTTCGATGCCGTCACCGTCGGAATCCACCATGAAGGACGCGAGCACGTCGCCGCAGTTCTGGCAGACGTATTTGCCCCAGGAGCCGTTCTTCGTGCAGGTGGGCTCGGCAACGCCGATCAGTTCGTATGCGTGAGAAAGCGGATCTTCTTCAAACTGACGGCTGTAACCGCACACGGTGCAATCTTTATAATACGTCATGCCGGAGGTGCAGGTGGTAACGCCGTTAATACCGTAGGGCTCGCCCCAGATGTGCTTATGGCCTACGTATTTGCCCCATACGTCGTAAACGTAGCCGTTCTGAAGTTTGGTGAGTTTATCGCTGTCGGAATATGCGGTGCCGTCCGTATACTCCCAGTGGTCGAACACGTAGTGGCTGCCGGTATCGGTATGGCTGGGATGCGCGGAATCCTCCGGCATATCGGGCGCGGTGGCGCTGAAGTTGTGGCGGATCTCCTGCTCCTCTTTCAGATCGCCCTTGTAATCTTTGAATCTCACAACGTAGCGGAAATCGTAATACGTTGCGTAAACCGTGGTATTTTTATTAATGGTGATCGTGCTTTGAAGGTTGTTGCTGGCCGCCCAGTTCACGGTGCCGTCTTTATACTGCGCGGTTTCGGAATCGATCCCGTTCGCGTCTACTTTGGAGGTTTTCCAGCCGACGAACTTGGAGGAATAGTAGCGGCTCATCGCAACGCCCGCGGGGTTCAGCGTGAACGTCGCGCGGCCGCTGGTGTTGCTGGCCGCCGAAGCGTTGGCGCCGCAGTTCAGCGTAAGGTCCGCGGTCTGCGCCTCGGGCTGGCCGGAACCGCCGTTTTTATCGTAGGAAAGCGTTACGCTGCCGGTGTAGAGCGCGTAGAAATTATACTGGGAACCGGTGTTGATATTCTCCGTGGCGGTGGTTGCGGTTGTGCCGTATTTCGCCGTGGTGGAGGTGGTGCTGCCCAGCGCCCAGCCGGCGAAAGTATACGTGGTGCCGTTCGCTGTGATCGTGCGGGGCACTTCGCTGCTCCCGGGTATGTTGAACGTGAACTGCGTGGCCTTGTTGTATACCGTTTTTTCGTTGTCCTTGGAGGTACGGGAGCCGTTTTCAGTGTACCAATAGAAGGTCGCCTTGGCGGAACGGCTGAAGATCGCGTAGAGCGTATCGTTGTAATGGTCGATCGTGACGTTGCCCGTGGGCTTCACGCCGGAGGTGGCGGTGGGGGAACCGTTCCAGCCCACGAAGGTCCACGTGCCGGTATCGTTCTTCACCTTTTCTGCCGTTTTATCGGAGGTAAGGGCAAGCGACGTGTTCGCACTGCTTGTATTCGTGTTCGTCACCGTGGTCCCGGTGGGGGCCGTGGAGGTGCCGCCGTTGGTGGCCACGTCGAAGGATACTTTATAGGTGGGCGTGATGTTCACGTTCCATTTGTGATACATGCTGCCGTATTTTGCCGTGACCGTGCACGCCGCCTTCTGATAGGTGGTGTTGGTCGCGCTCATGGTGAGCGTATTGCTCTCACGCGCGTCGGTATAAGAAAGGCTGGTGGTGCACGCCGTGGTGCCGGTCTTTTCCCAAGATGAAGGGGGCGCGGTCCAGATCACGTTATACTGGTCGTATACGTAGGCGTTGAAATTCTGCGTTTTGTTTTCGCCGCCCGTGGCGTTGATCGTAACGTTTACGGTATCGGTGGCGTTGCCGTCTTTATTATATGCGGTGGCCACTTTCGAGGCGGTGGGCTTACCGACGCTAAAACTCTTTTCACCGGTGTCCTTCCACGTGCTGCCGGAGCCCCAGAAGTTTGTGCTGGAGGTAAAGGAAAAATCAAAGCACGTGTGATTTACCCAACCTCCGGTCGCCTCGTTTTTGACGTGCATCACGAGGGAGGAACTGATCTTTTTGCTGCCGACAGCGCTACTGTTATCGCTGATACGGATTCCGATATAAGCCTTTGTGGGGAAATACGCGCTGGAAAACGTACCGGTATCGGCGTCTCCGCGGCCGTCGGAACCGCTGGCGTAAGCCCAGCAGCCGCTGATCGTACCGTCGTAGATCACCGTTTCCGATCCGTTGCCGTTCTGGTTTTTACCCCAGATCTTCAGCGAGGTATCACCGTCGCGGCCGTCGTAGTTGCTCTCAACGCTGCCCTGCTTTATCGTGAAATAATAGGTATGCGTGGGACTCGCCGTATACGCGTCGGCAACCAGACCGGAAAGATCCAGCGCCGTAAACACGGATACGCACATGAGCGCCGCGAGAAGCACGCTCAAGAGTTTTTTACCGTAGTTTTTCATAAGAGATCCTCCTAATAAATGGGTTGGATACAAGAGGGTATGGCATACCCCCATTTATACATTATTCATTATATCAGTGCAACCTGAAAATTGCAAATCGCAATTTCACCAAAAATTAAAAACTTTGTTTAGGTAAAACTGATAAAAAAAAGCGAACCGCGGCAGCGGTTCACGTATAGTACATATTTATGATAAAAAGTTATTATATTTTTATTTTAAATATTTTTTCAATATTAATGCGGCGCCCTTTCAATCGTCAAAATTCAGCCTTTTTTCCACAACCACCATCGGCTTCTGTTCCGTGTTCTTCTTTAAGGCGATCACGTATTCAAAGAGCAAACCCACCGTGACAAGCAGGAGCAGCAGCAAAAACACGCCGAACCGGAGCAGCAGGGCGCACCAAAGCGCTTCGCCGGGCAGGGCCGCGGCGCCGGGCAGGAACCGCGCGAAGAATTCCGCCGCCAGGCCGAGCATGGCCGCGAGCGAAAACAGCACCGTTCTGCGCGGCAGGCACTTTGACATGCTCACCATGGCCTCCATGGCGAAATCGTAGTATTTGCCCACGCTGAAATGCGATTTGCCGGCGGCGCGTTTCTCCTGCACGTAATACACCTTTTCAATGCGGCGGGCATATTCCCGCACGAGCCCGCGCAGGAAGGGCGCGGGGGTGCGCACCTGCCGGAAAACGTCCAGAAGGCTGCGGTCGAGCAGTTCGAATTCCGTGGCGTGGGGCACGAGGCGCATACCGAAAACAAGGTTGGCGATCAGGTAGCAGAGGGTGCGCAGAACGTAGACGAACCTGTTTTCGCGGCTTTTGCTCTTCGCGCCGAGAACCGCGTCCGCGCCCTCTTCCCATTTGGCTACGAAATCCGGGATGCGCTCGGGCGGGTTCTGCAGGTCGCAGTGGATGATCACGGCGGCGTCGCCCCTCGCCTGCTGCATGCAGTAAAACACGTTTTTGGAATAGCCGAAGTTGCGCGTGTAGAAAACCGCCTTCACGCGGGGGTCTTCCCGGCAGAGCGCCCCGATCTGCGCGCGCGAGCCGTCCGTGGAGCCGTCGTCGAAAAACACGATCTCGTAATCGTAGCGGACGAGCCCCTCCATCACGCTTTTAATGCGCCTGTACGCGGGCATGATATTCTGTTCTTCGTTATACACGGGAACCGTTACCGTGATCATTTTTTTCTCCATAAGCCCCGTTCCGTTCCGTGCTTTTTGCCCAGCACCGTATTGTTGAAAACCAGTTTTAATCCGTAGCGTATATAATTTTTGATCACCGCGGGCGAACCGGCGGCGGCAATCATTTTTTTCGCGATATAGCCCGGGCGGGTGTAGAACCGCAGCAAAATCCGGCGCTTGAAGGCCTGGATCTCCTCCATGGAGAGCGCCGCGGTGCCCGTTACGTTGGGCGCGTATACGTCGCGCCCGAGGCCGCTGCCCGCCAGCGTGCCGGCGGCTTCGCATTCCCGGTAGAGCCCCGTGCCGTAAAAGGGCATGGCGATGTGCACTTCTATAAAATCGGGCGCGGTCTCTTCGATGAGCGCGGCGGTCTTAAGCAGGTGCGTTTCCGTTTCCCACGGGAAACCGATCATAAAGAACCCGAACAGCGGGATGCCTGCCTCCCGGATGAGCCGGGCGGCGCGCACGTTTTCGGCGCGGGTAACGCCCTTATGTATGCGCGCGAGCGTTTCCTCGGACCCGCTCTCGAAGCCCACCGCCACGGTGAAGCAGCCCGCCGCTTTCATTTTTTGCAGCAGCGCCGCCGAAAGGGGCTTCGCGCGGGAATTCGCGGTGAATTCTATTTTGCCGTGCAGGGGCGAGGCGATGATCTTATCGCACAGGGCGGCGGCCCAGGTTTCGTTGATCGTAAAGGTATCCGCCCGGAAAAAGAAATTGCGGATCCCGTATTTATAATAGCATTCTTCCAGTTCGGCGTATACGCTCTCCACGCTGCGCAGCCGCGCCTTTCGCCCGGAGATCAGCGGGGTGAGGCAGTAAATACAGCCCGAAGGGCAGCCCAGCCCCGTTTGCACGGTGGCCATCGGCTCGCCCGTATCCGGCCGCACGTAGAGCGCGTTATCCATGAGCTGCCGCGCGGGGAACGGGAGCGCATCCAGGTCGTTTTCGCCGCACGCGAAGGGGGTTTTTACGAAAACGCCGTTTTCTTTATACGTTACGCCGGGCAGATCGGAAAGGCTGCCTTCGCCGCGCAGGTAAAACGCCGCCAGCGCGCCGATCAGAAATTCGATCTCGCAGCACACGAGGCAGGAAACGTGCCGCAGCTGCAGTTCGTCCAGCTGCGCCGGGGCGAGGTCGAAAAACACCGCGCCTTTCATCACGCACACGCAGGGGCGGATCTCACCGATCAGGTCCAGAAACGCGGCGTCGTCCGCCACGGAGGAATTCGTGGTGCTCAGCACGATCATATCCGGCGCAAACGAGCGCACGTCGCAAAGCACGTCCGCCAGGGTGAGCCCGGCGGTCTGGTAATCTTTGAGAAACACCTGATACCCCTGCTGCAGCAGCACTGCCGCGCAGTAGCCGAGATCGTTGCAGGCGTGCACGGAAACGGCGGCGGAGGCGCTCACGTTGCACTGCGCCCTGTCTTCGCTGCGCTGGTAGAGGTTTCCGGGCGGGTAAAGGAGCATCACCTTATCCATTTTCGCCCTCCGTTTCCAGGCGCCGCTTCGCGTAGGCGAGGTTCGCGGCGTCGTTTACGTTGATCTCTTCTTCGGCAACGCGCACCGCGAGCCCTTTTTTGCCGGCGCGCACCAGCGCGTTCATAAACCCGCACAGATCCCATGCCGCGGCCTGCGCTTCGGGGGCTTCGAGCAGCACGGAAAGGCACGCGCCGCTGAACACGCACAGCCCGGTGCCTTTTTTGCCGCCGATCGGCAGGCGGGGCTTTTCGATCGCGTAAAGGAACGTTTCCCCCCTGCAGAGCACGGCGTAGTTTTCGCAGATCTCGGCAGGGTCCGCCGGCAGGGTATAGCCGCACAGAAAATCGGCTTCGTCCATTCTGCGGAGCACGGAAAAATCGGGAGAGAGAAAGATCTCGTCGCTGAGCTGGAGCACCGCCGTTTCGTTTCCGCAATGCCGCGCCGCGCAGAGGAAAGCGTCCATGAGGCCTTTCGGCTCCGGCTGGCGGACGTATTGCACCGCCACTGTACCGTAACGCGGCCCGATCGCTTCGCGCAGGTCGTTTTCAAACCGGCCCACAACGATCAGCGCCTCGGAAACCTGCATTGCCGCAAGGTTTTCAAGGGCGTATTCGATCAGATATTTTCCGTTGATCCGCAACAGCGGCTTGCAGAACCCGTTTTCGGAAAAACGCTTCCCTTCGCCGCCGGCGAGAATAATGCCAAGCATCGATCTGTGCTCCGATCCCGTGTAGTTGAAAAAATTATATCATACGGCCTTTTCCGTGTCAACAGCGCCGCGGCGCCGCGGAAGGGCCGGAAAAATCACTGCCCCGGCAGTTTTTTTCTGTAGCGCAGCCGGTAGTTTTTTACGTAATCGCGGCCGTAGCGCGCGAGATACAGCAAAAGAAAATCGCTCTCGGTGAACGTGTGGGGCCAGAGCCGGTCCGCCGTGTCGATCAGGAACTGCCGCTCGAAGGCGTTGCGCCTGCGCTTGACCTCTTCCATGGTGGTTACGGTGGAATGGTATTTGTAGGAGATGTGCAGTTCCCCGTTCGCCTCGAAATCGGTGATGGCGGCGTCTTCGGCGTGGTCTTTGAGGATCGCGTTTTTCTTGAGCGCGAAATTGGAGGGCACCGCCGTGTTCACGAGGTCGTTATCGTAGATCACGTTGATCGTGGACTGCAGTTCTTCGGGCGTTTCGGTGGGATAGCACAGCAGGAACGTGCAGAGGTTCCACAGCCCCGCCGCGGCGGCGTCCCGCAGGATGCGCTTGCGGCTGCCGAGATCGATCCCCTTGTTCATGAGCCGCATCACCCGCTCGGAATCCGCCTCGTAGCCCCACATGAAGAAGCGCGCCCCGGCGGCGTAGAGGGTGCGGAGCACCTCCGCCGAAAAGGCCTTTTCGAGCCGGGCGAACGAATAAAAATAGATCTTGAGGCCCCGGCGCAGCAGTTCTTTGGCAAACGCGTTGTAAAACGCGGGCGGCACGGCCTCGTCCACGAAATTGAAATAGGGCGAGCCGTATTTTTCGGAAAGGAATTCCACCTCGTCCGCCGCGCGCGCCACCTTTTTCATATCGAATTTCTGCTGCCCGGTGTAAAAATCGCAGAACGTGCACTTCCCCCAGTAGCAGCCCTTGCCGAGCTGCACCGGGATCACCACTTCGGGCGAAAAATACTTGCCGAAATCGTAGGACCCGAAATCGGGGTAGGCAACGGCGTCCAGATCCAGCAGCGGCGCGGTGGCGGTGGTGTGCACCTCGCCCTTTTCGTCCGCGTAGATGAGCGAATGCACGTCCGTTACGGCGCGCGTGCCGGCGATGGCCTGCGCCAGTTCCACAACCGCGGTCTCGCCGTCGCCGAACTGCAGATAATCGCAGTAATCGCGGAACACGGCCGGGATCTTTTTGAGATCGGGCGCGATCTTGAAGATATAGTTGCCGCCGAGGCAGATCTTCGCCTTCGTTTTCTTTTTGAGCAGCCGCGCCAGCGTGAAGCCCGGCACGATCTGGCTGAGGTCGGTGACCGAGAGGCCGATCATGGCGTAGCCGGAGAGATCGAGGGATTCCAGTTTTTTCTCGAAATACGGCAGGAACATGTTTACTTCGGGCGTGCGGCACTGGAAATCCACGTCCGCGAAATCGTAGGTGAACGTGGGATTCGCGATATAGTTATCGATGCGGATGCGCGCGGGCGCGTAGGGCAGCGAAAGGATCTCCAGCGCGGCGTCGGTCACGTCCTTCGCCCGGAAGAGTTTTTCGGGGTCGTAAAACAGCGCGCGGTCTTTGAACACGCGCACGGCGCCGTCGATCTCGCGCACGGTTTCTTCCGCGCCGGATCCGCCCCGCGCAAGGAAGGCTTCGATCGCGCCGCGGCGCGCCGCGGCAGTTTCGGCGAGTTTTGCGGAAAAGGCGGCGTCCGCCGGGGCGCAGGGGATCACCGGCCGTGCGGCGAACCGCTCCGCCGCCTTAAGCGCGCCGCGCACGCTTTCGCCGGTGAGGATTTCGTTGAAGAATTCCACGTTGAAATCGTAGGTATCGGCGGAAAAACCGGCGGCGTTCGCCTGCCCCGCGAGCAGCGCGCAGGCGAGGTAGGGGCTCACGGGGAACCATTGCGGAACCGATGCGAACAGGATTTTCATTTTCGTTGCTCCCACGCGGCGGGATCGCCGGTCCTTTCGTTGGATTTGAGCAGCCGCCCCGGCGGGGTGAAGCGGATGCGCAGCGCCGTTTTGAGATACAAAGCGGTTTGCAGGAAGGAATTGTTGGAACGCCCCTCTTTCCTGCCGTAGCAATCGGCGGGGACCTCGCTGAACGCAGCGCCCAGCCGCAGCGGGCACAGCACCATTTCGAGGATAAACGGGAAATTCAGTTCCTGCCAGTCGATGGCGCGGTAAAGCGCCGTGGGCATGATCTGTACGGCGTTGGTAAGGTCGGTGAGGCGGGTGCGGAACATCACGCGCAGCAGCACCTGCGCCGCGCGGTTGAACGCCAGGCGCACGGCGGAATAACCGTGGAACGCGTTTTTGTTCAGCCAGCGCGAGGTTTTCACAATGCCCTCCGGCGCGCGTTTCTCCGCCTCGATCATCACCGGCACCACGGAAAGATCGATCGCGAGATCCCCGGGCAGGAGCAGGATATGCGAGGAAACGGCGGTATCGAAGCCGTCGCGGATGGCGCCGCCGATATACGGGCGCGTTTGCACCACCCCGCGCACTTTCTCGGGGTAGGCGCGCTCCAGCGCTTCGCTGGCCGCCACGCAGGCCTCGGTGGCGTTTCGGGAGCGCACGATCAGGATCACGGCCACGTCCTCCGGGACGCAGGTTTCAAGCAAGGTTTCCACCGTGGTTTTCAGCGCCGCGGCCTCGCTGGTGGCGCCCACGACGAAAGTTACGGAAAAATCGTTCATCGCGTCACCTGAATTCGGGGCTCACGCGGTTTTCGGAGCGGTAGCCGCTCACGTAATCGCACCCGTATTTTGAGAGATAAAGAAGAAGATGGTCGAAATCGGAAAACACCACGCTCCACAGCGCGTGCGCGTTCTCATCGAGAAAATCAAACTGGAAATTGCGCCGCACCGCGCGGCGGCGGGCCTGCTCCACGCCGCTGATCCGGTCCCGGTACACGGTGTAGAAATCGCCGTTGGGCGCATACCCTTCCACGCCGTTTTCCCCCACCTGCTCCAGAAGCAGCGCGTGCTTCTTCAGCGCGAAATTGGAAAGCGTGCAGCTCGGGATCACGCGGCGGTTCTGCCGGATCACGTCCATGGTGGCAGCGATCTCCTCTTCGGTTTCCGTGGGGTAGCCGAAGATGAAAAGCCCGTCGTTCCAGATGCCGGCGTTGCGCGCGTCCGTAAGGATCTCGAGCCGCCGTTCGGCGTTGATGCCCTTGTTCATCAGTTTCATGATGCGCAGCGATTCGCACTCGTAGCCCCAGAGGAACAGCCGCGCGCCGGAGGCGTAGAGGTTGCCCAGCACCTCGGGCGTGAAGCCGTCTTCCAGCCGCGCGAAGGAATAATAATTGATCTTCAGGCCCGCTTCGGTGATCGCCAGCGCCAGGCGGTTGTAAAACGCGGGCGGGATGGCCTCGTCCACAAAGATGAACTTCGAGGCGCCGTAGGTATCGATAAAATAGCGGAGTTCCTCGATGATGCGCGGGATGCGCTTCGGCGAATAACCCTGCTGCCCGTACGCGTAATCGCAGAAGGCGCATTTCCCCCAGTAGCAGCCCTTGGAAAGCTGGACCGGAAAAATGATCTCGGGCGTGAAATACTGCGTGAGGTCGTATCCGGTGAAATCCGGGTAGGCGATGGAATCCATATTGAAATGCGCGCACGAAAAACCGGTGGACACCGCCTTTTTCTCCGTTTCGGAATAGCGCACGAGATTGGGCACCGATTCAAAGGGGATCTGCCCGTCTATGGCGCGGCAGAGCTGCACGAGCGCCGTTTCGCCGTCGCCGATGGAAACGTAATCGATATATTCAAGAAAGATCTCGCTGAACCGCGCCATGTCTTCGCTGATCTGGGTGGCGTAGTTGCCGCCCACCACCACCTTTACGCCGGGATCCCGCTTCAGAAGGCGGGTGAGCGTGAACACCGGGATAAGCTGGCTCAGGTCCGTGAGCGAAACGCACACGATCCCGTACCCGCGGGCCGCGATGGCGTCCGCCTCCGCCGCGAGAAAATCGTAAAACATGTTCACGGTGCGGTCGGCCACCTGGTCGCGGATGTTCTTCCAGTCCAGATTCAGCAGCGGGTTTGCGAAATAGTTGTCCAGGTCCAGTTCGTTCGGCGCGAAGGGCATGGAGGCCAGCCGCAGCGCCAGCCGGATGTTATGCTTCGCCGCCGGGAGTTTTTCGGGGTCGTAAAAGAGATCCGGCTCACGCATGGTGCGCACCGAAAGCCCGATATCGCGGATGAGGGCGGGCACTTCCCCGCCGTGTTCATCGTAAAACTTCTGCAGCGTGAGATATTTGAGCGCGCGCGTTTTTTCGGCGTAGCCGCCGTTTTTTTCGATCGCGCGCAGATCCGCGCCTTCGTAAAGGGGCTTCAGCGCGGCAAGGTCCGCGCGGGCGCGGGCGTCCGCCTCCGCGAGGAATCCGGAGGTGAGGATCTTATTGTAAAACCGGACGTTCAGGTCCGCGATGTCCGTTGTGAAACCGGCGGCTTTCAGCTGCGCGGAAAGCAGCGGCACGGCCAGATGCGGCGTGATCGGGTACCATTGCGGCGGCTGGATGAGCAGAATCTTTTTCATGCCTGCGGTTCCTCCTCCGCGTAATCGATCTCCGCGCGCGGGTTCGTGAGCAGCATCGCGGAATAGCGCTTGCCGAACCACACCACGCGCCGGGCGTAATCTGCCCAATTCTGAATGCCGAGGTCCGATTTCGCGCGCAGCCGCGCCCGCACCCGCCGGAGCGGGGTTTTGCCGCTCTGGTCTTCAAAATACGGGTAAAAGTTCCAGTGCAGATCCAGTTCCGTTTCGTGGCGGTCCAACGTGCGCAGCACCTGCCGCTGGTAGGTGAGAAGTTCTTCAAACAGCCCTGCCGGGATGCCGAAAGAACGCAAAAACGGAAGGATATCGTTCCAGAATGCGTCGCCGCTGCGGATGAGTTCCAGAAACGCGCCCTCCTCGAAATACCAACCCGTGGAACTGAATTCGTCTTTCTGGTAGGTCCAGTCCGCGGTGTCGGTATCGGCTTTGCGGTCGTAGAGTTCCTGAAACAGCGTATGCAGCGGGCCGGTGCATTCTTCGTAGATATACCGGAACAGCGCCTGATAAAAATCGTAGTAGGAAACGCCCTGCTCCCGGTGCAGGTAGATCGCGAAAAAGCGCAGCAGCGCAAGGTGGTGGAAGGTTTGCAGCACCACGGCGAACATATATGCCTTTACCCAATCCGCCTTCGGCATGGTAGCCGTTTCCACCACGATCTCAAGATGCTCTTCCACGCCGTTGAATGTGGGGTTGTAGTGGATGCCGAGCATCGGGATCACGGCGGTTTTTATGCCGTGCTTTTTCTGGTAAGCCGGGTCCCCCATCTCCGAATTCGGGTAAACCTGGCATTCGTATACGGTCATGGAATTGTTCTGCCCCGATTCGAGCAGGGTGCAGATGCCCCGGCAGAAACTCTCGTAGGTTTCCCCGGGCAGGCCGAGGATCAGTTCCGTATAGGTGGGGATGCCCGCAGCGGTGTAGCGGATATCCAGCGATTCAAACCTTTTGAGCGTAAGGTTCCTGCGGCCGATGTTTTCAAGCGCCGTATCCGAAAGGGACTGGTAGGCGAGGGTGACGCCCTTATCGGTGTTGTTTTTGTTGAGCAGATACCCCGCCTCGAAAACGTTATCGTCGCTTTCCTTGGCGTAGCAGGGCTTGAAGACGTCCGGATAGCCGTATTTCTTTTTCATCTCCACCACGTACCGCGCGATCTCCACGTCCCGGTCGAGGATGCCGAAGTTCGCGTCGGCGCAGTAGGTGTATTTCAGGCGGTGCTGTGCGATCCATTCGATCTCGGCTTTCACCTTCTCCATGGGGAAGGGCCGCACTTTTTTTGAAAAGCACCATTCGCAGTAGGCGCAGGCGTAGGGGCAGCCGCGGTTGGTTTCGAGCGTGGCGTGGAATTCCCTGTCCGGGAATTCGCGCATGATGCCGTCGAACACGCCGGAAAGATAGGGCGAGGGATAGCCCGAAAGATCGCAGGGCGTGTAGCGTTCCGTGGTCACCGTGCCGCCGTTTTCGCGGAATGAGAGGTTCGGCACGGCGTGCAGGTCGCCGCCGTTTTTCAGCGCCTTGAGCAGCAGCGCGGTGGCCTCTTCCCCTTCGCCGTGCTGCAGGTAATCGATAAAACCGTATTCCCGGAGCATGGCGCCGTCCGGCGAGACCTGATGCCCGCCGAACACGATGACCACGTCCGGATACAGCGCCTTCAGCGCGCGCGCCACGGTTTTGTTATACTCGAAATTCCAGATGTAACTTGAGAAAGCCACGATATCGGGCTTTACGAACCGCCGCAGCACCGCGGGCACTTCTTCGCGCATGACCACGATATCGGGGATGTTATACGCGGAAACGATCTCTTTATCCTGCTTCAGGTATGCGGCGATACACCCCGCCGCGTACGGTAAAAAGCACGGCGAGGAATACGACACTCCGATTTGCACAAGATAAAAGTTCTTTTTCATTCGGGTTTTTCCACAGTGATATCGTCTTTATACGAAGCCCAGCCCATACGGCCGTACCACACCACGTGCTTGCCGAAGGAGGGCCAATCGTTTTTGGGGTCGGAATCGCGCATCACGAGGACGTGCTCCATCTCAGGAAGCGGGTGCGCGTTGTTGAGATACGCGTCGGTCAGGTAGCCGTGCACGTCCCGGCGCAGGGGCACGCGCACTTCGGAAACAAACGGCTCGCGCATGATGTTTTTCTGGTAAGCGAGCAGGTCCGCGAAAACGTCTTCGGGAATATCGAAAGACCGCAGATACGGGAGCATCTCCGCGTAAAAATCCTCTTTGCGGTGCAGGGCGTTCAGCACGAAATACTCGTGGTCGTCCCAGATGATGTCGCCGCAGGGGGCGAACTGCAGTTTGCGGTTATCGAGCCCCAGCGAGAGTTCGTTGGCGCGCTCTCTGATCTCCCGGTAAAGCCCGGCGCCGAACAGCGCGGGGTGATCCTCGTAATAATTGATGATGCCGTCGTAGAACCGGTCGTAGGGCACGCCCTTTTCATTATGGAGCCAGATGGCGAACGCGCGCAGAAGGCCGTTGCCGTGCATCGCCTTCGCGAGATAAAAGAACGTTTGCGAGCGCACCCACATCTCGCGGCGCATGGAATTGGTTTCCACCACGATGTTGTTGTATTCCGGAATGGCGAACGCCTCGTTCTGGAAATGCGGGCGGATGATCTCGGAGCGCACGGTTTTGATGCCGAATTTCTCAACGTACTCCTTCTGCCCCATCACGGAATTGGGCAGCAGGATGCAGCCGTACACCTCGAAAACGAAATGCTGGCCGATCTCGAAGAGCGTGGCGATGCCTTTGGCGAAACTCTCGTAGGTCTCCCCCGGGAGGCCCAGAATGAGTTCCGAATAAGTTTTCATGTTCTCTTTTTTATATTTCGCCAGCAGGTTTTTGTAAAACTCAAGGTCGCTGTTGGTGCGGCCGATGTTTTTCAGCACCTCGGGCGAAAGGCTCTGGAACGAAAGCGTGGCGCCGATGCGGTCGAACTCGCATTCTTTGAATTTTTTCACGATGGCAAACACGTTTTCGTAGTTGTTTTTCGCGTAGTTCATGCGCATGCGCTCGGGGTAACCGGTGGTCTCTTTGGCCTGCACGAGCGCGTCGGCGATCTCCAGATCGCGGCTGAAGAGCCCGAAATTGGCGTCCGCCCCCCAAACGAAGGCGATCTTGTGCGCGCTCATCCAGGCGATCTCCGCCTTTACGCGCTCCAGCGGGAACATGCGCACCTTGGAGCGCAGCAGGCCCCAATCGCAGTAGGCGCACTGGTGCGGGCAACCGCGGCTGGTTTCAAGGATCACGTTGAAGGTGATTTCGGGGTGCGCCTCAACGATGGGATCAAACCAGCCCTCAAGATACGGCGAGGGATAGTCAAGCGTGCGTTGACATTTTGTTTCAGTGCGCACGAACGCGCCGTTTTCGCCGCGGAACGAGATGTTGGGCACTTCTCCCAGAGGCGTCCCGCGCGCGATCGCCTCAAACAGCGCCTTTACCGTATCTTCGCCTTCGCCGTGGCAGAGGATATCGATATACGGGAACTGCTCGAGGAACGAAAAATCGTTGGGCACGTTGTGCCCGCCGAAAACGGTGAGGCACGCCGGATATTTTTCTTTTACCGCGGCGGCGAGCGCCTTGTTGTATTCCGTGTTCCAGCAGTAATTGCTGAAGGCGACCACCGCGGGCGCTTCCATGCGGGAAACCACGCCGGAGATCTCCTCCCGGAGAAAGATGAATTCTTTAAAGCGGAAATGCCGTTTTACGGTTTCGCTCGTCCAGGCGTTGGCGGCGAGGATCCCCGCCGTATACGGCAGATAGGCGTTTTGCGTGCCAAGGCTTGCCGAAACGTCGACCTGAACGAAATAAACATTTTTCATTGCTGAACGCCTCCGAATCACAGTTGCGGCGGAGCGCCGGGCGGCCCTTATTTCAGGCCGTACTTTTTAAGGATGCCGGGGTGAAGAAGAAGATCGAAAAAGAAACGGATAAAATCGCTGGACACTTCCCACAGCGCGCGCAACGCGCAGGTAAAATTCATTTTGGTAACGCGGTCGAACACGATCTTCACGGATTTGAAGAGCAGGTCGTAACTGCGGGTGTCGCTGTAATCTTTGCGGAAGATGGCGCTCATCAGGAAATACGACTGCACCACGTTGAGTTCCTTCTGCGGGATCTCGGAAAGCCCCTGCGTGTTCTTGAAGAAATCCATCTGCTTGTAATCGTTGATCTTGCGGAACGCCGGGTATTTCCGGAAAGTTTTCACAACCTCCTGCCCGCCCGGCGTGCTGGGCACGAAGATATATTTTGCAAACGTGTTCTGCGTGGATTCCAGCCGTTTGGCAAGGTCGATGGAATCCTGCAGCTGCGCCGGGGTCTCCCCCGGGAAACCGATGATGAAATTCGCGATGGAGATGAGCCCCGCCCTGCTGCAGGCGCGGAAGGTGGATTCGATCTTATCGTAGGGGATGCCCTTCGCCACCTTCGCCAGCATTTCGCGGTTGCCGCTCTCCACGCCGAAATCCACCCACCGGCAGCCGCAGTCCGCCGCGTATTGCAGCGCTTCGTCGCTGAGGATGCCGATGCGCGTCTGGAACCCCCAATGGAACGGCAGCCCGGTGCCTTTGAAAGCGTCGGCCACCTCGTAAAGTTCTTTATCGCTCGCAAACGCGAGTTCGTCGCCGAAGTAGAAACCGTCGGCCCCGTATTTGCCCGCAAGTTCTTCGATCTCAGACATAAACACGTCCATCGGGCGGCGGCGGCGCGTGTTGCGGTGGCACATGGTGTTTACGCAGAACGTGCAGTGCGCCGGGCACCCCTTGGAGAGATACACATATACGAGTTTGCTGCAGCCGTAAAGATACTGGTAATATTCCGGAACGTTCACGTAACTGAAATCCATCCGCGGCAGGTCGGCGGGGTCCATGAATTCCCGCGGCGGGGTCACGGCCATTCTGCCGTCTTTCAGATACGCGATCCCCTTTACGTCGGCGAGGTCCCCGCCGCGTTCCAGCGTGCGCACCAGATCCAGCCAGGTGGCCTCCCCTTCGCAGTAACTGATGATATCCACGAGCCCCGTATCGAAAAAGATTTGGGAATCGCCCACGTCGCAGAAAGACCCGCCCCATACGATCGGCACGCCCTGTTTGCGGAAAAACCGCGAAACGGACGTGACGGCGTCGATCGCCTTTACCGAAGGGAACGAGATCCCAACGATATCCGGCCGGAATTCGCCGCAGATTTTTTTCATGGAGACCCGCTTCACCGCGAGATCGCAGATCTTCACGTTCACGCCGTTATTGCCCAGATACGTCGCGATGGAAATGGGCCCGAGCGGCAGCGAGATGGAATGGATCAGATCGCAGTGATACGGTTGGATCAGAAGAACGTTCATAAATAACCTCAGTTTCGTTTGTTAAGTTCGGGCGGCGGCCCGCCGCCCCGGCGCGCGGCCCTTTTCAGCGCGCGGGATCTCTTTTCTGCACCGCTTTCCTCAGCAGCATGGCGGGCTTCTTCGCGGCGGCCTGCACCACCGCGATGGCCTTCACGGCGGGCGCGTCTTTGTCTACCGTCCAATCCGAGAGCGCGGCCTTCCCGGGGCCCGTGCCGCCCCGCCAGCGCGTGGGGACCATCGCCGGGGAGCAGTAGCGGCAGAATTCGTGCGGCCGGGAGAACCGGTCGACGATCTCTTCGGCGGAGATCTCCGAATGGATATTCACCAGATCGTCCTCGGGGTACCGGGCGCCGTATTCTTCGTTCAGCCGGTGCGCGCAGTAGGCAAACGAGCAGGGCGCGAGCCTGCCGTGCCCCAGCATGTGGCAGTGGGTGAAGAGGCAGTTGCCGAACGCGCGCGCGGCGCTCGGGTCCGGTTCGCGCAGCAGCGGTTTGAAAAAGATGTTGATGGGCGGGCTGAAGTTGCAGCCGAGCCCCGCTTCTTTCAGTTTGCTTCTGATCGCCTTTTTCAGTTTTCTCGTGGGCGGGTAGGCGGAGATATCGAGGAACGCGCCGTTCCTGGCCAGGTCCCGCAGCACGGAAACGTCCGTTTTCGGGATGAGCGTCCCGTTGGTAACGATCCGCAGGTCCGCGTCCGGGAAAAGCGCCCGCGCTGCGGCGATATACTCGGCGATCCGGGGGTTCAGGAACGGCTCGCCGCCCATAAGGCGGATCTTATCGATCCCGGAGAAGAGTTCCGCCATCCGCGTAAGGTCTTTGCGGTATTCTCCGAGTTCGTAAAAGGTTTTTTCCCTTGCCAGGTTCGAGAAATCGGCGCAGCACCTGCAGTTGAGGTTGCAGAACTCCGCGATCTCAATCTCCACGTAATCAAGACGCATTTTCCTTTTCCACCTTCAGGATATATCCCGCGGCGCCTTTCTCCACCGTACAGTCGTAGTGCTCTAAAACATAATCCAAAGCAAGATCAACGTTTTTTTCCGATCCCGCCGGATACCAGTAAAACGCTTTGTCGATAATATAGAAGTATTCCGGCAGATCTCCGATATACTCATAAAAATACTCATACTTCCCCGACAGCAGGATCCAGTCTTCATACCACATCGTAAATCCCAGCGGTTCTCTGTCCGAGGAGAACAGATACCAGAAATTATCCGACAGCGTCATATATTTGCCTTCGGTCTGCGCTTCGATATACGCCACATCCGCAAGGATGGAATCCATAACTTCTTTCTGCGCGGGAGAGATCCGAATCCCTTTGAATGCGCCGTATTCCACCGAAACCGTCTCCCTGAGCGGTTCCCGTTCAAACAGCCTTGCGATCGGATCGCGCGAGAGCAGCATCCCGGTATAAATACACAGTGCCGAAGCCAGGAGCACGGCCGCCGCCGCGGGCGCGGCGCGCCCGGCAAACTTCGCGAAACCGCTCCCGCGGGCGAGGGAAGAACGCGCCGCGACCTTTTTTCCGGAGGATTGCGTAAGTTCCGCGCAAAGGCCGTATACCATGGGAACAGCGGCGATCGACGAAACGGCGAAACCGGTTGACCCAGCGTATATCATGGCCTGGCTCGTTATCGAGATCATGACCGTGTAAAGCGGCCCGGCAAGCCAGAGAAGAAACAATTCTTTTTTTCTTTCGCGGGTAAGGATGTATGCGGCGATCCCCATAAAGGCGACGGCAAACGGCGGATTCGTAAACGGTAGCAGGTTTCCGCTTTCAATGGATTTATGCACGGTCATGAGAAGCATCGCCGCCGTGACCGCGAGGCCCGCGATCGCCCAGGCGCTCCTTCTCTGCAGCCGGTTTTTATCGATCAGCACCGCCGCGAGATAGATCGCCGCCGCAATGAGCGTCCACGAAAAATCCCGCATAACGGACGTAAAAAACCCAACGAACCCTACGCCGAAGGTCCCCACCGAATATTCGCCGCTTCCGAAAATGTTGAAAAAATTGGCAAAAAACGCCGCGGGCGTTTCTTTCGTAAAAAGAAAAGCGAAAAACGCGGCCGCCACAATGGCGATCCCCGCCGTAATCTGGCAGAAGGGCCTGAAGGCCAGCGCCGGGTGCGGGCTTTTTTTCAGCACGGCGAGCACGAGCACCGCAAGAAGCCACACGGCATACACAAGCACGAACGGCGGCTCTGCGAGCACCGCGCACGCGAAAACAGCGCCGCAGAGCAGGCACCGCACGGCGGTGAGCCGTTTGCCGAAAAAGAGCAGGAGCGCGGCGGCGAGCACCGCGAACTGGCTGAGGGTGTAATAATCCAGAGAAAGCGTGTATTCGGTAACGTAAAGTTCAAAAAGCAGCGCCGCGGTAAGGGCGTTTGTAAAACCGTACGTTTTCATCCGGAGAAAAACGACGCACGAAAAAACCAACTGGACGAAGATAAAGAGGAACCGGAAATACAGGAGGATCCCCTCCGCGGAACCGGCGGCCTTAACAAACAGCCATACGAACGGATACTGCAGGAACGCGGAGAGTTGGGAGGAATGCCACTCGTCGATAAACGGACGGGCGCCGCGCAGGAACCGGAACGGGACCAGCGGATAAAAGGCCTCGTCGGGCGTGCCGATGCCGTAGAACGCGTTATACACCAGCAGCCCCGCCGCGCACAGGATCACCGCGAGCCCGATGAGCGTGAACTTTTTATCGGGAACGAAATTAATCCTCCGGAACCAGAGCGGCACTGCCGCTTCCCGCGCCGGCGGCGTATTCAGTTTCGGTTTGTTTTTGGGCATAAGGATCTTTCCGTAACAAGGGTTATTTCAACCCGTATTTTTCCCTGACTTTCGGAAACATGTGGGCGTAATAAAAAACGTAGAGGAATTCGTAAAAGGCGGCGAATCCGTTCACGATGAAACTCAGCGCGCCTTTCATGGCGATCACCCGCAGGCTGCTGCGGACGGTCTGCCGCGCGAATTCAAACGGTTTTCCGCCCCGTATGGCCGATTTATTCGTAAAACTCTTCCAATGGAACCAGCAGCGGATCACCTTCAGGTCTTTATCGGGCACGCGGGAATAATTCGTGCCGAGGCTCTCCGTTGCCACTACGTGAAAAAGGTCCTCGAGCCGCCGGGGGACCCGATATCTGCCTTCTTTTACCAGAAGGTCGTAAAACTCCGTTCCGGGCAGCGGCGTGAAATGGAAGATCGGCGTAAGCCCGAGCGGAAGATCGTTGATCATGCGCACGGTATCGCGCAGTTGCTCTTCTGTCTCGTCCGGGAAGCCGACGATGAAGGACGCCATCGTGGTGAACCCCATCCGGTTCAGCAGTTCCACCGTAGGCTTTACGATATCGTAGTTGATGTTTTTACGGATCCGGCGCTGCATTTCCGCGGAACCGCTCTCAAGGCCGAAGAAGATCCAGCGGCAGCCCGCGTCGTACATTATTTTGTAGTCCTCTTCGGAAAACAGCCCCACGCGCAGATCCACGCCCCAGTGAAAATCCAGATCCGCTTCTTTGAGGCGGCGGCAAAACTCAATGAGGTCGGAACGCTTCACGCGCCACACCTCGTCGGAGAAATACACCGCGTCGAGCCCGTGGTTTTCAATAAGGTACCGGATCTCCGAAATGATCTGTTCGTCCGGGCGCTTTCTGTGCGTGCTCCTGTGGTAGTTCACGTTGGGGCAGAACGCGCAGCGGCCGGGGCAGCCCTTGGAGGAATAGAGATACATCATTTTCCGGTAGCCGAGATACTGCGACATATATTTGGAAACGTCCACCAGCGACCAATCCAGCGGCGGGAACGCCGCAAGGTCGCTGAACGGCCGGCATGCGTTATATACCGCAGCGCCGTCTTTTTTATAGATGATCCCCTGCAGGCCGGCGAGATCTTCCCCGCGGGAAACGCGGCCCAGAAGTTCAAGCCAGGTCTCCTCCCCCTCGCCGAAGGATACGATATCCACGTAATCGTTCCCGATCACGAGTTCCGGCTGCATGGTGGGCAATTGGCCGCCCCACACCACGGTGAGGCCGCACTTCTTCATTTCCATTGAAACGGCGATGGCGTCTTTCAGGCCCCGGGAAGACATCACCGAGAGCCCCACGATCTCCGGCTGGAACCGCGCGGTCACGGCGCTCAGTTTCGTTCTGTCCACGCATCTGTCGAAGATGAGGACCTCGTGGCCGTAATGCTTCAGGTAAGAACCGATGGAGAGCAGCCCCAGCGGGGACGACATCGTTCTGTCGTAAAACCCGACGGACGGGTTGATCAGCAGGACCTTCATCGGCTGTCCCCTTCGCCGCCGGGCGCAAACGCGTTTACGGCGCCCACAACGCAGGAGATCTCTTCGTCCGTTAAACCGGCGTAGATCGGCAGCGACAGCACGTTTTTATGAAGGGCGGCGGAAAATTCCGTGAGGTCCGGTGCGCCCGCACCGCACGCATATACCTCCGCAAGATATGGCGGGGCCTCGTAGTGGATCTGCGTTTCAACGCCCGCCGCGGCAAGGTGGCGCTTCAGCGCGTCCCGCGCGGAACATCTCACCACAAACTGATGGTAGGTGTGCGTGGAATACGGCGCCGTTAAGGGCAGGGCGACCGCCGCGTTTGCGATTTCGGCAAGATACCGCCCGGCGATCCGCCGCCGTTCGCGGAGCAGATCGTCCGCGTGGGCGAGTTTTACGTTCAGGAGCCCCGCCTGCAGTTCGTCCATCCTTGAATTCACGCCTTCGGAAACGTACGCGCCGGCGGCCGTTCCGTAATTCTTGAACGCGCGGATCTTTTCGCAAAGCGCATCCGAATCGGTAACGACGCAGCCCGCGTCGCCGAACGCGCCGAGATTTTTGGTGGGATAGAAGGAAAAGCACGATACCGCGCCGAACGCGCCCGCGGGTTTTCCTTTATACAGCGTGCCGAACGCCTGCGCGCAGTCCTCGATGAGAACCAGCCCGTATCTTTCCGCGATCGCGGAAAGCGCGTCCAGATCGGCCGCGTGGCCGTAGAGGTGTACGGCGATCAGCGCTTTCGTCCGGGGCGTGATCCTGGCTTCGATCCGCGCCGGGTCAAGGCAGTAATACGCGTCCGCGTCCGCGGGCACCGGCACCGCTCCCGCGTTTTTCACCGCGAGAAAATCGGCGACGAACGTATTGCAGGGCACGATCACCTCCGCGCCGGGACCGATCCCGAGGCACTTGAGCGCAATGAAGAGCGCGTCCGTCCCGTTGCCGAGCGAAACGCAGTGCCTGCGGCCCAGGCGCGCGGCAAAGGCGCGTTCGAACGCGGCCCCTTCTTTTCCGTTGACGTAGATCCCGCTTGCGAGGATCTCTCCGGCTTTTTCGAGATATTCGCCGCGGTAAAGATCAAATTCCCTGTTGAGGCAACGGGCGGAGACCTTCATTTCGTCCTCCTTCCACGGGGCCGTTTTTCCCACGGCAGGATCGCGGCCGCCGCGGCGCATACAGCCGCGCCGCCGAACGCCGCGGCTTCAAAAAACACGGTGTAGTCCCACAACGCGGAAGCCGCGAGTTTTATGAGAGAGAAATAACTGTAGTTCGATTTGCCCGCCATCCTTTTTCTGCGGGCGTAGTAGACGTTTGCCGAAGGCAGGCCGAGCAGCGGGATCTCGGCGGGAAGAAAGGGCGCCTCGCCTCCCGTGCGCAGAAGTTCCTCCACCGCGTTTTTCGTCATGAGCCGGTATTCCGACGTATGGGGAACGATCTTTGAGCCGAACGCCCGCATCACGAAATAGAAGCCGTTCGCGCACAGCCGGTAAAAGGGCGTGTCGGTGCTTCTGTCCGCGCGGCAGCCGTATACGATCTGGGCGCCGCGGGACCGCAGGATCAGCATTTCGTCGATCGTGTCGATGTCGTCCTGCAGATCGCAATCCACGGTAACGATGAGGTCCGCCTTCGCGGCGGCGGCTTTCATGCCCGCGATCAGCGCGCGGATCTCGCCGGAGTTTTCGGGGAGCCGGACCGTTTCGATCTTTTCGGGGTATGCGGCGCACAGCGCCAGCATCGCATCCCAGGTGCCGTCGGCGGAGCCGTCGTCCACGAGGAGCAGACGGCTTTCGGGGGACACCTTTTTTCCGGAAACCAGACTTTCCAGTTTCCTTACCAGGACGGGCACGCTTTTCGGTATCGTGTTTTCCTCGTTGTAACAGGGCGAAACGATATACAGCGTTTCAAGAGAATGTTCTTCCATATCCTTACCTTTTCAGCAGACGTGCGGTGGTTAACCGTTCGGAAGTTCGCCGAGCCGGATCGCGGGCCGGATGCCGGTGTCCACGCAATCGGGGCTGTAGGGCGTGAGGTAGATGAGCGTGATGGCGCCCGTGTAGTTCACGGCGAGGTTCAGCGCGGCGCCCTTCAGGGCGGTGTCGCCTTTCATGGTGCGCAGCCACCAGTAACTTACGCCGGTGGGATGGATCCAATGCCCTTGGATCAGCGTATAGGGCGTGGGATAAGCGATCCTGTTTTTATCGGCTTTTTCAGACCGCGGGGAAAACCCGTAGGCCGGGTTTGTAGTCTCGTCGTAGGAGAGCAGAAACACGCGGTCGGTTGAATCCTGCGCATCGAATTTCGATTTGCCGGGCGTCCACGAGGAATTGTCCAGGTCCGAACACACGATCCATTGGGCTTCCTCCGCCGAAAACGCGGTGTTGAGGAACGTGGTATTCAACCAGGCGCGGATATCGCTCTCGTAGTAATCGGCGGCGTAGGTCGTAAAAGCCGCGTCTTTGTAAAACTCTCGCGAGTTGAAATCGGCCTTCGGCGTTTTGGAATAGATCACGCTGTTGATCGGCTGCGAATCCAGAACAAACTCGGCGAGCAGAAGGTTTTCTTCGGCGCTCAGAACGATCCAGCGGATGGGATCGAACCGGTACCAGTAAACCGTGTTCAATTCAAACTGATGCTTGAAAACGGACGCCTGCCAATTCGCCATCGGCACCTGATGGCAACAGTAGGAGCGGTATTCCGTAAGTTTTATGGCACGGTACGTTTCCCCTTCGAACGCAACGTCCGCATACTGCATAAAGTCCGATTGCACCGCGGAGCCAAGGGTGCCCGCGCCGTTATAGTAGCCGTAGGAAACCCACTTGAGATCAAGCGCGTTCAGGCGGGCGAGCAGGGCTTCGTCTTCCACCGCGGACTGCGGATATTTCCCGAAGGTCACGTATTGCCTTTCTTCGGTACGTACCGGCGCCAGCGCACGCACGTACCGGTCCGCCGAAGCGCGCCGCGCCGCAACGACAGCCGCGAACGCGCCTGCACACAAAGCGGCGGCTAAGACGGCACAGATCAGAATCTTCAGAAATCTTTTCATTGCGGCTGTCCCTCCTGCGCCGTCGGCAGGGCGCCCACGCGCCTGAGATAAGCGGCGCATCTGATCCCGCCCACGGTATAGGCGTAATAAAACTGCCGGTCAACGTTAATCATGCGCTGTTCGGTGTTCACGCTGATCACGTCGGCGCAGGCGTCGCCCGGCGTGCAGAGCCACTCCCACGAATAATACCCGTTTTCGCTCTCTTCGGCGAAGACGCCTCTGCATCTGGCGTAATCGGTGACCGGCGCGCGCTGCACCTCTTCGCAGACGGGCGAGTAATACCCTTCCCACGTGTTTTCGTCGTAAGCGATACTGACCAGCGACGGAAGGAACACTCTGTCGAAATTCAGGGAGAAAAGCCCGTATCTGCCGCGCAGCGGTTTCTCGCCGGCGCCGTGTAAGGAAAGTTTTATCTGCTTCCGCTCCGCGGCGGAAAACGCGTCGGCAAAGAAACGGCCGTTCAGCCACGCGCGTACAGAACTCGTCTTATACAGGTTCGCAGGCACAAAAAACGTTTCTCTGCAGGAAAGTTCTTTTTCGGGGTCGGGCGCCCCGTCGAAATTCCGGTCGATCCAGTAAACGTCGTTGTTGAACGGCATTGCGTCCAGCACGCGTTTCGTGAGCGCGAACCCGCTTTTTTCATCGAGGACCAGCCATTCAATGGGCTCGAAACGGAACCAGTAGACCTTGCCGGAGAGAAAGCCGTTGTCGTCCTGCAGGGATTCCTCCGCCGCCGCGGGCGAAACGGACGTCTGCGGGCGGTACCGTTCGATCGTCACGGCGCGGTATTTTTCGCCGTCGTGTTCCGTGTCGGCGTATTTCATACACTGCGTCGGCTCCATCGTGGCGTAAAAATCCGTACCGGAGAAACAGTCGCCGTAATACTGCCAGCAAAGTTCCGCAGCCGAAAGTTCCGCAAGGAGGGCTTCGTCGGTAACCATCGTCTGGGGATAGGACCCGCACAGAACCGTACCGGAAAGGGCGATATCTTTTTTTGAAACGACCCGCACATAGCGGGCGGCGGCAAAAGAGAACAGAACCAGCACAGCGCACGCCCCGATACAAACGCGGAGGATCGCACGGTTTCGCCTGCGTTTTTGTTCAAGGAGACGCTGCTTTTTTTCCCGCTTTTGCACACTTTTTGATTTTGCCATTCATTACCTCCGCTTAAACGATGGGATAACGGGATGCCGCGAGAAAAACCAGCGCCGGATACGGTCCGGAAATTATAAGGCTTTATCGCGAAACAGGCCGCATTTCGGTATAAAGTTATTTTAACACAGGATCTGCAACAAATCAATATGATCCGCCGCGGCAAAACAGGCGGTGCGCCGCGCCTCGGCAGCACGAACCTGCGGCATATCGGTGTTTGGACAGGCCGTTTTTACCCTTCCGGAAGCAATCTGCGGGCCCGTCCTCAAATATCAAAGACGCCGCAGAGAAAAAACGAACGGAACAAACTCACGGATCGGCGCCGAGAACCGCGGAACGCGCCGCGGGGCAGCAGTGGAAGAAACGCAGCACGGAAAAAACCAGAGGGAAAAGATATTGGATCGTGTTGCTCTCAAAGTTTACGAAATAAAACGCATAGGCGGCAGCGCTGCACAGCGCCCATAAGAGAAGCATCCACAAAACAAACAGGATTTCTTTTTTCCTTTTCGGTTTCCGCATGAAAACGCGCAAAACGGAGAACCCGAGGAACAGGCAGACAAGCAAACAGCAGCCAAGGGTCCCGTTAAAATGAAATCCGAAAAACGTATCGTCGGTCAGAAAGACCGCGGCCGTAACCGCCGCTGTGTAAACCGGAAAAACGACGCGCAGGAAAGCAGAAAGGTTTATTCCCGTTTTTTTCTTCTTTTTTTTCGTCGGCGCTTTCGCGGACGATTCCGGAAGCATGCCGAGGATCATGAGTCCGGGGATGCAGCAAATCAGATAATACAATATTTGCGGCTTTTTGAAAAAGGCGTTTCCGTAAGGCAAAAAAACAAATACGAACAAAACGGCATGAACGACCGCCGGAACAGCGGCATGAATCGGTTTTTTTACCTTGGCTGAAAGAAAAACGGCGCATATTACGAAAACGGAAAAACAAACAAGGTCGTTCCACGAAAACGGGACGCTTTCAAAAACGTATCGGGTATAACCGTACGCCCCGTATGCCGGAATCGCCGCCAACAACAGGAATAACGACCGTTCGGTGTTAATATTCAATTCTTCGTTCTTTTTTTTATTCTGCATCTCAGTTCAAAAACACATATGGCGCAACGGATATGTTGGAATAGAAAAACAGGATCAAACAGATCATCCAGTCGTCGATCCCCGAAATCTTTTTCCGCAGGACCTCCATCCCCTCTTTCTCACAATAAAGAAGGAAGAGCATGAAAAAGAAGAAAACGGTAACGGCATGCCCCGCCCATCGCGGAAGATCCGTAGAAAAAACGAAACCGGCAAACTCAATGAAAAACGGCAAAAGGACCATACATAAAACAATGAATTTCTTCAACCGGACTTTCATGTTTTTTATATAATTAAAAAAAAGCGGAAAAAACGGCAACCGGGACAGAACGGAAAGAACGAAAATCCATGCGACCCTGTTGTTTCCGCGGCCTTCCCATGCAGACATCGCGCGCTGTTTTACGGTTGCGAGGAGCAACGCGATGCCCTTTGTTCCGGGGGCGATCTTTTCGATGACGATCGGGTGCCACATAAAAGGGTATTTCTCCTCAATGCCTTCATACCAATAATACGTGCATTCGTAATACCACGGGTTTGCGTTTCGCTCCTCGCTGACGATCCGGTTGAATTCTTCAACGGAATACACAAGATTCGCTTTTTCAAAGCAGATCAGGTATAAAAACAATCCGACCCCGACCAGCAGGGAGGCCCCGAACACACACAGGTTCGCCGTCCGTTCCTTCTTTGAGGTTTCTCCGGCGATCAGGAACAAAATCATCAGCAGCAGCGCGGCAACGTATGTAACAACCGAGAAATAATTCGTAAGCACCATCAGGGCCGTTAGAACCGGGATCAGAAATTTCAGATATCTGTTTTTTAAAAACAGCAGCGAGAGTGAAAAAAACAGCACCCAGTAAAAATCCAGCATCCCGAATTCTTTCGCATACATTGCGAACGTAAACGGACCCGTGAGAAACAGAAACAGGATAACGGCGCACTCTTTTTTATTCTCCGGAAATGCGAGCGCAAACCGTTCCGTCAGTAATGCCACCAGAACGATCAGAAGAAAATACAGAACGAACAAATATGCGTTTACCGCTTCTTCGGTCGGGATCCCCACGAAAAAGTTATAGATCGCGCCCGGCAGGAAACCGCTGCAGAACCCCATGGAGAAATCCACGGCATAAAAGGAAAACGGGATCGCGGTCACCCGGGAAAACGAGGCGTTGTTCACAATGAGAAAGTGATATACGGGCAAAAGGACCGCAACGGCGAAAAAAACACGGTGTTTATTGAAAAAACGGATCGCTTTGCTGATGGGAATCACCTCGTCTCTTTCCGGGCGCGGTAAACGCCGGAATATTAAAATAAAAGTCTATTTGTAAATAAACCAAGTGTTTATTTATTTTAACATCTTATTGCCGAATTGTCAACACATCTGCGGCACGGGTATGTGTCAAGTACGAGTTCGCAAAGCGCTGCATCCGCTCGGCTCCCACCGTGTTTTTCATTCGTCGGGCGCCGCCGCGCCGCGCAGGAAAAAGAGGCTGCCTCTCGTGAGACAGCCTCTCGGGATCCGTTATTTCAGCCTCGCCTTACAGTTCGGCGAAATACTTGATGGTGCGCACCATCTGGCTGGTGTAGGAATTCTCGTTGTCGTACCACGAAACGACCTGCACTTCGTAGAGGCCTTCGCCGAGGTCGATCACCATGGTCTGGGTGGCGTCGAACAGGCTGCCGTAACGCATGCCGATCACGTCGGAAGAAACGATCTGGTCCTCGTTGTAGCCGAAGCTCTCGCTGGCGGCGGCTTTCATGGCGGCGTTGATGCCGTCTTTGGTCACGTTTTCGCCCTTCACAACAGCGGTGAGGATGGTGGTGGAGCCGGTGGTTACGGGCACGCGCTGGGCGGAACCGATCAGTTTGCCGTTGAGCTCGGGGATCACGAGACCGATGGCCTTGGCGGCGCCGGTGGAATTGGGAACGATGTTGGCAGCGCCGGCGCGGGCACGGCGAAGGTCGCCTTTTCTGTGCGGGCCGTCGAGGATCATCTGGTCGCCGGTGTAGGCGTGGATGGTGCTCATGATGCCGCTCTGGATGGGCGCGTAGTCGTTCAGGGCCTTGGCCATGGGCGCGAGGCAGTTGGTGGTACAGGAAGCGGCGGAGATCACCTGGTCCTCGGCGGTGAGGGTGTTCTCGTTCACGCTGAACACGATGGTCTTGAGGTCGTTGCCCGCGGGCGCGGAGATAACAACCTTTTTGGCGCCGGCGTTGATGTGCGCCATGCTCTTATCTTTGGAGCAGTAGAAACCGGTGCACTCAAGCACCACGTCCACGCCGATCTCGCCCCAGGGCAGTTCGGCGGCGTTGGCGATCGCGTAGATCTTCAGGGTTTTGCCGTCCACGGTGATGGTGCCGGCTTCGTCGTCGGCGGAAACGGTGTGAAGGCCTTCGCCGATGCGGCCGCAGTAACCGCCCTGCGCGGTATCGTACTTAAGAAGGTTGGCAAGCATGGAGGGCTTGGTGAGATCGTTGATGGCAACCACCTCGTAGCCTTCCGCGCCGAACATCTGGCGGAACGCAAGACGGCCGATCCGGCCGAAACCGTTGATAGCAACTTTAACAGACATGTTTTTTTCCTCCGTTTATATCTTTTTGTTTTTTTCACGCTTTATTATACCGAAAAAACGGCGCAATGCAAGCAGTTTGTTAAATTTTTAACCGGCGCGCCGCATTTTTGGTTGTTTCACTAAATTCGCCGCGCAAAGGGCCGCGCGGATTAGGTTTAATTTACGATATTGCGCCGCCGCCCGGCGAGAAACGCGCCCACGTTTTCATCGAGTTCTCCGAGCAGGCGCACCCGCGCTTCGTAGGGCGACCACGCGATGTGCGGCGTTACGAACACGTTTTTCGCGTGCAGGATGGGGTTATCGGCTTTCGGGGGCTCCGAAGAGAGCACGTCCGCGCCGAACCCGCCGAGCAGGCCGCTCTCCAGCGCTTCGGCAACGTCGGCCTCCGCGATCTCCTGCCCGCGGGCGTTATTCACGAGGAACGCGCCGGGCTTCAGTTTCGCAAGGAACTCTTTATTCACGAGCCCCGCCGTTGCGGGCGTCATGGGCGCGTGCAGCGAGATAAAATCGCACTGCGGGAGCATTTCGTCCAGCGAGCAGAAACGCACGGGCGCATCCGGGTATTTTTCGGGGTGCGCGGTGTGCACGAGCACCCGCATGCCGAAGGCCGCCGCGATGCGGGCCACCCTGCGGCCGATATCGCCGTAGCCGATAAGGCCCATCGTTTTGCCGTCCAGTTCCGAGAGCGGGGCCACCATATAACTGAAATCGGGGCAGCTCGCCCAGTCCCCTGCCAGCACGGACGCCGAATGCGCGGCCACGCGGTTGCAGTATTCCAGAATAAAGGCGAAGGTCTGCTGCGCCACCGACGCGCCCGAATACCCGGGCACGTTCGCCACGGCCACGCCGTGTTCGGTGCAGGC
>JAEEGL016615119.1_pt1 | contig 60237 bp, 49 predicted proteins | sample 9134231 | NCBI WGS metagenome assembly JAEEGL01 (sample SAMN16246548, study PRJNA631951) | gut metagenome | biome: gut microbiome; feature: rumen; material: fiber-attached | host: Bos | place: Iran: Karaj | collected 2018-10
ACTAATTACGGCAGTTTCAGGAAGATTTTTAACACATCACAAAAACGGCAGAATCGCCTGAAAGCCCTATAACAGAGGCACTTTTAGAGAGTTGGGCAGTATTACAAAGCATAAAAGATTACTGCCCCCCTTCTCCGCCAAAGAAACCTCCCAAGCATTTGGGAGGTTTTTCTTATGGTTCTTTTTTGTCCCCGGTGTTTTTCAAGAGCACCTCGGGAATGCTGTGGGAATTATTCTCGTAAGGATCCTGCCCGTATTCGGTGAAAAGAAATGATCTTTCCATCTCAGGAGCATCGTCGACCATGCGGTAATACCCGATGCCTCTTTGGGAGTACTCTTCGATCTTGCATGAGGAATCTCCGAAGTCGCTGTATTTCCTTAAGATCCTGTAAGTAACAAATACCGCATAGGACACGGCCGTGAATATTATCATGCCGCTGTAGACCAGTAAGATCAAAAATGCAGAATCACCGCGTGTCATGTCTTTATTCCTGCCTTTTCTTTACGTAATTGAAGATGGCTTCGGACTGCGTAAGCCTCAGGTTTTTGAAGATCTTTTTGAGGCCCACGGAACCGGTAGTGAAGCACAGCATGGATGTGCAGAGAAGACCTCCTATGGCATGCATATAGAACGTGTTGAAGTATTTATGGAACCCGAATGCGATACCGCCGAAAAAGAATCCGACAAACGCGAGAATCAGCAGAAATACCGTTATCGCGACTGCCCAGACGCGCTTGTTCTGCCAGGGCATCGTGCCGACGACTTTTCCTGTCTGCCCGTTTACGAGGATCGTGTAAGGCTTGCCCTCATGCTTGAAAGTGAAGAACCACACGGGCATCATCATGTAGATGGGATCGTCATGGATGTCGATATGGTAGATCGAATCGAGTATCTTGACTTCACTTGCACCGCGGACCGACTTTACAACGTCTTCGGCATAGAGCGCGTGACAACGCTCTGCGGCAGATTTGCGCAGATCGTAAATGTTCAGGTCGGAAGTGTTTGAATAGAAACCGTTCAGATAATCCTCATCGAATTCCGTGGAATCCTCAAGATAAAACGGCTCAAGCTTCCGGCTCGTCTCGTCGCTCAGTATCCTCGAACCGTCGACCGGAACGTTCTTGAACGTCAGTTCTCCGGCTCGCGAATAATACTTGGTTTCTTTGCTCTTTCCTTTCTTTACCTCACCTTTGATCCAGTCAGTCTCGGTATATTCCGCGTTTACCAGCCAGTAGGGGATATAGATGCCGCGGATGTTTTCGGGAGTAAGCTTGCTCTTAAGATCCTTGGGAATGATAGGGTTCTTGATGAACTTTTCCCTGATGCGGTTGATCGCCTGCTGCCTGGTTATCTTGAACGGGACTATGCCGTCGGGTCTGTATTCTCTGGATACCCTGCTGAAAACGATGGCTGGGTTGCCGCAATAGACACAGAAAGTGGACGACTCGGTATCGCTTGTGATAACTTCCGCTCCGCAGTGTCTGCAGATATAGACCCTGGTATCATAGTACTTCGAATCAGACGAAGCATAGATGTCCTCAACATCCTGAGGTCTGAATGAACTGCCGCAGGTATTACACTCCAGCTTCTGTGAAGCGGGATTGAAGATCAGCTTGCCTGCACAGTTTTTGCATAGTACTGCCATGGTATTTATCCTTTCTTATTCCATAAAAATAATATAGCACAATCGGTTTTATGAGGATTTATGTTTGCTGTATAATCTCTTTATTGCTGATCAGGAGGGGTTAAACGGATGCAGTATATTCTGGGATTCATAAGGTATTTCCAGACGGATTTCATGCTCTTTTTCCAGGGCATTTGTCTCATAATCGCCTTCCTGTCACTGTTTACAAAGAGCCTTTCACCAAGAAGAAGGACCGCGATAATCCTGCTTGAGCTCTATGCGGCAATGTATCTTGCGGCGAGCAGGTTCTACTACATGTACATGAGCGTTCCCGGCGAGTATTTCTGGAACTGCATCAGAGCGGCCAAGTTCCTTGATTACTTTTTCTCGCTGACAACGCTCCTTTGCTTCAATCTTTACCTTAAGGATCTGTTCAGAAACGAGGGCGGACTCAAGAAATCCCCTAAAGCGATCTATGCCAGCGATATCATTCTCATTGCCGGCGCGGTGGTGTTAGCGGTCTCGCAGTTCACGGACTTCTATTATTTCTGGGATGCTAATAACGTCTATACCCACAGCCAGTTCTTCTTCGTTCACTATATCTTCGCGGTTCCGCCGCTCTTTATCGATTTCTTCTGCGTTCTTAGGCATTACAGAAAGTTCGAAAAGGAGATCAGAGTGCCGCTTTTGCTGTTCATCATTGTTCCGATGGTGATGTCGGCATTCCAGCTCTTTACTCACGGGATCGCATGCGCCGCGCTTTCGACTGCGGGAATGGATATTGTAATCTACATATTCACGATCCTCGACACGAACAAGAAGGTGGAACGTGCACATAAGCTTGAGATCGAACTCATGGCCAAATACCAGAAAGAACTGGAGGAGACGGTACAGCTCAGGACTGCAGAACTCAGGGATGCAAACGAGAAGGTTGAACACCTGCTGCTAAACATTCTCCCTGAGAGCGTTGCCCGCGAACTGACCGAGGACCCTAACAAGACCATATCCCAGCGTTATCCGAATGCCACGGTCATCTTCACCGATATCGTAGGATTCACCAAGATATCCGGCAGCATGAGCGCTGACGAGACAGTCAGGATGCTAAACCGCATGATGACGCTTTTCGATGACCGCGCGAAAAGGGAAGGAATCGAAAAGATCAAGACCATCGGCGACGCTTACATGGCGGCAACGGGTCTTACAGAAAATGAGGACAATGACGGCGCTGAGCGCATGATCCGTTTTGCGCAGGGCCTGCTTGAAGACATCGCAGAGTTCAACAAGACTTCGCCCATCGAGTTTAAGATCAGGATCGGTATCAATTCGGGCGAGCTTGTTGCGGGCGTCATAGGCAAGATCAAGTTCATCTACGACGTCTGGGGCGACACCGTAAACGTTGCGAGCCGTATGGAAAGCACCGGAACCGGCATGAGGATACATGTCTCGGAAACAACGTACGAACAGACCAAGGATATTTTCGCCTACACCGACAAGGTTAAGCTAGACGTTAAGGGAAAAGGCGAGATGATGACGTATTATCTCTTATAACAAATATATTTTCTTGACCTTACAGGGTTTAGATGATAGATTATGCGTGCCGTGGAAACCCTTTCCCGGCCGGCAGTTCATTAGTGCCATCCTGCCGCTAAACAAAACCAGGACTTCAACAGAACATTGACCAAGCGTGTTTTGCATGCTTGTCCGGTTTTTTGCGGCTCCTGGAAAGGGGCCATTTTTATTGGAGTTTGAATTATGAGTGAATCGAAAAACGTATCAAGGCTTTTCATGTGCATAGGCATTGTTTTCGTGACATGCCTTTTGCTTTCCAACCTCGTCGCAGGCAAGATGTGGGCTGTTACGCCGGACATCACGCTGCCCGCCGCGGTCATACTTTTCCCGCTGACGTACATTATCGGTGACGTGTTCACTGAGGTCTACGGTTTCAGGAAAGCAAGGACTATCATATGGCTTGGATTTGCGTGTAGCTTCTTCGCGGTGCTCGTCTATCTCGCAACCATAGCGCTTCCGCACCCCGGATACTGGGAGAACCAGGAAGCGTACGCGATCGTCATGGGAACGACTCCCAGAGTAGCGGTGGCGTCTTTCGCGGGATATCTTTTCGGTGAATTCTCGAATTCGATCATCCTTTCCAAGCTCAAGGTAGCCACAAAAGGAAAGAAGCTCTGGATACGCACGATCCTGTCAACGGTAGTCGGAGAGGGCCTCGATTCGGTAATCTTCATCATGATCTCGTTCTGGGGAACGATGGAGAATTCTGTCGTCCTCAAGATGATCCTTTTCCAGTATCTGTTCAAGGTCTCTTACGAGGTGCTCTTCACGCCCGTAACTTACCTTGTCGTTAAGACGATCAAGAGGGCAGAGGGCATCGACGTTTACGATGAGGGCCTCAGATACAATCTTATAAAGGGGTAATCTTATGCGCGAAAAAGAAGGACTTACCAAGCTCGGCAGCAACGGAACGGTATATGGTCAGGATTACGATCCGTCCGTTCTGGAGACGTTTATCAACAAGCATCCGGACAACGACTATTTCGTAAAGTTCAACTGCCCGGAATTTACGAGCCTTTGCCCGATCACGGGACAGCCTGATTTCGCGACCATAACGATATCTTACGTTCCTTCGGAGAAGATGGTCGAGAGCAAATCGTTAAAGCTCTATCTTTTCTCGTTCAGGAATCACGGCGACTTCCATGAGGACTGCGTCAACATAATCATGAAAGATCTCATAAAGCTCATGGATCCCAAGTACATTGAGGTCTGGGGCAAGTTCACGCCGCGCGGAGGTATCTCCATAGATCCTTACTGCAATTACGGCAAGCCGGGAACAAAGTGGGAGAGCGTTGCTGAAGACAGGCTTTTCCATCACGACATGTATCCCGAAAAGGTTGACAACAGATAAACTAAAAGCCCGGAACTGATGTTCCGGGCTTTGATTTACATAGATTTGCTTACTCCCAGCAGACCTTGTTCCTTCCGGTCTCTTTTGCTTTGTAGAGTCTCTCGTCAGCCTTGCTGATATTCTCCTCGATCGCTTTTTTGGGATCGAAAAGAGCACACCCGAAGCTGAGCGTGCAGTTGAGCTTGTTGCCGTCTGCCATGATATCCGAATTCTGAAGCTCGGTCCTGATGGATTCAGCCTTGCTGACCGCACCTTCGAGGTCTGTGTCGCGCATGACCATGACGAACTCCTCGCCGCCCCATCTGTAAACGCTGTCCGTCTCCTTGCAGAAGGATTCGATAAGATGTGAAGTGAATACGAGAACGTCGTCACCCGCGTTGTGTCCGTATGTGTCGTTTACGCGCTTGAATTTATCGATGTCGCAGATGAAGACTGACATGGTCTTGCCTGCCTCGGGGATCAGGTATTCCCTGAATTTCTTGGCAAAATCATAGTAGAAGCCCATTCTGTTCTTGAGGCCCGTGAGATTGTCGTGGTGGGAGTCTTCAAGGAACGTCTCGGACTCTAACGCGATGCCGCAGACGAGCGCTGCGAGCGAGAGCTTCTTGGGATCGATCTTGTCATCGAATCCGCCTTCGCCGTTCTTGTTAATGAGCTGCAGAGCTCCTATGAAATCACCGTTGATGTCGGCTACCGGGAGAACAAGGATCGACTTGGTCTTATAACCTGTCTTGATGTCGATCTCCCTGTTGAAGTCGGGATCGGAATACGGATCGTTCGTGATAACGGGCTTCTTGCTCTGAAGGGCCTTGCCGACAAGCCCCGTGTCATCGGGAATGATGATCTTGTCTACGCCGGTCGCGGACATAGTCCAAAGCTGGTTCTTTCTCTTGTCCCATTTCCAGAAGCTTGCTCTGTCGGCGTCAACTATGGTCTTGCCGAGTTCCGTAAGGTGAGTGAACAGCAATCTGTGATCCGGGCTGCTGTTCATGCACATGTCTTTATAGAGGTTGTCCGTGATATCGAAAATACCTGCAAGCATTCTGCCGGTATCTTCCATCGTGAATCCGCCGCGTCTCAAGGGAGCGAACTCAGCGCCCGTATCCTTCATGACTTCGCCGATGACTTTCTCATTGTCCATGTGCATCAGATAGACATGAACGCCCCTTTTCGTGTATTCGCAGATCTTGTCGTGCATCTTGACGCAGTTAAGGTGAACAGGACTGTTGAAAGCTGACATCTCGATATAAGCGTAACAGCCGTCCTCGATGTAACTCTCATAAGGATCGATCGTGTTGGTGTCGCCGGTATAGACGACTCTCTTGCCATCGATCGTCAGACAATAGCCGAAGCATTTTCTGGCAAGCTGTTCCGTATGTGTGGTGGGAATCGCGCAGACGAACCAGTCCATTTTGAAGACTGACGCATTGGTCAGTTCGTACCAGTCGTCACCGCAGCCTTCAAGGTTCTTAAGGTAATACCTGATATCATCCTCGACTATCTTGGAAGGAGCAACAATAGTTATGGGAGTCTTAACGGAGAAATACACAAGGTCGATGAGCATTCCGATGCCGCTGACGTGATCGCCGTGCGTATGCGTGACCAGCAGATAGATGTGGTCGTACGAGCCGAGATCCATGTCGTTGAGTTTCTCGAAAGAACTCATCGGGCAATCGATCAGTATCAGGTTTCCGTTGTTTTCGAAAAACGCGCTGTTTTGCTCGTCTGTGAAAGCAGAACCTCTGCCGAAAAATGTCAGCATTTGCAATCCTCCCGGACGGGGACCCGCCCCATCAAAAACTAAAGTCCTTATGCTATTATAATATTGTCGGTGCATGAATTAAACTAATTCATTTTCGTATTTTACCTGAGGTCTTGTGAGGTGTTTGTATGCAAAGAGCCGCAGATCTTTTCAAGAAGCTTATTTCCGTAGTTTTATCGGCTGTTTTCTCATTTGTTATGTTATCCGGATTGCTGGCGGATACAGTATCGGCCGCTTCGATCCAGTCTTTCAACATCAGTTGTCAGGCTGATTCCCAATCCGCCAGAGACATGCTTGCAAGCATCAATGAATGGAGAACAAGCGGAACCGCATGGTATTGGAATAAGGAAAATACCAAGAAGATTCAGTGCGGTTCTTTGAGCGCTCTCAAATACGATTACAAACTTGAGAAAATAGCCCAGCAGAGAGCCTATGAGGTTGCCGTCAAGTTTTCGCATACCAGACCCAACAACCAGGACTGGTACACCTGCACGGCAGGCGGTACTCAGACCAATGCCGAGAACATTGCGGCAGGACAGACAACAGCAGCCGCAGTGTTCAAGTCGTGGCAGGAAGAAAACGCAAAATACTCGGGTCAGGGTCACAGAAGAAATATGCTCGGTTCTTATACTTCTATAGGAATAGCTCATGTCGTATATCAGGGCGTACACTACTGGGTCCAGGAATTCAGCATAACGAACAGCGGCGCAGGTGCAACCGATGCTTTATCGGGAACCGTGACCGGAACTGTTGATATCTGCCTGTCAGAGTTTAAACTGACCTTGAATACGCTGCCCGAGATCAATGTTGAAATGGGCTCGGTCAATAATTTCCCCGTGATCAGCGGTTATCTGAAAGCAAGCGATACGTGGGGCAATAACGGCGTGCTTGTAACATCCAAGGAGCTTCCCGCGACATGGACGTCAAGCAATACATCCATTGTTACCGTTGAAGGTTCTGCTTTCAAAGCCGTGGGTTACGGCAACAGCAAGCTGACGGCTACGATAAGCTGCGGCGGAAAGAACTATTCGACATCCACGACCGTAAGCGTTCTGAATCCGGGCGTCACAGGCTGGCAGACCGATGAGAACGGCAAGAAGCGCTATTTCGATGAGATGGGCAAGATGCTGACCGGATGGAGAACGATCGGCGGCAGCAAGTACTATTTCGATCCCGCGACTGGTGCTGCCACCACCGGAGTCAGAAAGATAAGCGGCAAGTACTATCTTTTCGCGAAGAGCGGCGTAATGCAGAAGAACGGCTGGAAGAAAGACGGCAAGGGCAACACGTACTATTTGAGGAAGAACGGAGCCGCTTATACCAAAAAGTGGTCGAAAAAGAAGAGGAAGTGGTATTACTTCGGTGCCAATGGAAAAATGGTCAAAGGCAAGACACTCAAGATAGGGAAGAAGAGATATAAGTTTAAGTCGAACGGTGTCTGCAAGAACAAGAGATAAAACAAAAAGAAACTGCCCTGAAGATCAGGGCAGTTTTTTACTCTTCTTTACCGGAATCGTCCTTCTTCTCATCCGGCTTCTCGACAGGTCCCAACAGCCGAAGGATCTCAAATCCGTCTGCCTTACCTTTGAGCTTGATAGGCTTCTCGAGAGGCTCGTAGGTCATGCGTCCCTCAACTGCATCAATGACCGAGCGGCTTACATAGACCGTGCCGCCGGGAGCGTTTGCCTCAAGTCTTGCGGATGTGTTGACCGTATCACCGATTGCCGTGTAGTCCATACGTCTCTCGGATCCCATGTTGCCGACGACGGCAGGGCCGTAGTTGACGCCTACGCCGACGTGGATCTCTTCATTGATCTCGGCTTTGAGCTTGGCTGACAGTTCATCCGCGCCTTTGACTATGTCGAGAGCAGCCATGCACGCATGATATACGGCATCGTCATCTTTGATCGGCGCTCCCCAGAATGCCATCGTAGCGTCACCGATGAACTTGTCCAATGTGCCGTTATATCTTTCGACGCATGCACTGGTCATGGAAAGATACTGATTGAGGATATAAACGACTTCTTCAGGCGACAGTCTCTCGGACATTGTCGTAAAGCCTCTGATATCTACGAAAAGAACCGCGATATCAACCGTTTTGCCGCCGAGCTTCAAGCTGTCGGTTCCTTCTTTCAGGATCTCGCCGACGACGTTAGGTGCAACATAACGCTCGAAAGTCCTTGTGACATTTTGCCTCTCCAAAGCGGCTCTCAGATAGTTGCCCGCGACGCTTGCGACGAACAAAACGAACAGGCCCAAAGGAATCCACAAAACGTGGGTCATGAAGCCCAGTGAGAATAACCAGACACTGCTGCCGATCGCGAGGAGTTCGCAAATGACCAGGGCAGGGACGGTGAACAGAAGTCTTCTGTTGTTGCAGAATACGAAGAATGCAAAGCAAACGAGCCAGAGTGCGCCAATCTGGAAATAATCAGGCGCTTCATGCTTGTAGTTGCCGTCTAAAAGGCACTGGATTACGTTGGCCTGCACCTCGATTCCGTACATCATCTCGCCCTTCTCGATAGGGGTGATGTATGAGTCCTGGAGACCGGTCGTATAAGGTCCTATGAGTACGATCTTGCCTGCGAAGAACTTCGGGTCGATCTCGCCCTTGATGAGTTTGTTCAGAGTAAAGCCGTCGTAGAAATCACCGGGAACGCCGGAATAAGATACGTAGAAATGACCTCTTGCGTCTGTCTCCGGTTCCCGGATAGTCCTGCCCTGAGACTGTGCATAGAGTCTGGCCGCCTCGAAAGGCATGGAATAAACGCGCTTGCCTTCGGGTTCAACATAAAGAAGCGAATGGCGGGCGATACCGTCTTGATCGTACATGATGTTTATGCAGCCCTGTGTGGTTACGTCTTTAAGCTCCTTGTAAGGCTCCTCGTAGTTCAAGACGGAGAAATAGTCTTCGACAACGAGCGTTGCGCTGCCGAAGGTTCTCTTTGTACCGAAAGAGGCCTGGGTTGCCGTAATGACATTTCCGAGATCGGCTGCAGCTTTTGTAAGCCTCTGATCGTGTTCGGGCACCGTGGTTCCCGAGAACTGGATATCGACCGCGACTACCGCAGGCTTCCTGGCGGGATCTTTGTTCAAGGCTTCCAGAGCACTTGCAATGACCGTTCTGTCCCAGGTGTAGTAGGGCCCCAGCGCTTTGATGTCGGACTCGTCGATACCTATGATGACGATGTCATTCGGCACATAAACTTTCTTTTGGTAGAGCTTATCCTGAAGCCATAACTCCGGGCTCCTGAAAACTCCAAGAGTGCAGAGCAGAGTTATGGATGTAGCCCAGATCAGAGCAAAGATCAGGTTTCTGGTATTATCGGATTTCATAACTTATTTCTTAAAGTATTCGTAATAGAGCAGATCAGGATTAGAACTGGAGTAGAAATAGTAGTACGTTCCTCCGTCTTCGCCCTTATCCAGTTTCAAAGAGATCCATTTGCCTCTTAAATATCCCTTATACAGAGGTTTGCTCTTGCTGGTGCCGGATTTTCTTTTAGCAATATAGACTGAATGTCCGTTGTATCTCTTTTTCCAAAAACTGGTCTTAGCATACCCTGAAGGCGGCTGCATCCCGGTAGGCTTTTTCTTGACATACGTAACAGTCTTCTTTTTCTTACTGGGTGTCTTTTTCTTTGGAACAGGCTTTTTCTCGGGCACAGGCTCGGGTTCGGGTTCCTCTGTCTTAGGATCCTCAGAAGGCTTGTTATCGGGATCGACCGTCTTCGGCGGTTCGGTATCGTTTGTCTTCGGAGGCTGTTCATCAGGCTGCTTGTCCAGATCGGTGCCGGCATGCTCGAGATCTCTCAGGAATTGATTAAGCTTATCTTTATTCCAGGAGGAATTCTGGCCTAAGATCTTCTCGACGACCGACATGTCGGCTTCAAGACACTGATAAGTGAAATTTGTCAGATCTGACTCTGTGATCTCGGTAACGAAGAACTCGACGCTGTCCGTCGTTCTGTCGGGATAGAGATAGACTTTTATCTGCTGTCCTGCCGTCAGATCAATGCTCTTTGTCTCGTTTGTAACACTGTTGGTGGCACTTACCTTGAGAGCGCCTTCGAGCAGAGCCAAAGTCTCTCTCATATTATCTTTGGGATCATAGTAGACGACTACCGTCGTGCCCCTTATGCCTGCAGTCATCGAAGAGGTCTTGATCTCAAATTTCTCGTCAGCGTTGAGCTTCTGTGATACGTTTACGAAAAGAGCTCCCTTTGTAAGCTTGAGCTCGAGCTGCTTTCTGTTCTTTATGAATTCGGCTCTGCTGTCGTTATCGAGAGTGACTATCTTGGTGTCATCAAGACCTACTGAAGCGAGACCGTCTGCGCCTGTATTCAGGGCATCTCCGGACTGGAATCTCATATTATCGACAACAGGTTTTGTTCCGCCCTTTGAATCTTCTATATTGACGGTTCCTTCAACCTTGAGGAGCCTCATGGTGGTCGCGAGATACTTGCTGCGGGCCATTACGATACAGACAACGGCAGCCGCCACAACGGCAAGAGCTATTACTGATATGACAACTATCTTAGTTTTGGAATTATTCTTGGATTTATCGTTTTGGACCATAAAATCACCCCCAAGATGTCCGAATTAGAACGGTTAGACACTCTTAATTATATCATATAAAGAAGTGCCGGCTAAGCCCTGACGGGTCTGCCGGCACAATAAAATCAAATTGTAATCAAGCTTATCTGGTGCTTGGACCACCGACAGTGCTTCCGGATTCGTGTGATGCCACGGATTGAGTCGTGCGCTTTCTTCTTGGCTTTTTCGTAGGCTTTCTGGTCGGCTTCTTCGTAGGTTTCTTCGTGGGCTTCCTGGTAGGTTTCTTTGTCGGAGTCGGCTCGGTTTCTGAAGTATCAGCCGGCTGAGATTCAGTGGGATCGGTATTCGAGGGTTCAGATTCGGTCGGCTTGACGCCCTTCTTGTCCAAATCATTCAGAAGACCCTTAAGCGTATCCTTGTTCCAGCCGGTATGGTTGCAGACCCTGTTCATGAGATCGTCGTTGGAAGCGATCATGGAGAGTGTGAATTTAGAAAGATCGTATTCTGCAATATCTTCGACGTCGAATTCAACGCTGTCTTCGATCCTGCCGGAGTAAAGATAGAGAGTTACTTTCTGTCCCGCCTGAACTCTTGCGGTCTTTGTCTCCTGAGTATCGGGATTTGTCGCGGAGACTTCTACCACGCCGTCCGTAACCATTAGGGATTCTTTTCCGCCCTTTGTCTCATCGTAATAGACGATGCCGGATGTACCTCTGATGCCTGCGGTCATGGTGGATGTCTTTATCTCGAATTTCTCGTCAGACTTGAGCTTCTCGGTTACGTTGAAGAAAAGCGCGCCCTTTGTGAGTTTAAGCTCAAGCTGCTTGCCCTTCTTGACGAACTCTGCGCGGCTGTCGTTCTTGAGGGTGACGATCTTTGTGTCGTCGAGGCCGACGGAAGCGAGACCATCGGAACCTGTGCTCAAAGCATCACCGGACTGGAATCTGATGTTGTCGGCAACAGGCTTTGAGCCGCCCTTTGCGTCTTCAACATTAACCGTTCCTTCGACCCTCAAAAGCCTCATGGTGCTCGCGATGTTGCCCGTGCGCATGAAAACGATGCAAAGCGAGACTGCCAGGACCGCAACCAGCGCGATGACTGCTATCACGTACACTTTCCTGTTATTTGTTTTCTTGTTGTCTTTAGTCTCTGACATACATGCTCCTCTGTTTCAATGGTTATTTCGCTATGAAGATTCCGTCTGATTCTTTTCTTCCGCAAGTAAAATATCTTTTTTCATTATCTGCCCGGCTAAATACTATGAGAACGTTTCAGCTTCCGTCATTTACTGCTGTGGCGTCATAGGTTAAGGAGACCCGTTTCCCGTTGATATAACCGTACAGATCATGCTTCTTGTTACAACAAATATATACCTTTTTCCCGTCTTGTTTAATCCCTCGGGCGTATTCGAGAGCCGAACACCCCGATTTCGGAGAAAATGAAGATTTTTTTTGTAGGCTTTTTTGTCGTTTTTTTGGTCGGTTTGGGTGTGGAAGTGCTGCCTGCTTGGGATTGCTTAACTGCGGTTACCGTTCCTTCAACGCGAATGAGCTTCATGGAGGCGGCAAGATAACCGGATACGGTGTTCTGTCAGCTGTAGTTGGTGGTGATGTCCTTGCAGATCTCGAGGAAGTCGATCGTCAGACGTCTTAAGCGGTAAGACAGATGTGTAAGGAGCATGTTAATCTTGACGGGGCAGGCCTTAAATACCGCTTCGAGGTCTTTGCGGTAAATGACCTCAACATAAGCTTCCTCGGATACTGCAACTGCAGTTGTCTCTCTGGGCTCATCAAGTATAAGGCCCATCTCGCCGAAGTAAGAGACTTCGCCTAATTCGGTGATCAGTGTCTCTTCGTTATCGCGGAAATTATTGTAAAGTCCGACCTTGCCTCCGCGGACTATATACAGGCAGTCACTGACGTCGCCCTGGTTGCAGATGACCTGATCCTTGTTGAAGGTCTCGATCCTGCCGGGTCCCTCGTCCGTGATCTTCTCGAACTCTTTGCTGAACGTCTCTGCATTCGGCTCGGAGAATCCCGCTACTTTGGGCTGATACTGGTTGGACAGTCTCTTGAATTTCGCAAAGATCGATTTCTTCTTGGCGGCATCCGCTTCGCGCGCGGACTTGAGAAGCGACAAGGCTTCGTTGCGGTCGTTGATCATGTTCTGCACCTTGTTTCCGAGGTGCTTGAGGAACAGATAGAGCTCTTCGGGCTTCTCCTCGAAAAGAGCATTCAGTTCATTTCCGGGGATCTCGAGGACCTTGACGCTGCATTCGGCAACGACCGTAGCGCTTCTTGGGCTTGCCTCGATTATGGCCATCTCACCGAAAAAGGCTCCGGATTTGAGGAAAGAGATGCGGAACTGCTCCTTCTTTCCGTACTCGGTATAAATGCCGACATTTCCGTCCAACAGCTTGAAAAGCGTAGTGCCGATCTCGCCTTCTTTGATGATTACTTCACCGCTTCTGAATGTCTTCTCAACAATAGCCATACAACAAACTCCCTTCCGGTTAATATGCCGACATTAAAATATTAGCATGCCATTATCTGTGTATGTAGAGCTTTGTCTTGTGGTCCTCGCCGTCGCCCTGAGCCAAACAATAAAACTCCCATCCGTAACGCTCGTAAAAATCCGTGTGATCGGTAACGAGATAGACAGGGGAGATGCCTTTGCTCCTGAGGTCTTCAACAGCCATATCCAAAAGGTTTCCTGCTATTCTTTGCCCTCTGTATTCAGGCTCGGTATAGACCGCGCAGATATTGGGACTTAAGTCTTTTCTGTCGTGAAAATCGTTATCGATAACGCCGAGACCGCCGACGATCCTGCCTTCATCGAGACAAAGATACCACCCGTAATCTGTGGATCTGTTAAGATAAGCGTCAATGCACTCCTTATATGCTTCTGTTGGAACGCCCCAGCATTTATGGAACCATTCTGCGGCAGTATCAGCCAATTCCTGTCTGTCTCTAAGTGCTATGTATTCAAATGTGCTCATAAAGGATTACCCGATCAGCGGAAAACAAAGACCCGCGTGAAATGTTTTATTCAGAAATTCGGAGCCGTATGCCGCCACGTAGATGCCGAGAAATGCGACAGCACCGGCAATGAAGAGCGAGACTAAGATTACCCACCATCGCCAGTTCTTTACTGCTTTGACGCCGACACCGATCTGGACCAGCGTCAGTATCAGATATATGGCCGCACCTCCAAAGAAGAACATGGCGGAAAGAGTGTCGTCGCTGTTGTGATAGAAATCAAAGCTTGCATTTTTAAGTGTCAGATACCATGTGACCGTCGAAACGATAAGCGACCAGAGTATTTGGATGATGAAATATACAGACTTCTTCATAGGCACACCTCACTGCAATTTATTATACCAATTCGGATTGTTCTTGACAGGCTAATTCGGATTAGCTATAATCCGGCTAATTCAAATTAGCCAACACTTATAAGAGGTCAAAATGGATACAAAACAAAGGATTCTGGATGAAGCGCTGACACTGTTTTCCGAGAAGGGATATGCAAATGTCTTCGTGGGCGATATCGCTGAAAGGGTAGGCATTAAGGCACCGTCGCTTTACAAGCATTACAAGAGCAAGAAGGCGATCTTCGATGCCATCATCGACGAGATGAACCGGAGGTTTGCGGAACAGGCGAAGGCCATGCAGATCAACGGAACCGATGCGGCAAAGGACGCGGGCATCTACGAGAATCTGTCTGAGGAACAGCTGCTCAAGCTCGGCAGAGAATTCTTCCTTTACTACCTTCATGACGATTACAACAGGAAGTTCAGGAAAATGCTCACATTAGAGCAGTTCCACGATAAAGAGCTCGCAAAAGCCTATTCGAAGCTCTATGTGGATGATCCGCTCTCATATCAGGGAATGCTTTTCGGGTTCATGGCAAAGGCGGGAGTCCTTCAGACAGACAACGTACAGGTCATGACGCTGCACTTTTACGCTCCGATCTACTACATGCTGACGATATGCGACAGGGAGCCTGACAGGGAACCTGAAATGCTTAAGCTTTTGGACGAGCACATCAAACAGTTTGACCGTATTTACGGGAGGAAGAAATAAATGAAGATCACGGTTATAAACGGAACCGAGAAACACGGAATAACATACAAGCTCAAGGAACTGTTTTTGGAGCCCTTCAAGGACTGCGCGGAGATAACGGAATTCTATCTGCCAAAGGACGGCCCCGGGTTCTGCATCGGATGCACACAGTGCTTTCGCGATAACCAGGAACTTTGCAAGGATGCGGCCTGTGTTCAGAAGATAGAGAAAGCCATGCTGGAGGCTGATCTGCTTGTGTTTACGTCACCTTCTTACGTAATGCACCCGACAGGTGCGATGAAGGCATTGTTAGATCATTTCGGATACAGATGGATGCCTCACCGCCCTGCGAAAGAGATGTTCGGAAAGCGCGCTCTCATCATTACGCAGTCGCTCGGCGCAGGCGAAGGAAAGACTGCAAATGACATAAAAGACAGTCTCTCATGGTGGGGGATCAGCTGCATCAGGAAATGCAAGTTCAAGCTTATGAGCGAGAGCCAGTGGGACAAGCTTGGCGAGAAAAAACGCCTTGAAATGACAAAGGGAATGGCCAAGATGGCGAAGAAGTTCTCCGTCATCGACTACAGCAAAAAGGCGCACACGAATCTCATAACAAAGGCCAAGTTCCACATGGTACGAATGCTGCAGACCGGACTTGGGAAAGACAATCCGGAATATACCGATTTCAAATACTGGAAGGCGAACGGATGGCTGGATAAAGTCAGACCCTGGAAGTAAAGATTTTCGAACGGAAAACCCCGCCGGGAAGCACAAAAATCAAATTCCCTTTATATAGTAATAATATAAATTTCTATGATATGATTTTAGGTACGAGTGCTTTCTATTTTTGGCTTCGATGAGTGCGGGGTGACTTATGACAAAGTGGATCATTGTCGTTGATGACGATACGGCCAATCTTAAAATGGCCGGACATATCCTTAGTAAGAACAATATGCGTGTAACTGCTCTTAAATCGGGCAGTTCTTTTCTGGAATACGTCAATGAGAACGGCATGCCGGATCTGGTCCTTCTGGACATCAAGATGCCGGTCATGGACGGTTTTGAGACGCTCGAAAAGTTAAGGCAGATCGAGAAGCAGAAGGGTCTCATGAAGACTCCGGTAATTTTCCTTACTGCAGATGAAGACGTTGATACGGAGACGAGGGGATTTGAGGTCGGCGTATCAGACTTCATCAGAAAGCCTTTCAATCCTGATGTTCTTCTTCGAAGGATCGACAACATCATGTCGAATTCACAGGAGATGCATGACCTCAAGAGTGAGGCTACGATCGACAAGCTGACGGGATTCCTTAATAAGGCCGCCACGGCAGTCGAACTCTCCAAGGATTGTTCAGAGAAGACGGGCTGCCTCATGATGATCGACCTTGACTCATTCAAGCTCGTTAACGACATCTACGGTCACGCGATGGGCGACAAAGTCCTGATCGCATGCGCCAACATCATAAGAAAGAACGTTCCTGAGGGAAGCAAATGCGGAAGACTTGGCGGCGACGAGTTCACGACCTTTGCGGTCGGCGTATCCTCCGTTCAGACGGTTGCTGAAATAGCCACGAAGATCAATCAGGACATCGTTAAGAGTGCAAAGGAACTCATGGGCGATGACATGAGCATTCCGCTCGGAGCTTCGATCGGAGGCATTTTCGTACCGAGATTCGGTAACGATTACAATTCACTCCTCAAGCTTGCGGATAAATCACTTTACACGGTCAAGAAAAACGGCAAGCACGGCTACGGTCTTTACAGTGACGACATTGAAGAAGATGAAGAGAACGCGCAGCTCGATATCCATACCCTTTCAGAGATATTAGGTGAACGTTCGGTTCAGGATGTGGCACTGCAGCTCGACAAGGAATCGTTCTCACCTGTATACCGCTACGTTATCAGATACATCATCAGACATCACATCAACGCATGCAAAGTGCTCTTTACTCTTGCGCCTGCCAACGGCAAAGCGGACGCGGAGTTCTACAACAATGTCGATGAATTCGGCAAGAGGATCAGAGGCTCTCTTCGTAAGTCCGATATCTTCATGAGGAACAACAAGGACCAGTACTTCGTGTTTCTTACGGACATCAGACCCGATTCGGTCAACAAGGTCGTCTCGCACATAGTTGATGAATGGAGCAGCGTTTATTCCAAAGATCTCGTCATCACTCACGAGACCGAACTGATCACCAATGATCAGAATAAGATCAAGACGAACAAGACGAGGAGAGTCATCGTAGTCGATGACGATGTGTTGAATCTCCAGATCGCAGGCAAGATATTAAGCTCGGGCGGGATCCACGTTACCGCGCTCAAGTCTGCCGATGCGCTTTTCGATTACCTCTCGAAAGAGAATGAAATGCCCGATCTTATCCTGCTCGACGTAAAGATGCCGGGCATGGGCGGATTTGATGCGATCAAGAAGCTGCATTCACTTGAGACTGCCGCTTCGAAGATCCCGGTCATTTTCCTCACCGCGGATGAGAGCGAGGGTGCCGAGCGTGAAGGACTGTCGCTCGGAGCGATGGACTTCATCAGGAAGCCTTTCGTTCCCGAAGTGCTCCTGCTCCGCGTCAATCACATGATAGAACTCGTTACTTTGCAACATCAGCTTAATTACGAAGTAGAGCAGAAGACTCATGAGAACAAAGACCTTTTCATGCAGGTCGTCAGCGCTCTCTCGACAGCAGTTGATACAAAAGACATCTATACCAAAGGTCATTCAAGCCGTGTTGCGGAATATGCAAGGATGATCGCAAAGAGAAGCGGCTATCCGGAAGAAAAGCAGGACGAGATATACATGATCGCCCTCCTGCACGACGTGGGCAAGATCGGCATTCCCGACGGCATACTTAACAAGCCCGGCACGTTGACCGAAGAAGAGTATGAATCGGTCAAGCGTCATTCGGAGATGGGATCCGCGATCCTCAAGAACATCGACAACGACTCGAAGTTCGAGAAGGCCGCAAGGCAGCATCACGAGAGATACGACGGCACCGGTTATCCGGCAGGCGTCAAGGCTGACGATATCCTTGAAGAAGCAAGGATAATCGCCGTAGCTGACGCATATGACGCGATGTCTTCTGACAGAAGCTACAGATCACACCTTACCCAGGATATGATCAAGGAAGAGCTCAAGAACGGTATGGGAACACAGTTTGATCCGAAGTTCGCCGAAGTCATGCTCGCGATCATCGAGGAAGACAAAGACTACAAGTTAAGAGGATAATCGGTATGACTAAGATTAACGAAAACGATCTGTTCCAATCATCGCACCTGACCATCCTCGTAAGCTATACGATATTCGCTGCCATCCTTGTGGCTGAATCTTTCCTTCTCGGATGGGAGTCGTGGGCGGTATTGCTCATCGTCGCAGGCATCAGCGTAGCCTGGGTACTCCATATAAGACACAACACCCCGCCGACTATCCGCTTATGGCTTTATGCGGTTCTCATGATGGGGTGTTATTTTTTCTACGGCATACATCAGACGAGTACGTTCGATCTGGCACTGGTAATGGCAGCTATCATCATGATCCACACGATGACCGGAAAGAAGCCTTTGATCACGCTCTGCCAGTTCACGTTCTACATTACGATGGCGTACGAGATCGTGACCATGATACAGAGCGGGGAGGTTTTCGATGCGCTCGTCATATCCAGGATCGCTCTCCATTTCGTAATGATCTTCTTCATCGGAAGATTCTCAAAGACCATCATCGACAAGTGGCTCATGGTGCTTAACCGCTCCAGGGATGAAGTCGATCAGCTTACCGAAGCGACGGATCATCTTAACGATTTCCTTGCAAACGTCTCACACGAACTGAGGACCCCGGTCAACGCGATCATCGGTCTTACAAGCCTTTGCATCGACAAGTCCAGACACCGTGAGGTCGAAGGCGATCTCATCGCGGTAAGGGATTCGGGACGCAAGGTCGCTGAGCAGATCAGTGACATTTTGGATTATTCGGAGATCGATCGTAAAAAGGCCGTCTGCAACAATGAAGACTACATGCTTTCTTCAGTGCTTCACGATCTCGTTACCGACGTTAAGCAATACAAATCGAAAAACGTCGAGCTCATCATTGACGTTGATCCTTCTATACCTGCGGTAATGAATTCGGATGTGGCCAAGATCAAGAAGATACTGAGGGCGCTCATCACAAACGGACTTAAGTACACGCAGAAGGGCGGCGTCTATGTCCGCATCACCACCGAGCATCACGATTACGGCGTCAACCTCTGCATCGAGGTAACGGATACCGGTAAAGGTATGAGTGATTACGAGCTTGAGAAGGTTTATGACAGTTTCTATCAGGCTGATTCGTCAAGGACACGTCAGGGCGGAGGCTTAGGCCTCGGTCTTGCGATCGCGTCAGGTTTTGTTGCCCTGCTCGGCGGCTTCATGACCATTGAGAGCAAGCCCGATGTCGGAACGACAGTCAACGTCAGTATTCCGCAGAAGGTCATCGATCCCATCAGCTGCATGTCTGTTGCCGCACCGGACAAGCTCGTTCTTGGTGCTTTCCTGCATTTCGAGAAGTACGATCACCCGGCCGTAAGAGATTACTACAACTCCATGGTACTTAACATCGTCAAGGGCCTCGGAGTCCAGATGCACCGTGTTAATAACGCACAGAACCTCAAGCTCCTCCACGAGTCGGTACATCTGACGCATCTGTTCATCGCGGAAGAAGAGTACAACGATAACGTTGACCTCATCGAGACGCTTGCAAAGGAAATGGTCGTTGCAGTTGTCGCGAACAAGGGCATGATCCTTCCGAAGAACACACACGTAAAGGTTATGGAGAAGCCGTTCTACTGCTTCCCCGTCGTATCGATCCTCAACTCCACGGTGGACAGCAAGGAAGAGGCTGCCAAGCAGCTGCGCTGCGAGGGCGTCAGGGCGCTTGTCGTTGATGACGAGTCGATGAACCTCGTCGTTGCAAAGAGTATTTTCGGAAGATACGGCATGAAGGTATTCACCGTAACATCCGGTCAGGAATCGATCGATATCTGCCGTGAAAAGGTTTTCGACATCATATTCATGGATCACATGATGAGCGGAATGGACGGCGTTGAAGCGATGAAGCGCATAAGGACGGATGTCGCCGGCCTTAATGGTTCAATCCCCGTGGTCGCGCTCACGGCAAATGCAATGAGCTCTGCAAAGCAGATGTTCCTTGCCGAAGGCTTTGACGGATTCGTCAGTAAGCCTGTCGAGATCGAAGAACTTGAGCGTGTGTTAAAGCAGGTACTTCCCAAATCTGCTTTGTCCTTCGTTGATGCCAACGGCGTCGTTGAGGAAGTTCCCGAAGATGAGCCGGAAGAGCAGAACGTTCCCGCGCCTTCCGAAGAGAAGGATTTTATCACGGAGCTGCGCAAGAGCGGCATCGATACCGATGCGGGCCTGAAGTACTGCGTTGGCGACAAGGAATTCTACAAGTCGCTTCTGATCCAGTTCGCGACGGAATCGGCCGACAAGATCGGTTCGATGAAGAAATACTACAATGTCCGCGACTGGCACAATTACGAGATACTGGTCCACGCTCTGAAGAGTACCTCCAAGATGATCGGAATCGCCGATCTGTCCGAGAAAGCAAAGGCCTTGGAGCAGTCTGCCAAGAACAACGAAGAGCAGTTCATTCTTGATAATCACGAACAGATGGTCAGAGACTACGGCCGCATCACGGCTGACATAAGAGAACAGCTCTTGTCCGGGGAGAGTGACGAAGATAACGATGTGTTCGAGTTCGAACCCGAGAGCGAAGGAGGTGACAAGGTATGAAAGACATGTTCAGATATCTTTTCAAGCCTTCAAGCATAGACCGTGAGGCGATCAAATCCGCTTACTACGAATCGGTAAAGCCGACACATGTTACGATGCTCATAACGCTCATAGCGGCTATAACGTTCCTGGTACTGACTTTTGTATATCCTCCGTATTTCGGCGGAACCACGGTCCTTTACCATCAGATCAGCTATGTCTGGGTCATCCTGGTCGCAACTGTATGGAGCGTTGGCGCACATCACGCCATGAAAGACTATGCGGCAAGATACAGGATTATTTACGGAGTCAACCACTTTATGGGCGTATCTTTATATGTCTGGGTAGTCTCTCTCATGATCGTCAATTACATGGCAAGAGGAACGGTCGACACCACGCTGTTCATGACGGTTGCCCTTGTCGTTCCGCTTTGCGTCTATTTCAACCCGCTCGTTTACGTCAGCGTAGCGCTTTTGTCCAACATTGCGGTTCTCGCATTCTTGTATTACGCGGTATCCATGGGATCTATCGAGCCGAATGAGATGGCTAACTTCACCATCTTCTCGGTATTCCAGGTCGTAATGGGAATCATAATGTCCTACACGAGATTCAGACTGAACGAACAGCTCGTAACGGCGGAGAAGCAGCGAAAAGAGATCTACATGCTCAACAAATCGCAGACAACGTTCTTCTCCAACATGAGCCACGAGATCAGAACGCCCATCAATACGATCATCGGTCTCAACGAGATGATCCTGCGTGAGGACGTCAGCGACGAAGTCATTGAGGATGCCGTCAACATCAAGGCTGCCGGCAAGCTTTTGCTCAATCTCATCAACGACATTCTCGACATGAGCAAGTTCCAGTCGGGAAGCATGCAGCTTCTCATCGAGCCGTATCACACGGGCGACATGCTCTCAGATATTGTCGGCATGCTCTGGATCAGGGCTAAGGACAAGAAGCTCGATTTCAACGTTGACGTATCTCCTGACATCCCCGCGGAACTCGTAGGCGATGAAGTCAGGATAAAGCAGATCCTCATCAACGTCATCAACAATGCCATCAAGTACACGAAGGAAGGCTCTGTCTCCCTGACGGTCCAGTGCGAGAAGCACGAGGACAAGATCTGCAACATGATCTACATGGTCTCCGATACCGGTATCGGCATCAAGTCCGAAGACATTCCGTATCTGTTCTCCGCATTCAAGAGAGTCGATGAGACGACGACCAAGCACATCGAGGGTACGGGCTTAGGTCTCTCCATCGTTAAGCAGCTCGTTGATCTTATGGGCGGTAAGATCACAGTCAACAGTGTCTATAAGAAGGGCTCGACATTCGTCATCGAAATACCGCAGCGTATCGAGAGGGAAGGTTCTGTCGGCAAGTACGATTTCGCCAAGGCGGGAAGCTCGGCCAAGAAGAAGGAATACCTTCCCAAGTTTGAAGCTCCTGAAGCGAGGATCCTTGTTGTTGACGACAACGAAGCCAACCTCATGGTCGTCAGAAAGCTCCTGCGCGACACCAAAGTCCGCGTAGATACAGCTTCGAGCGGTGCAGAGGCTCTCCGTAAGACGCTCAACATCAAGTACAACGTTATCTTCATGGACCACCTCATGCCGGAAATGGACGGTGTTGAGTGCAGAAGAAGGATCAAGGATCAGACGGGCGGAAGATGCCGCGACACAGCGATCATCATCCTTACGGCAAATGCCGATGAGGAGAACAGGGCACTCTATGCGCGCGAAAACTTTGACGGATACCTCGCAAAACCCGTCAGCGGTGATGCTTTGGAGAATGAGCTTTACAGCCATCTGCCGAAGGAGATCGTACGCATCACGGGCAACAGAAGCGAGATCGCTCAGGAATCAATCTCGTGGATGAGCGGCTCGAAGAAGCGTAAGAGCATCGTCATTACGACGGAGAGCGTCGCCGACCTGTCGCCCGAGATCATTGAGAAATACGGAATTGCCGTAATACCTCACAAGGTCCGCACTGAAGAAGGTCTTTTCAAGGACGGCAAGGAGATAGAGACACTGGGCGTTCTCAAATATATGGAGAATCCCAATCACTCGGTCCTCCCTCAGGGTCCTACGGTAAGAGAGGTCGAAGAATTCTTTGCCAAGCAGCTGACCTACGCGAACAACGTCATCCACATCTCGATCTCAAGCAAGATCGAGCACAGCGGATACCAGCCTTCTCTTGAGGCATCCAAGTCGTTCGATAACGTGTTCATCATCGATTCCGGACACGTATCCAGCGGTCAGGGCCTCATGGCGGTCGTTGCCGCGAGAATGGTCGAAGAAGGCCTGTCGGCAGAGCAGATAGTCAAAGAACTCGAAGCATATAAGAAGAAGATCCACACAAGCTTCATCGTTGACAACCTTGACTTCCTTGCAAGAGCCGGTCAGGTAGGCAATGGTACGGCAAATGTGGTGAAATCTCTCATGGGCCGTCCCGTTTTAAGACTGCGTAATGGTAAAATGGGTGTCGGAATGACGTATTTCGGCGCAAGGGAAAACGCCTGGAAAGCCTATATCAACTCTGTTCTGACGAACGCGGCGAAAATAGACACCAGGATGCTTTTCGTAACTTATGTCGGAATCACCAAGCGAGACACGGACTGGATCCGCGAGCAGATCGAGAAGTATATGCATTTCGATGAGATATACTTCAAACAGGCTTCTCCTGCCGTATCGGTCAACTGCGGGCCCGGCACGTTCGGTCTGCTGTATATGGAGAAATAACAGTCGAAAAGAGAAACAGATGAAGAAACCGAAGCTTTTTGCATCAGCTTTACTTTTAGCTTTAATAGCGCTCACGGCATGTTCAGGTGCCAGGCAGCCGGTAAACACACCGGTCATAATATCGACACCGGCGCAGTCCGGCATCAAAGTGGTCGTGCCTGAAGATCAAGAGCCGGGTGAGAATCCGGGAACCGGCGAATCAGCGGATGATTCCGGAGAACCGGAGAAAAAGAGCAACGACATCGTTATCCTCGTTACGAGCGACACTCACTGCAGCCCTGATAAGAGCTTCGGAATGGCGGGACTTTACCGTATCCGTGAGAAGTTCCAAAAAGAAGGATGCGAAGTGCTCCTTGTTGATGACGGAGACGAGATCGAAGGTCACGGCGAGATGTTCGGAACGGTTACCCAGGGAGAACAGGTCATCGATCTTATGAACAAGATGGGCTATGACTGCGCCATCCCCGGAAACCACGAATTCGTATACGGTGCAGACTACTTTGTAAATCTTACGAAGAAGGCTAATTTCCCGTACCTTTCCTGCAACATATTCAAAAACGGCAAGAGAGTCTTTCAGCCTTACATCATTAAGGAAGTCAGAGGCAAGAAGATAGCATTTGTCGGCGCGACAACACCGAGAACACTGGGTTATTACAATTCGATCAGCCTTTTCATGAATTCCAACGGAAGAATAGTCTACGACTTTATGGACGGCGGCAAAGGAAAGAGCCTGAACGCCGCGATCCAGAACAACGTAAACAAGGCAAGGGAAGAGGGCGCTGATTACGTTTTTCTCATTGCCCATATCGGACAGGCCAAAAAGTATAAGGAATACGAGAATATCACTTACGTTATCCAGAATACCACCGGCATAGATGCAGTCCTCGACGGACACAGCCATGACGCCAGACGTTTCGAGGTGGACAATGCCGAGGGCAGGCCGGTCCCCAGGATCGGAATCGGCAGTAAATTCAGCCGTATCGGATATGTACGCATATCAGAGGAGACCGGCAAACTGGATGTCGGACTTTATGCTTGGACAAGTTCCGTAAACGCTACCGAACTCTTTGGAATCAAGAACGAGATGTCCGAAGAGGTCGATAAGGCCTTGAAGAAGTATAAGAATACTTTCAACGGCAAACGCGGAACCGCTCAGTATCCGCTGCTCAGTACCGATCCGGTCAAGACGGATGCCAACGGAAAAACGATCAACCTGGTCAACAAATCCGAGACCAATCTCGGCGATTTTGTTGCCGATGCATTCAGATGGGCTACCGGTGCGGATATTGCTTTGGTTACCTCGGATAAGATCGGAAGCAATCTTGAAGCGGGTGACGTGTCGATGGCAGACATGTACCATTCTCTCCCCAATGCCAGAAAAATAATCGTGGTCAAAGCAAGCGGAGAACAGATCCTTGACGCGCTGGAATGGGCAGTCCGCAGATATCCGAAGGGCAACGCGGGATTTTTGCAGGTATCAGGCATCTCTTTCAAGATCGATACAAGCGTAGAGAGCCATGTTAAGAGCAAAAACGGTTATTTCACCAGAGTCGCCGGCAAGCGCAGGGTCACCCATGTCAGAGTTAACGGTCAGCCGCTTGAACGCAAGAAGGATTATACGGTAGCTTCCTACATTACATTCCTCTGGCGTTCATCGGACGGATTTAACATGTTCAAGGAGTGTAAGAGGGTCAAGACTGACAGCAGGCTCGATTTCCAGATACTGACAGACTATTTCCAGAAATCACTCAACGGCACCATCGGAGCGAAATACAAAGATCCTTCGGGTCAGAAGAGGATAACCACCGTCTGACGGCTGTTGCGGTTTTCGGGCAGAAAAGAAGTATAATAGACGCATGCGCAAAGGAAAGTTATCAATTTCAGCCGTTATGCTCGCGGGAGTATTTATGCTCACGGGTATTTCAGGCTGCGATCAGAAGCCTGCCCAGACATCCGCGTCTACGGTCCATACAACCTGGCAGGAGACGACCACCGCAACTTCTGAGGCGACGACCGAGCCGACAACGACCACGACCGTCGATCCGGCTATGCTCCGCGATCCTTTCATCGGCAAATGGATAGGCATTCTCAAGCTCGGCAAGAAGAATGTGTTCTATACACTGGTCTTTAATACAGACGGCACGGGATATCAGTCTTGCGAAGGCAAAACGCAGAACTTCAGTTATGCGGATCCCGATCCGGTCAAAAAAACGATCAAGGTCACGCCTGAGTCAGGTTCAGAGTACACGATCAGCTATTACAACGGCGAAAACGCTTCCAACAAGACGTTTACTTTCTCTGACGGAATGGTGGTGGATTGCCAGGTCCCGAGCGTTGACTGCCTGAGAGTAAGGGCAACCGATTCATCCCTCATCGGAACATGGGTAACGGGAAAGGGCAAAAAGCAGAAGACTCTGGTGTTCAGAGACGACAACACCATGACGGACAAGAGCGGCACCGTTCCTTATACGATCGAGCGCACGATCGACGGAAAATATGTAATAAGGCTCCTCAACGGAGATATTAAATACAAGATTGAAGGCAATGTCCTGACTCTTGAGACCAACAATACGGATATTGAGAAAGAGTGGAAAAAGAAGTAATTCTTACAATTGTGAGGCATATTTTCATCAAATGACCTTTTGTTCTTATATTTTTCGAAAAAGGGTATATAATTGTCAAAGTATGCGCACGAGCGACACTATTAAAAGGATTAGTATTTAATGAAAAGAATTATATTGCTATTAGTTGTGCTTTTGGAGACGGCATGCATCTTCCTGCTTTGCTGGTTCCCTGCAAATAAGAAGGCCGATAGCGATTTTAATAATGCGTTTCTTACGATTACCGGAAGTCTTGAACTTACGGTTACTGTCGATACTGCGGTAGATTCACAGTCCGGACAGCAGCCCCTTCAGATCAAAAAGGGCGACAAGGTAAGAGTAAGACGTCTTACCAATACCACTGTTGAGTTCTATGGCGATGAGACCAAGGATTATCAGGGCTCTCTCCCTATTGAGTCATTTGACGAGATCGACAGGATCAACGAGCTCCTTACACCTGCAAGGAACGCCGAGGAATTCAGAAGAGAAGATTATTTGGACAGCTGCCTCATCAAGATCGTAGTCGTTTGTGTTGATTACCTGGCCATCATGGGAGGTGTCTGCCTCCTTGCTTCGATCAAGCGCGACTGGTTTGGCTTTGCTCTCAATATCGTTCTTGTGATCGTATTCGTGATCCTGGTTCTTGCATTGAAGGAACCCATCACGGCATTCCTTTACTAAGAATATCTTTTATTTGAATATATGGATCTCGCGGGAATCTTTATACATTCCCCAGCCGGGCTTGCCTGTGCGCGCGAATCTGCCCCATACACTTCTCATTGTCTTGCCCAAAGCATCCGCATCGGGTTCTAACGCGGCATCTTCAGGCGTTCCGGCTTTTCTGTCGGGCTCAGTCCTTGAGCCGAAAAGCACGGGAACTTCTTCCGCATGGCGGCAGCGCTTGGCATAATCGTATTCGTAGATCCATATGTTTCCGCTGTAAGAGGAAGCGATATCGAACAGGGGCTTTCTGTAGATCCTCTGCGTAAGGTCATCAGACAGACGCCGTCTTAAGTCCTTGCCCCGAGGGGTATCCAGTTTGAACAATCCCGGTGCGAACGGAAGGAAAAACGTCGGAAGGCCGTCGGTGAACAGATCGGCTTCACGCATGACCGTTCCCGTCAGCATCGGCTTATCAGAAGAAGCAACTAGGTTTGCGGGGAAGTCCTTGATGGTCTTTCCGTCAATGACCGGCGAGAAAACGCAGGTGACCTCACCTTTCATTCTTCTCTTGATCTTTATCTTTCTGTTGGCTTTATAGACTTTTGCGGGATCAATGGTCAGGATGTCCTCAGGGCGGTCCTTGCTGACACCGAGCATAGCCAGGTACTCGGAGGTAAGGGTCTGGCTTTCTTCAACTGTCCAGAAAGAGTCAACGCAGGCTGACTGCACTATGACTTTATCGAAAAGGGGCTCTGCTTCAGGGATGGTCATAAGAGCCAATATACAGGCTGCTCCCGATGACTGCCCGAAAAGAGTTATATTGTCCGGATCGCCACCGAAAGCGGAGATGTTTTTCTTGACGAATTCCAAGGCCTTGATCTGATCGTAAAGGCCGCAGTTCATATCGAATCTGTCGCTAAGGTAATTCAGGTTCAAGAATCCGTACAGATTGAGCCTGTAATTGAAATCCACCAGTATGGCGCCCGTCTCCTTGGCAAAACGGGTCAGGTCATAGACCATATTGTCGGATTGCTCCGTTATCCTGCCGGTTCCTCCGGTCGCATAAGAGCCGCCGTGGATCCAGACGAGCACCGGGAGATTAGTCTCTTCGCCTTCGGGAACGCAAATGTTCATGTTGAGGCAGTCTTCGCCGGTGTAACTGATGTAATGACGGGAACTGTAGCCCTGGATCGAATTGCGCCCGCCTCTGGTTGCCTCGAGTATGCCGTCCCATGCTTCAGGGTCATGCGGATGCCTGAATGCCAGGTCACCTATGGGAGCTTTTGCGTACGGTATTCCGAGATATTCACGGCACCCGTTTACTGAGATGCCTGAGATCTTGCCATAGGATGTCTCGATCACTTTTGCCATTATGGAATACGCTTTCGGTATTTATCCGGTTTTCGATATTCTATAAATATTTTTGATTATAGTGCAAATTGTGTCAAATAATCTGCAAACAATCCTCAAAATTTTGATATATTGACTGTAACATTTTGTTCATAATCTATTTAAATTTGTTCACAGCCCGATTATAATACACGTTGGTTTTTTGTTCGCTTATTATTTCGAGGATTTATTTTATGGCTCGTTATGGATTAACAAGAAGGTTGACGGCATCGGCAGCAGTATTGGCGATCTTAATGGCGGTACCGGCAGCATCGGCACCGTCTTTTGTTGTTTACGCCGAAGAAGAACAGGCATCTGAGACAACAAAGAAGACCGAATCAACTACCAAGGCCAAAGAGACTTCCAAGGAAACCACAAAGGCTACTGCCAAGCCTGCTGAGACAACCAAGCAGACAGAACCCAAGCCGGCTGAGACCACAAAGCACACAGAAGCAAAGCCTGCCGAGACAACAAAGCAGACCGAGTCAGATAAACCCGCGGAAACCACAAAACAGACCGAAACAGACAAGCCTGCCGAGACAACCAAGCAGACTGAGTCAGATAAGCCTTCAGAGACCACAAAGCAGTCTGAACCCGAAGAGACAAAGCAGACTGAAGAATCCACAAAGCCCGCTGAACCCACAGAGTCTTCCGAGACAGGTGAGACGACCGAACCTACGGAATCCGGAGCAGGTCAGGATGAGACAGATCCTACTGAATCCACAGATCCCACCGAGTCGACCGAACCTTCTGAGTCAACGGAGATCGTTGAACCCGAAGGCGTTACGGATAAGAAGCCTGCCGCAAAGTCGGGAGCTCCCGTAGGAGAATATAAGGGCATCACAATAGACGGTAAATTCAGTGACTGGGATCCTGTCCGCAAATACGAATTCAACGATCCCGACGATAACAGTCATCTGAATTACGGTGCAATGGTATGGGACGGAGATTATATCTATCTGTATATCGATGAAGTTCAGGCACATTCTTCCACATGGTCCGGACCTGAGAGAAGCGGAAACTTTTCCATCAAGACCGATGTCGGCTATGAGCTGATGATAAGCATCGACGATAAGCAGAACAACGGAAACAAGGTAAGCGTCACCAACAAGCAGAACGGCAAGACTATTACTTCCGAGAACGGCGGAGTCTTAGTTAAGCTTAATGATGAGTATTTTGAATGGGGCAAGCCCTCTCTGATGGAGATCAGGATCCCGACTTCGATCCTTCCCGATTACGTCAGCAAGATATCTTTCGGTTATTATCTCGGAACATATTATGTAAAAAACGTTGCAAATCTTCATCCCGTTTCAGACCCGGATGATCCGCATGCCCACGATGATAACGACGGCAGCAAGATCAAGATCGACGGCGATTACAGAGACTGGAAGAATTATCCGCACAAGACGATCGAATACGATACGAACGGTGCTTCCCACAACTACGCTGATGCTCACGGCGCCATCTACCAGAAGGATGCCAAGACGGTATATGTTCATTGCTATACCAATAACTTCAAGCCGCCGTTTGACTGGTATGACGGCGACCAGTTCCTTGAGATCACCGTATATCTCGGAGGCAAGCAGACCAAGATGGTAGCAGCCCTTCTGGATGAAAAGGGCAATGTTACTTTCTTCTCCCACAACACTCACTATCCTGAGGGAACATATAAGTTTGCGCTTTTCGAGCAGTCGGGAAGCCATCTTACAAAAAATATAAAGAATATCGATCCCGGCGATACATTCTACGGTTATCAGTACATTACCGTCGGCAATCCGAAGGATTCAACAGAGCTCAGCATCGATACCGAGGCACTGGCTAAGCATCTGGGTCTCACCCTGACGCAGGCCGCAGAGCTCAGAGTCCACTTCCACCGTGTCGGAAAAGAGCACCTCGTTGCTTCAGGCATTTCCACCGGCCCGGTCTTCACGCTTGCGCTTACTTCGATGGCTGCGGGATCGTTTTACGTTTTCACGCGTAGGAAGAGAAGGCAGGCTTGAGTATAGTTTTAGCCATTCTGGCAATTGCACTGTGGATAGGTCTGCTTGAAATTCTGCGCAGGGCGGGACTCAGATTCTGGCGATATCTGGCCGGAAGCTGCGGAGCTTTCCTTATCCTGATGATAATAGTCCGCCCTCTTATAACAGTGCCTCTGGCGCGCCTCGTTACGGCACTCGCCGGAATCATAGGCAAGGTTACGGGGGTTTTCCAGGCATATTTCAGATACGGAGTTATCTTCATTGACTCTGCCAAAGGCGCCATCACGGTCAACATTGACCTTGAGTGCTCAGGCGTCATCGAGATATCGGCATTCTTGTCGCTCTTGTTCCTTTTCTCCGTTTACAACATACCCGAGCGTATCTACATCGGAGTCATCGGAACGCTTTATACGATCATCACCAACGCGTTGAGGATTACGGTGATCTGCTTCGTCATCCATTTCTTCGGAACCGATTACTATTATTTCGCTCACACACTCATCGGAAGGATCATATTCTATGTCCTTCAGGTCGTCTTGTATTTCTATGTATTTACCAGACCTCAGATAAAGAGGACAAAGACCGGAGGATTCACATATAACGCAACCGGTGCCAATAAGGCCGTAAATGAACAGAAGGCAGAGATGGCTGAGCTTCCTGAGCCTGACAAGCTCGCCGTGACCGAGGAGGATCAGGTATGAACGAGATAATGACCAATTTCGTCAATCCGTTCTTCTACTGGGTCGCCTGGATCATAGTCCCGATCCTGGTCGAGGTCATCCCGTCGATCGCTTCGTTCTTCAGTCTCATGATCCACAGGAACAAGCACAAGAAGGCCGAAGATCCGCTCATCTGGCCTGACATCGTTCTCGTCATACCGGTCTACAATTCCGCGAACAGCCTTGAAGAGTGCCTGAGATCAGTTCACGAGAGCGATTATCCGAACGACCGCATGGAGATCTATCTGGTCAACAACAAGAGCTCGGACAGCAGCTTCGAAGCATTCATGCGCGCACAGAAGAAGTTCAGCGAGCTCAGAATGGCATGGCTCAATTCCGGACAGGGTAAGTCCCGCGCCTTGAACCTCGCCATCTATAACAGCCGCGGCAAGTACATGATCAACATCGATTCTGACGGTACGCTCGAAAAGAGCGCGCTCACGAGAATGGTCAGACACATGGAGAACGAGCCGGAGGTATCCTGCCTTACGGGTTCCATCCTTACAAGACCCGACGAGATCGAGAAGGTTAAGTCACTGAAGGGCAGAATGCTGAGGCGTCTTGAATTCTGCGAGTATGCCCAGGCATTCCTTGCGGGAAGAAACTACGCTTCAGAGAAGGGCAGAATGTATACCCTTTCCGGAGCATTCTCCGCATTCAGGCTCGACACTATAAGAAAATCACATCTATATAATACAGAGACCATTTCCGAGGATACCGAGATCACATTCCAGATGCGTTATCTTCTCAAGCAGAAGGTCGGAATCTGTGTTGACGCTCTGTATTTCACGGATCCCATAGATGACGTCAACAAGCTCTACACCCAGCGCCAGAGATGGCAGAGGGGTTCTCTTGAGGTTGCAAGGCTCTATCCGCAGAGTAAGCTCAAGCCCTGGAGATTTGTAAAAGACGTCAACGTCAGGACACTGCTCTACGACCACACGTTCGCATTCCCCAGAATGATCTGGTATCTGGCACTGATCTACCTGATGACGAACGGTTATTCGAGCCTTGTGGTGCTTTCGGCCATCGGAGCGATATTCCTTTTCTATATCCTCTGCGGCTATCTGTATTTCCACATCGCAAGCTATCTGTTAAAGCCTTTCCCGGAGATCAGGAAGTATTACCGCAAACAGCGTGCGGCAGTTGCTCTCCTGCCTTTCTATAACTTCGTCGTATTCTTCATAAGATTCGCCGGAATCATCAACAGCATGAACACGAAGAGTTCATGGAAGACGGACAATCTTACGAGGGAAATGGATAAGTTCATGACGACTCTCAGATCCGTATTCAGGGGATTTGCGAACGGATTAAAGAAATTCAGACACAGCATAAATTACGAGGACCGGTACAATGAGTAATTCAAGGACGAAATATGTGACGACAGTTACCATATGCGTGCTGTTAATAGCATTGATCCTGTCGGCTTTTGCCTGGTGGGAAATATACAATTACGAGCAGGGCGTTGCGGAACTTTACGCACAGGAGCAGGACGGCTACGTTGAGATAGTCGCAAGACAGATCGAGCGCTACGGTGACGTCGCGGGCGACAAGTTCGTTGAAGACACGATCGAAATGCTCGACTCCACATCCCAGAGATACTGGACTCTCGATAATACTCAGTACTTCCTTTTCGTAAAGAGCATCAACGATACTGATGTTTATAAGACTTTCTCTACTGATACGTTCTTCAATACGCAGAGCGCACAGAGCTTTTTGCAGACGCTCCAGAAGGGTGTGGTCAAGCATTCGATAATCAGATTGGACGGCTTCAAATACGTAGCTTCGGGAATCATTTTCGAGTATGCGGGCACAGATTACCGTCTCTGCCTTTTGACCGACTACGACGTCATGCTCACAAACAATGCTTACTTGAGCAGCAAGCTTTATCTGCTCATTGACCTCATCCTCATGATCGCACTTGTCGTCATCGCAGCAATTTTCTTCGCGATCCGCATCTCCGCAGAGAGGAAGAGGGTACACGATGTCCTCGAAGTCAATTCGCAGCTCAACAGGTATATCGACTTCCTCGATAATGCCGTCATGGGCAGGAATTCGACAGCCATCATTACAGGTGAAGGCAAGATCATGCACCTCATCCACAGGATGGAGGAAAGAAAAGTATATCCTTGCACCTTTGTTGACGTGAAACTTGATACTGACAGGATGATCCCCTTCTACGAGGAATACCGCGAGCAGTTCAAGAAGGGCGTTGTATGGCTCAGATACAGCAGGGATAACTACATGCTCGTTTTCGGTAAATTAAAGAAAGACGAGGCTCTCAAGTTCTTTGACAGCACGGTCAAGGGATGGAAGAGAGGTCTCGTTGATTCCGGCATAGAAGTCAGGGCACTTGAAGCAAGCGCTTCGACCGGCGTACTTACCGTATACAGAACGCTTGCCGCCGGAGTAACCCCCAAGGTTGAGGAATAAGGAGGAACAGCAATGCTCAGATATTATAGGATCAAAGCTTATCTCAATGCTAACCATTTCGTTGTTTTCGACGGCAATAAGGGTAAGACACACCCTCATACATGGGAGTTCGTGGCAACCGTTTACACCAAGAATGACAACATCGTCAAGTTCACTGATACTGAGAAGGCGATCATGAAGGTTTTCGAGCCTTATCAGGACCGCGTATTGAACGATGTAGATCCGTTCTCCGCGATCATTCCGTCTCTTGAGAACATCACCGAGTATTTTGCGAGCCTCATCGCAGAATCGGTCAGACCGTTTGATTACCATCTGAGAAGATTCGAGGGATCCGAGACGCCTGTCAGAACTTACGGCGTCAGATTCCCTGAAGTCGGCGACGGTTCCGAGGAAGAAGACAGTGACAGTGTCGAGGCCGCTCTTGCGCGTCTGGAGGAGGGCAGTGGATACAAAGGCTGACAGATTAAAGCGCACGCTGTTTCTGTGCGCTGCCATACTGATTAACCTGGGGATCGCTGTTCTAGTCGTCTGGGTTGTTAAGCAGAACGTCCTTCTTATCAAGGGTTCTGACTCCATGTACCATGTGTACAGAGGAAGCTGGATCTATAACGAGGTCAGTTCGGGCAACCTTTGGCCGCTCTATAATCCGATCTGGTACAACGGTGTCGAGCTCCTGCGTTACTGGCCGCCGGCCTCTGCGTATCTCATGGCTCTGTGCCAGTGGATCGCATCTTTCATACCCCAATTTGCCGATACCGGCATTGCGTTCGGCGGATTTGCCGTATATTGCGGTTTTATCTACTTTATCGGTGCCGTTTGCTGGACGATCGTCGGCCTTCGAAAGAGAAGGATGGTGTTCGGTGCCTTGATCGGCATACTGTGGTTCTTCATGCCGACCGGGATACACGTTTTGTTTGGTGAAGGCAACCTGCCCAGAAGCCTCATAATGGCTTTCTTCCCGCTTTTGTTCATGTTTGTAAACGGATATCTCAAGAAGGGCGAGAAAAAGGATTTCATCGGAACGGCTGTAATGTTTTTCGTCATGAACTGCTGCCACGTCGGTTATACCGGAATGGTCGCGATCGCCTGCCTTATCTATCTTTTCATTTACAGACTCTGCTGCTTTGCAGGTTCTACAAGGCTCGAGAAGGGAAAGCATAAGGACCTTGACCTCATCATCGCGATAGTCGCAGGCTTCCTTATAAGCGGAATCTTCCTGTATCCGGCATTGAACGGCGGCTTGGTCTCCAATTCGGGACACACCGACCAGACGGCAAAGAGCTTTTTCCAGAGCATGTACTACACATTGAATCCGTGGGAGAAATTCAGCAACGGTTTTGCTGACGTGTATTTCGGAATCGCTTCTTTCCTGGTTGCCATTTTCGGACTTATCGGAGCCAAGAGAAGGGCCAGACCTGGCTTTATTACCGCAGTAATCATCGTGCTTCTTACTTCAAATACCGCTTATCCGGTTATCAGCTCGCTTCCGGGCGGACAGTTCCTCTGGATGGCGAGATTCCTTCAGATCGGCTCTGCAATGATATTGTTCTCCATGCTCGAATGGGACAGCCTGAAGAAGCCCATCATTGCGGTTATCATGGCGCTTTTGATCCTTGACTGCTTCTCTGTTTCCCCGATGCTTCGGAAAACCGAAGGCATAGACAGGGTTGAGGACTATTACACAAGGCTCGAAGACGAGATGATCATTGATGATGCGAAGAAAGCCACTCATAACCGTATTGCCGTTATGGACAGCGGAAAAGTCATTTTGAACGGCGTTTACTATCTAACTGATTACAATGGCGGAGTTCCCCAGATCTTCGGACAGGGATGGGAGGCATCTTCGACATCAAGACAGATAGCTCAGATAAATGAAGCTTTTGACTATGGTTACTACTATTTCATGTTTGACCGTCTTGTTGAGATGGGAAGTGATACCGTTCTCGTCAGGAAGGACGCGCCCATGAAGTACCCCTATAACGAGGATGAGGCCGAATCCGCTGCTTATGCAACCGGTTTTGAAAAGATCAAGGACGAGGGTTCGTATGCTATCTTTTCGCTGAAAGGCATAACAGGAAACTTCGGTACCGTCAGCAAGTATAAGGGTCTTGCGATCGGTGACGGCGCATACTACATCACCATGATGTTCCCCGCGATTGAAGAGGCTCCGAGCAAATATGTCGACGAGTACACTGTTGAAGAGCTTTCCAAGTATCCGATAATCTACATGGACGGATTCAAGTATCACGATGTCGACAAGGCTGAAGATATCATCAGACAGGTCTCAAAGAACGGCTCGAAAGTCTTTATCTTAGCTGACGGAATACCTTCCAACGCGAAGAGCCATACCAACAGGTTCCTGGGCGTTGAGTGCCAGTCGATCGAATTCGACAACGGTTTCCCGACATTGAGGACCAAGAAGATCGGCGACTTCGAAGTTGCTCTCTTCCCGGATGAATACAGACAGTGGAAGACCGTATACATGAACGGCCTCAGCGAGATCGAAGGCTGGTCTGAGGTATTGGGCGAGACATTGCCGTTCTACGGAAAGGGCGAGAATGAGAACATCACTTTCGTCGGCTACAATCTGACCTACTATTTCTCAATTACCAAGGACAGGAATATCGGAGCTCTCCTTGCAGGCATCGTCCAGACGCCTACCGATGAGCTGCCCGAGAGAAGGATAGTTCCGGTAGAGATCAATTACTCTGCCAAGAGCATTACCGTGGATTCGCCTGAGGATAACGTTAACACGACACTTGTTATCCATGACATGTTCCAGGGGAGCTTTACCGAGCGTAACCGCCTTGTTTATGTGGACAAGGGAAGCACGGAAATCACGATGCACTATCCGTATCTTTTGCAGAGCATACTGATGTCAGTATTGGGTATTGCAGTCGTTGCAGTGACTTCTGTCTTCATCAGGCCAAAGGGCAAAAGCGGAAGCAAATCGGCTCCCAAAACGTAAGGGCTGACCGCAAGGAAAAATGCCCTATTGAACCCGTCATTAAAGGCATATATTGTCTGAAATGACAATGTATTTTTGCTTCCCGCTTCTATACAATTTTACTTGTATAAGAAGAAAATTATCAGTGCCGTGCCGGACGCTTTGCAACGGGGGAATTACAATGGATAACATCTGGTCATCACTTCTCGGTCTGTGCGCCGGAATGGCCTTGTTCCTATATAGTATCAAGATGACCAGCGGAAGCCTTGAGGTCATCGCAGGCAATAAGATGAAGACGATCCTTGCCAAGCTTACGGGCAACAGGATCCTTGGAGTTACGGTAGGCGCGGGCGTTACGGCGCTGATCCAGTCTTCAACAGCCACAACGGTCATGGTCATAGGCTTCGTAAATGCCGGTCTCATGAACCTTTATTCGGCGCTTTGGATCATAATGGGCGCCAACATCGGTACCAACATCACATCACAGCTCATTGCGTTCGATATCGGAGTTTTCGCGCCGGTAGTAGCTCTTGTCGGTACTTTCGTATGCATATTCGTTAAGGACAAGAAGCTCAAGAGCGTAGGCGAAGCCATTGCGGGCCTGGGCTTTATCTTCTTCAGCATGAGCCTCATGACAAGCTCGATGGCCCCGATCTCAAAACTCGATATCGTTAAAGAGATCTTTGCAGGCATAAACAATCCTTTTGTAGGAATAATCGTCGGAATCATTTTCGTTATCATCATCCAGAGCTCGGCTGCCGGCGTAGGTATTCTTCAGGCCATGGCCATGGCTTCCTCGGGAAGCCTGATCACGCTTGAGCAGGCGATGTTCATCATCTTCGGTCTCAACGTCGGTACATGCCTTACGGCACTCCTTGCTTCCTTGAGCGGTTCGAGAAACGCAAGACGCGCAGGTCTCATGCACCTTCTGTTCAACGTTTTCGGAACGAGCATCTTTACCGCGATCTCATTTATCGTTCCGGTTGCAAACTGGATCAGGGCAATAAGCCCCAATGATGTCGCAAGACAGTTTGCCAACATGCACCTTGCGTTCAACCTTATCACGACATTGATAATGCTTCCTATCGGCGGTCTTTTCGTAAAGCTTGTTCAGAAGCTTGTTCCGGACAAGGGCGGCGACGAAGAAGGCGTTTATTATCTCAAGTACCTCAATCCCCGCATGATCGCATCCGACCATCTGCTCGGCATGGAGGTCCTGACAACATCGATCGCAAACGAGATCGGCCGTATGTTCATGTTCGCAGGCGAGAACTGCCAGAAGAGTTTCCATGCGGTGCTTGAGAATAACGAGAAGCTCCAGGAGGAGATCAACAACCGCGAGGAATACATTGACTATCTCAACAAGGAAATATCGTTCTACATCTCCCATATCATGCTGCTCGGCATGTCCGAGAAGGATGCGGTCACCATGAGCGCTCTGTTCAAGATAACCGGCAACATCGAGCGTATGGGCGACCACGCGGTAAATATCGCAGGATATGCGAACATGCTCGGTGACAAGAAGCTCAGCCTTTCGGACAAGGCACGTTCCGAAGTTGCCCAGATGGAGAAAACGATTGCCGATGCATGCAATCTGCTTGCCAAGACCAAGACTTCATCGGTCCACATCAAGATGGCCCAGCTCGAACAGAAGATCGACGATCTCACTGACGTTTACCGTGAGCACCAGCTTGAAAGACTTAAGGGCGGAACCTGTTCCGGCGATGCATGCGTTATCTATTCGGAAATGCTTACCGACTTCGAGCGTTTAGGCGACCATATGCTCAATATCGCAGAGGCGGCAGCCGAGACGGGTATCGTATCGTTCGGAATTGAAGATTTCAACCTTTCCGCAGTTGAAGAAAAGCCCGCGATCAAGGCCGAACCGGCACTTGAGGACGATTAAGGGCTTTGGCTGCTGATATGGATAATCCGGGAATTGAAAAGGTAAACGTAGTCCTTTTCGAGCCTGAAATACCCCAGAATACAGGAAACATAATGAGGACGTGCGTAGCGGCCGGGTGCGGCCTGCACATAATCAAGCCTTTGGGATTCGATATCGAAGACCCGAAGTTTAGGCGCGCCACCACCAATCACATAACATGGGCGGAGTATAAGCTATACGATGACTGGAAGAGCTTCGTTGCCGCCAATGACGGCGAATACTTCTATATGACGAGATATGGCAAGGTTCCGCCGTCTGACATTGATTTCAGATCTGCAGGGCTCGAAAAGAACATCTATCTTGTTTTCGGAAAGGAATCCACAGGCATACCGGGTGAGATACTCCGCGCGAACATGGACAGGTGCTTCAGGATCCCGATGGCCTCCGAATGCAGGTGCCTGAACCTTTCAAACGCCTGCGCGGTCGCGATCTATGAGGTCATGAGGCAGCTTGATTATCCGGGACTGTCCAGGACCGAGGAGATCAAAGGTGAAGATTTCCTTGAGAAGAATTACTCCTACGATGAGACACTGAAAAAATAAAACGGCGCTTCCAAAAGGAAACGCCGTTATCATTTCAGTTATGCTTCAGATTACTCGCCGAAGGTTACAACGTAATCCTTAATGAGGAGTGAATCGTCAGAAATAACGTAGCCGTTAGCTCTCTTTCTGGAGAGGCTGCGTGAAAGGCTGCGTGAAAGGCTGTCAGCTTTGCGGCTGATAGAGCTGAGATAGCTGCTGTAGCTTCTGCTGTTCATCCTAGACCTGTTGAGGTAGGTATTGACGCTCATAAGCGCGGTCATGTAAGCGATGGTGATGATCAAACCGATAACGATTCCTGCGATGGAAAGAATGAAACCGGTGATGCCCATGCCCTTGCCGGCAGGTCTCTTAAGAGAGATGATACCGAGGATCAGGCCTGCGATTGCAAGGAGAACTCCGAAGAAAGGAATCCAGCAGAATACGAGACCGCAGATACCAAGGACAAGAGCCGTGATGGCAGGTCCCTTGCTTCCGCTTGCAGCTGCCTGGGAATAAACAGGCTGCTGATAAGCAGGCTGCTGGTAAACAGGAGCAACAGGCTGCTGATAAACGGGCTGAACGGGTACAACGGGTTCAGGCTGAACGGGTGCGACAGGCTGTGCAGGAGCAACAGGCTGTGCGGGTGCGGGGGCTACGGGCTGTGCCGCTGCAAGGTCAACTCTTGCTGCTGTTCCGCATGAAGGGCAGATAGCGCTTCCATCGGGTATCTGCGAACCGCAATTTTCACAAAACATAGTAATCTCCTCCTTTATTACAACACTTTTTGCAGGAACGATACCAGACGCTCATTTTGCGGGTTGGTAAATATCTGTTCCGGTGTGTTTTCTTCAACTATTTTACCACAGTCCATGAAAATAACACGTGTTCCGACTTCTCTTGCGAAGCCCATTTCGTGAGTTACGCAGACCATGGTCATTCCGGCCTTTGCGAGCTGCTTCATGACTTCCAAAACCTCGCCGACCATCTCCGGGTCGAGAGCGCTCGTAGGCTCATCGAAAAGCATTACGTCAGGATCCATTGCCAGAGCTCTGACGATAGCGATCCTCTGCTTTTGGCCGCCGGAGAGCTGTGACGGATAAGCATCGGCCCTGTCTTCCAAGCCGACTCTTCCGAGAAGGATCTTAGACCTCTTTTCGGCCTCGGTCTTAGACATGCCGCGGAGTTTGATGGGCCCTAAGGTCATGTTTTTCAGGATAGTCAGGTGAGGGAAGAGGTTGAAATGCTGGAATACCATTCCCATCTTCTGTCTGAGCTTGTTAATGTCCGTGGCTTTTGAAGTAATGTCGGTTCCGTTGAAGGTAATCGTGCCTGAAGTCGGGCGCTCAAGCAGATTGAGCGAACGCAGGAATGTTGATTTGCCCGAACCCGAAGGTCCGATGATAACCACGACTTCGCCTTTGCGGATGTCGGTCGTAACGCCGTCGAGAGCTTTTATCGCTTCGCCGTTGTAGTACTTTTTGAGGTCTTTTACCGAGATGATAACATCTCCTTTTTCAGCGTTCACTGTTTCTCAGCCTCCTTTCGAGCATCGTTACAAGCTTCGAAAAGAAGATGACGATGACAAGATAAATAAGCGCAACCGCGATGAGCGGCATGAACGCGGAATATGTTCTCGATCTGATGATGTCTCCGCCCTTGGTCAGGTCCTGAAGACCGACGTAACCGGATACCGAGGTCTCCTTGATGAGAACGATGAATTCGTTTGCAAGAGCAGGCAGAACGTTCTTGAATGCCTGCGGGATGATAATGTGGATCATGGTGCTGATATAACCGAATCCCAGAGATCTTCCCGCCTCGAACTGACCGTTGTCGATGCTCATGATGCCGCTTCGGATGATCTCGGCGACATATGCTCCGGAGTTGAAGCCGAAAGCCAGGATCGCGACAAGGACTTTGTTGTTGGATGACGCAAAGATAATGAAATAAGCGATCATAAGCTGAACGACCACAGGCGTTCCTCTTATTATCGTGAGATAGAACTTGGCAATGACGTTAAAGAATCCGAGAAGGCCCTTTGCAAAGCCGGGACGCATCTCATCTTTCAGTTTGTCGTGGGAAGATCTGACGAGGGCAACAACGATGCCCAGGAGAATACCGAGGAGTGCAGCGAAAAACGTGACCTCAAAGGTGATGCCGAGGCCTTTGAGAAGATACATGTACCTCTTTTGGGTAATGAAGTTATTGATGAAATCATCTTTGAGCTGCGTCCAGAAATCTCCCGAAGAAGACTGGCCTGCAGCTTCGCCCGCGAAATTGACCGCTGCGGCGTATGCGCTCGATAAAAAGGAAAGCATCGGAAATAATCCCTCCCAGGAAAAACGTTCTTCTATTGTAAATAAGAAAAGAGCGGAAATAAAGACTTATTTCCGCTCTTTGTTCTTTTGTTCAGCTGTATAAACTGATTACTTTGAAGGAATGTACTTCTCGATGATCTTAGCGATAGTACCATCGGCAGTGAGCTCTTCAAGAGCCTTGTTGATGGCATTGAGAAGGTCCTCGTTTGACTTGCCGACTGCGATTGCGTACTGCTCTTCAGTGTAAGGAGTATCAAGGATCTTAAGACCCGGATTTGCAGCAACAAGGGACTTTGCGGGCTCGTTGTCGATGCAGACTGCATCGATCTTGCCTGCTACGAGTGCGATGACTGCATCGTTGCCGCTGTTGTAACGGTCCATCCTGCTTTCACCTACGCCGCCGTCTTCTTCAGACATGTAAAGGTCGCCTGTAGTACCGGACTGAACGCCAACCTTGTACTTGCCCTTGATAAGATCGTCGATGCTCTTGATGGGAGAGTCTTCCTTGACGATGATCGACTGGATGCCTGTTGCATAAGAGTTAGTGAAGTTAACGGACTTCTTTCTGTCCTCTGTAACTGTCATGCCTGCGCATCCGATATCGTACTTGCCGGACTGAACGCCTGCGATGATGGAATCGAAAGGAACGTCCTCGATAACGAGCTCAAGTCCGAGCTTGTCAGCGATTGCCTGAGCGATCTCAGCATCGATTCCGATGATCTTGTCGCCTTCATGATACTCGTAAGGCTTGAACTGAGCGTTAGTAGCCATTGTGAGCTTGCCGGCTGTAATAGTTTTAACTGCTGCCTTGGACTCCTCAGAAGAAGCAGAAGACTCGGATGCCTTGGACTCTGCGACTGTTGTAGCTTCAGAAGTTGCAGAAGAAGCTGCAGGTGTCTTGGAGCAAGAAGCAAGACCGAAGCAGAATGAAGCCGCAATGACAACGGACATCAGTTTGCGTGCAATTGATTTCATAACTGTATCTCCTTTGTGTTTAAAGATAAGACAGATGTATATTAAACCCGAAACGCTGTTTGCATGTATTCGCAATTCTCTCAAAAAGCAAATGTAAAAGGCCCTTGGCATTATGCAGTTTTATATGCAAAAACGGGGCTTTTCTTGTCATTTTCAAGTTGCCGTTTGCCTCGGTTTTAAGTAGAATAGGTAAAGATGATCTAAAAAGGCGGCACTTTAGATGAAACGCATATTGATACTTGGTTGTAATGAAGTTACCAAGCGCATTGTTCTGGCACTTTGCGCTGACAGATCGCTTGCGTCAGGGATTGCCCTGGCCTCATTTAACAGGGAAGACTGTGATGACCTTAAGAATCTCGCCCAAAGGCGCGGATTCCGTATCACGACATCAGCCATAAATCTTGATAATCCCGAAGGCGCGAAGATGATGGTTAAGATCATCGCGCCGGAGCTCATTGTAAATCTCATGCCCCCGGAGTTTACCCAGGCTGTAATGGATCTGAGTGCCCAGGTTGGCGCTGACTATATTGACGGACGCCTTTGCGGCATCCCGCTCATGCCTTCGCCGAACGCTCTTTTGTCTGAACAGTTCAAGAAATTCGGTGCTTTCCAGCATGTCAAGAAGACCGCTGTCTGCGGCGTCGGTTTTAATCCCGCCGTTTTCACGACGATCGTCAGGAACGCGCTGGCAAATGATTTCTTTGAGGTAAGCTCGGTAAGTTTCTGCGTTATCCCCGGCGATTCACAGGACAAGGCCGTTAAGAAAGATGAATCCGGACAGAACGAACATGTCGACGTCCTTTATTCTGAAGATATAAAGAATCCCAATGCGGGCAAGGGCGTCAGCGCTGCCCAGCCTGTTATCTATATCAAAGAAGGCAAGGCAACCCAGACGGAAGAGTTCGCAAGAGAGGGCAAATCCGCTGACGGCAGACAGGTCTTCATGACCTCCAATCCCGTTATTACCGATTTCCTTAAGGAGATCCCCGAGATCCGCGAAGCTTCTTACTTCGAACCTGTTGTCAGGAGGGAGGGCCGCAAGGTTCCCACTGAGAAGATCGAGATGCTGAGGTCTTTGGGACTTCTTTCCGACAAGCCGGTCAAGGTCGGCAACGTCAGCGTAAAGCCGATCGATCTCGTTGCAGAGATACTGCCCAAGAGAATCGCCGAGACCGCTACGCCCGAAGAGATCAAAGACGTCGTTTATACCGGCGAGGCAAGCTATGAGATATATGTTACGGGTCAGAAGAACGGCAAGGTCCTGACAAAGCTTTACAGGATTACCGCCAACAATGATCAGATCCGCGACAAGTACGGTGTTTCCGCACTCGAGTATCTTGACGGTTCTGCCTTCGTAGCGGGCGTCAGGCTCATGTGCCTTGACAAGTGGGTCAAACCCGGCGTGTTCACACCGGCCGCTTTCCCTGCCGATCTGTATATCGAAGCGCTCAAGAGTGAAGGTGTCATCGTAGAAACAAGCGAGAGCAAGCCGCTCTGATTTCTTTTCAGCCAGATAGAACGGAGGAGACCATATGATAGATTTCAATGATCCCGCAACGAGAAAGAAGATCGATAAGATCGTCATCGATACTATCAGGAAGTATTCTACTGACACGGTTTATTTCAAGGACAAGGACTCCAAGTTCATCTGGAACAGCTTAGGCCACATCCAGCAGCTCGGCGCGAAAGATCAGGAAGAGGCTTTCGGCAAGAGCGATTTTGATTATTTTCCCAAGGATTTCGCGCAGTCGGCAAGAGAGACCGAGCTGACGATAATGCAGACGGGAATGCCGATCATCAACATGATCGAAGAGCTGATGCTCGATGACGAGAACGTCAGATACTACATGTGTTCAAAGTACCCTCTTTACGATGACGAGGGCAACATAATCGGCACATGGGGTTCGAGCAAGGACGTCACCGAACAGAAGAATCTCGAGAAGGAACTCCAGCGTTCATATTCAAAGATGGAGCTTCTTACAAGAGTCGATGACCTGAGCGGACTTTATAACAGAAGATACCTTTATGAAGAGCTCGAAAAGTACGCGAGCATGTACGCCGAGCGTGAAGACAAAACGACATTCTCGATCATAGTCCTCGATCTCGATGACATGAAATTCTTCAACGACCAGAACGGACAGCAGAGCGGCGACCTTCTCTTGAGGTATGTCGCGGACATTCTCCTTTCCAATACGCGGAAAGCGGATACCTGCTTCAGGACCGGTGGTGACGAGTTTGCCGTTGTCCTTCCCGACACGGACAGACATGCGGCCGTTCAGGTGGCAAAAAAGATAATCCAGAGCATCTCAGACAATCCTTTTGTAACGGAGATCAAGCGTGTCAGCATCTCTGCTTCCGCAGGTGTTGCGGTATTTAACAAAGCAGACCCCGACATCTCGGATCTCCTGTCGCGTGCAGAGCGCAAGCTCAACAAGTCCAAGCGCGAAGGCAAGAACCAGGTCTCAGTTTAAGATTTTTCCTTTAGAACTTATAAACGGGATGCGCCTATCCTGGACGCTCCCGCGTCTATCATTGCGCGCGCGGCTTCTTCCGAACGGATGCCGCCCGCAGCCTTTACCTTCACATCAGGACCGACGTTTGAACTCAAGAGCGCGACGTCTTCTATGGTGGCGCCTGCGGTTCCGAATCCCGTGGAAGTCTTGATAAAGTCAGCGCCTGCGTCAGTAACGATGCGGCACAGTGAGATCTTCTCGTTTTCTTCGAGGCTGCAAGTCTCGATTATCACCTTAAGGATCGCGCCCTTGCCGTGAACGGCATCAGCTATGAGGCGTATCTCTCGTGCGACTTCATCCATGCGGCCTGATTTGATGAAATTGATGTTGATGACCATGTCGATCTCGGAGGCACCGTTGTCACAGGCTTCCACGGCTTCATAGATCTTAGAGCCTGTTGTGGAATAACCGTTGGGGAAACCTATGACAGTGCAGACTGCCATGCGGCCTGATGCTGCGGCTGCCGCGTCTTTGACGAAGCAGGGAGGAATGCAGACGGAGGCACAGCCTGAAGATACGGCCTTTTCGATGAGGGATCTGATGTCGTCTTCCGTTGCCGTCGTTTTAAGATTGGTCAGGTCAACATAGCTCATAAGGTTGTCGTCGCTCTGAATTGAAGATGCCGTCTCCGGAACGAAACGGCGCCCGTATTTCCTGCCTGCAAGAGCGTTGAGGACGATGCCCGAGATATTGCCGAATCCCGCGAGTTCGCCCATGTTATGGGGCACACTGCAGCCCTCGCCGTATATCAGGAGAGGCACGCATTCGCGCGAATGATCGGTCGAGACCGTTGACGGGTCGCAGCCGTGATCGGCGGTGATTATGAGAAGATCGTCATCCCTGAGGTTATCGATAATGCCGCCCAACGCGTCGTCAAACTCGTGCATTGCCTCGCAGTAGCCCCGGATATCGTTTCTGTGACCGTATTTCATGTCGAAGTCGACCAGATTGACGAAGCACAGCCCCGTGAAATCACGGCCGGTCATTTCCTTAAGCTTTGCTATGCCCTCGGTGTTGCCTGAAGTCGGGTTGGATTCCGTGATCCCCCTGCCTGCGAAAAGATCGTAGATCTTGCCGACGGAGATCACATCAAGACCCTGCGCCTTGAGGATGTCGAGCATGGTTGAAGACGGTGCCTCGAGCGAGAAGTCGTGACGTCTCGGAGTCCTTGTGAAGCAGCCGGGTGTTCCTTCGAAAGGTCTTGCGATAACACGGCCGACGGCATTTGCGCCGGTCATTATCGCTCTTGCCTTGCGGCAGATGTCGTAGAGTTCTTCAATTGGAACGATATCTTCGTGGGCTGCGATCTGCAGGACGCTGTCAGCGGAAGTGTAAACTATGAGACTGCCTGTCTTCATGTGCTCTTCGCCATAGTCCTTGATGACTTCGGTTCCGCTGTAGGGCTTGTTGCATAGGATCCCTCTGCCGGTTGCCTTTGAAAGAGCTTCGATTATCTCATTCGGGAACCCGTCAGGATATGTGGGAAGAGGCTTGTCTGATAATACTCCCGCAATCTCCCAGTGGCCGATCGTTGAGTCTTTTCCGGCGGATAACTCACGGACGCGGGCATATGATCCGATCGGAGAAGGAACGCTCTCCTGAGCTGAAAGATAATCCAATATACGCGGGTCAGCTTCGCCATCGATCGCGAAAAGTCCCATGCGCGCAAGGTTAGGGAAGGGCTTGTTTGAATATGAGAGGACGGCCGCCAATGTATTGCTGCCCTCGTCGCCGAATCTTGAGGCGTCGGGAGCGCCTCCTATGCCGAAGCTGTCCAGAACGATGAGAAATACCCGTTTAGCCATACTGACAACCCCCTGAATGTCACTTTTTTACTAATTATAGCAATTTATCGAAAAAGCTGATTTACCCTAAAAACACCTAAAAAAACAATATATTTAAAGTATAATTCTATTTGAATTAAGTTCGGAGGCATGGGAAAAGTGAATCTGAGAATCAGGATGTGTGCAGCGGCTGTGGCGGCTGCTTTCCTTTTTACTGCAGGCTGCAACAAAAAGCCTGAAGAAACACCGGCTCCTTCAGAGTCAGCAACCACAACAACAACTGTAACGGCTACCGAATCGGTCCCGCCCACAGAATCTTCGCAAGTGACAGACGAAACGTCTTTCGCACCGAGAGCGGAATACGGTGACGGAGCGTTCTCCGTAAGAGTAAATGACGTAATCCTTAAGAATAAAGTCAATATCGATGCGGCCATCAAGAGTTACGACGGAATAAAAGGTCTTGATTTCGGCTGGCATGGCGACAAATGGATAGACATTACGATGTGGCTTACCGAGCTTCATCAGTATAAGATAAGTGATGACTACCTTCAGTGCGGTTCGCCCGAGTACAGATACCATGTGGTAAACGGAAAGAACGATTTCACGATAAACTTCGTTCCGGTCAAGGAGATCGGCGAGAAGAGAAACTATGACGGTTTCGACGTTCCCGATGAGGTCCCCATGACCTTTGTAAACATTGAAGTTACTTTGAGCAGCGGCTTTAAGATCGTCATTGCCGACGGCGGAAGTGATGAGGAATTCAATATCTCCGGTTCCGGCAGAGGTTGGTTTCTGACACACGATCAGATCGCCGCGGCGGAGTTCCTTTTCGAGCTTCTCGATAAAGACGGATCCAAGGATCCCATCTCGGACATGTTCGATCACAAGACGGTTATCAAGACGAATACATACACATTCTGAGCTAAGGATATTTATGGAAGACGAACTGACATTTGCCGATCTTGACCTCTCGCCTGAGGTAATGGCTTCTTTGAAGAAGATGGGAGTCAAGCGCCCCACCACCATTCAGCAGAAAGCCATTCCGCTCATGATGGACAATCTGAGCGTGATAGCCAAGGCACCCACGGGCACCGGCAAAACGTTTGCTTTCGGCATTCCGATCCTCGAATATCTCAACATGGACGTAAACTTCGTCCAGGCTCTAATCATGAGCCCGACGAGGGAACTTGCTCTGCAGATCACATCGGAATTGAAGGGCCTTGCCCGCAACATTAAAGGATTCCGCATAGCATCATTAATTGGCGGCCAGAGCATGAACATCCAGAAGGAGAGGCTCGCGAAAAAGCCCCAGATCGTAGTCGCGACTCCCGGAAGACTTCTCGACATGGTCGGCAGAAATTTCGTCGACATCTCGCAGATATACACCCTCGTGTTGGATGAAGCGGACGAGATGCTCAAGATGGGCTTCATAAGAGACATAAGGCGAATAATGGCGCTGACTCCGAAAGATAAGCAGATAGCGCTTTTCTCGGCTACCATGCCAAGAGAGATCCAGGATATCACCTGGGAATTCATGGAAGGCGCTGCCGAGATAGACGTCATGCCCAAGTCGGAGGACCATCCTGACATCGACGAGTATGTTATCGAGTGCCCCGAGAAGGATAAGATAAGCACTATCATGAGGATAATGGCAAAAGAAGACTTAAAGAAGATAATAGTCTTCTGCAATACAAAGGACCAGACATCCAAGGTCGGTGCAAGGCTCGCATCAAACGGGCTTTCAGCCAAGATCCTTCACGGCGACATAGGACAGGGTACCCGCAACCGCGTCATGGACGAGTACCGTGCCTGCAAATTCGATGTCCTTGTCGCTACCGACGTCATAGCCAGAGGCATCGACGTTGATGACATTGAAGCTATTTTCAATTTCGATATTCCAAAGGAGAACGAACTGTATCTGCACCGCATCGGACGTACCGCGCGTGCAGGCAAATCGGGAATGGCGTTCTCGCTGGTTGCGTATAAAGACCGCGAAAGAATGGAAGAGATAGTCAGATATACGAGAACGGATCCCAAGCCTTACGAGCTGTGATCAGTCCTGCCTTTTGAGAACAATCCCTTAAATGAACCCTTGTATGTCAGAGGGTTGAGGAATATGACGAGAGGGAAGAGCTCTAATCTTCCTGCCAGCATATCGAAAATAAGCACCCACTTGGACAGTCCTGAAAGGAACGCATAATTGCTCGTAGGACCTACGAGTCCCAGACCGGGACCTATGTTGTTGATCGTTGCGGCAACAGAGGTAAATGTGGTAACGAGATCGTGTCCCTCAAGACCTACGATTAACGTGGACGCGGTAAAGATCAGCAGGAATACGAAGAAGTATACGGAGACGGAACGTTCAAGTTCAGGCTCTATGGCCTTGCCGTCTATTTGGACTCTTTTGACCGATCTGGGGTTGATGTAGCTTCCTATCTCCCTTGCGATCATCTTGACCCTGATCTGGAGACGAGAGACCTTAACGCCGCCGCCTGTCGATCCCGCGCAGGCTCCGCAGAACATCAGACCTACAAGGATCAGCTTGGATAACGTCGGCCATTTGTCGAAATCGGTCGTGGCAAATCCCGTTGTGGTAATTACCGTGGCGACCTGGAAGAACGATTGTCTCGCGGCTTCCGCCGAAGTGCCCGTGATCTTTAAGACGTTGATCGTGATGACGATCGTGGAGACAAGGATGATGCCAAGATAGACCTTGACCTCGCTGAGCTTAAGGGCCTTGCCGGGCTGCTTTGCAAGAAGCAGATAGTAGAAGTTGAAATTGACTCCGAACATAATCATGAACACTGCGACTATCCACTGGATATGAGGAGCATAAGAAGCAAAGCTGTCGTTTCTTATGCCGAAGCCACCCGTACCGGCCGTGCCGAATGCGGAGCATATACTGTCAAAGAACGGCATTCCGGCTATGAACAGAACGATGATCTCCATTATGGTGAGAAGCAAATAGATCATGTAAAGCGCTTTTGCGGTAGTGCGGACCTTGGGGACGAACTTGCCGACGGAAGGACCGGGGCTCTCCGCTTTCATGAGGTTCAGATTTGAACCGCCTGACATGGGAACAACGGCAAGAAGGAATACGAGCACGCCCATACCGCCGATCCAGTGGGTCAGGGATCTCCACATAAGCGAAATGTGAGACAAACCTTCGACGTTTGTCAGGATGCTCGCTCCGGTCGTTGTAAAGCCGGAGACCGTCTCGAACATCGCATTGGTAAATGACGGGATCTCGCCTGTGACAATGAACGGAAGGCATCCGCAGATCGAAAGGACGATCCAGCTTAAGGCTGTCGCGACGCATCCGTCCTTGAGATAGATCGTCATCTTTTTGGGTCTTTTAAGTGAGATGAGCAATCCTACGGCGATGTAGCAGATTGCTAAGAGAGCGTATATTACCGAGTTCCTGAGTTCCCCATAGATCAATCCGCAAATAACGGGCAGAAGAATAAGAATGCCCTCGATGGCCATGACCTTGCCTAGGATGTAGATCTGCAGCTTTATCTTCATCTCAGTATGTCGGAAATTTCCGTAAAGCCCTTATTCTTGGTTACGATCATGACATTGTCGCCGATGTTGATCTGATCCTGGCCGGTAGGAATTATTATCTTTCCGTCACGGCCGATGAAAGCGATTATCACGCCGTCCTTGAGGTGAAGGTCCTTGAGCATGACGCCAGTGATCCTGGAAGCTTCCTTGACCTTGAATTCGCAGGCCTCGGCCCTGTCTCCGAAGAGGTTGTACATGACCTCGAGGTTACTTCCGATCGTGGCCTGTCTGGCTCTTGCACTGGAGATTATCCTTTCGGCTGTGATGTACTTGGGATATACAACGCTTCCGAGGTTCAGACTCTCGATCGCCTCGGTGAAAGTGATCTTATTGATCTTGGTAATGGCCTTGGCATTTGAGACTACCTTCGTATGAAGCGCGAGCATGATGTTCTCTTCGTCAAGTCCCGTGAGAGCAATGACCGATTCGACATCGCGGATGCCTGCCTCGTCGAGCACGGCCTCATTTGTGCCGTCACCCTTGATTATCGTTGCCTTGGGAAGAAGGTCGCAGAGCTTTTCACAGCGGGCGCTGTCCTTTTCGATTATCGTGACATCGATTCCGGATTTGATGAGAAGGTCAGACAGATAGTAAGCGCATGTGCCGCCGCCGACGATCATGGAGCTCCTGACAGAGCGTGTGTTGAATCCGATCGATTTGAGGAAGTTGTAATTGTCCTTACGTGTGGCAACGAACGAGATGATGTCGCCGCTCTTAAGCTCGAACGAACCGTTCGGAATGGTGAATTCAGAACCGCGCTCAATGCCGACGATCAGGATGTCGTTGGTGATGTTCTTACCAAGGTACATGATCGTCTTGCCGTCGAGAATGTTGCCTTCGGGTATCTCTATCTTGACCATTTCAGCCTGGCCGTGGGCAAACGAGTTGACCGATATTGCGGCAGGAAGGAAGAGGAGGCGGGATGCTTCAACCGCTGCCTCGTATTCAGGATTGATGATCATCTCGATGCCGAGCCTTGAACGCAGGTATGAGACGTCTCTGATATAGTCGGGGTTCCTTACACGCGCAATCGTTGAAAGCTTGTTGTTGAACTGCTTGGCGATCGTGCAGCAAAGGAGGTTGAGCTCGTCCGATTCGGTAACGGCGATGAAGAGGTCGGTCTCGGAAATGCCGGCTCCTTCAAGAGTCTCGTGGCTTGCACCGTTGCCGTATATGCACATGCAGTCGCACAGATTGGCGAGCTGTGTAAGACGCTCCTCGTTCTTGTCGATGATCACAAGGTTGTGTCCCTCGTCGGCAAGACGGTTGACGAGCGTGTCGCCTACCTTGCCTGCGCCGACAACGATGATCCGAAGTCCTCTTTTAGCCATTAATTGTTCCTTGTCCCCTCAAAAGTTTTCTGATTATACCAAAAGCCGTCAGATTCCGAAAAGTTCCTTTACGGCATCCTTGTTGACCTTGGAGCCGATGACAACGATCTTTCCGGTGACATCAGAAGCACCGGTACGCACATCGGCTTCGCCGGGCACGTAGTCGAAATGGATCCATTCGCCGTTCCCGCCGGCTACGATTCCCTTGGAACGGAGGATCATACCGAACTTTGAGTTCTCATCGAGAGATTCAAGGGCAGATTTGATCTCATCCTGGGTGAAGTGCTTTGATGTCTCGAATCCGATGGAATCGAAAACCTCGTCCGCATGGTGATGATGATGCTCGTGGTCGTGATCATGATGGCCTTTGCACTCTTCGCACTCGCAGTCTTCGCCGTGGTCGTGGTGATGTTCATGTTCGTGATCGTGATCATCGTCCTCATCATGATCGTGATGGTGGTGGTGATGCTCGTGCTCATCCTCATCGTCGTCATCATCGTCGTCGTGATGGTAATGGTCCTTGCACTCTTCGCATTCGCAATCCTCGCCGTGATCGTGGTGATGATGGTGCTCGTGCTTCTCTGCTTCAAGAAGGGCAGCAGCCATGTCGGCAGCGGTGAGAGGCTCTTCGATGGCCTTGAGGATCTGAACGCCTGAGAGCTCTTCCCAGGGGGTCGTGATGATCTGTGAATGGTCGTTGATCGCGCGGATCAGTTTGACAGCCTGGTCGAGCTTCTCCTGTGAGATGTTGCCCGTACGGCTTAAGATTATCGTTCCTGCGTACTTGATCTGGTTCTCGTAGAACTCCTTGAAGTTCTTCAGATATACGCGGCACTTGGAAGCGTCGATGACAGTTACGGTTCCGCAGACCTCAGTGCCTTCAACGCGCTTTACGGCAGCGACGACATCGGAGAGCTTGCCTACGCCTGAGGGTTCGATCAGGATCCTGTCAGGTGCGAACTTGGTGATGACTTCCTGCAGGGCGGTTCCGAAATCGCCTACGAGGCTGCAGCAGATGCAGCCGGAATTCATCTCGGTGATCTCGATGCCTGCTTCCTTGAGGAAACCGCCGTCGATGCCGATCTGGCCGAACTCGTTTTCGATGAGAACGAGCTTGGCGCCGTTGTATCCGTCAGCTATGAGCTTCTTGATGAGGGTTGTTTTGCCTGCTCCTAAAAATCCTGAGAAAATGTCTACCTTTGTCATTTATATCGCCTCTTTCTTAGTTGAAATAGATTACGTCGTTATCAGGCTTGGAAGTGAGCGCGTAGTCCTCTGCCTGGAGGCAGGGAACGGCGATCTTCTGGCCGTTCTGGTTGTCTTCGAAATATCTTACGGTTCCCGTGACCTTGAGCCATTCGCCCGCGGGGAAGCCGGGCTTGACGTTGTACAGGCAAAGAATGCCCATCGGCTGAAGGTCAGCGGCGCAGCAGGTGTATGCCTGACGCTCAAGCGCGAATGCCCTGCCGCGGTATTCGGGAATCGGGATCGCCTGTCCGATAAGGCTAACCTTCTTGCCCTCATAACGTGCCCTGTTGTCCATTGAATCCGTATAGAAAAGACCGAAATCGTCTGCCGCGATGTGGCAGGGACTCTGCTTGAGGTCGTAGGGAAGGTGGTCTTCGATCCTGACGATCTCGTTTTCTTTGGATACGAAGTTGATGCTCATGCCGGGATTGACTGCCTTGACGGAAGCTCTCATCTTGGGGAGATTGTCGTTATCGGGGTCAACGCGGTTGAAGATGACCGTATCACCGTATCTGTAATAATCGGCGAAAAAGGTCGTCATGTTCTTGAGTGAATTGCTGTAAGTCGAGGCATCGATTACTACGACGGCTGCGGCAAGCGCCCATCTCTCAGGCACGTCCACTTTCTCGAAAAACTCCGCAGGGGAGACAGTGCCGTTCCATTCGATGAAAACGACTGAGGGAGAATACTTCTTCTCAATATCAAAGGTCATTTCCTTTGTAACTTCGTCAGTATCGCAGTTGATGATTACGGGCTTGGTGCCTGTCAGGTGCTCGTCATCATATTCCTCGTCACCTTCTTCGGTGCAGATGACGACGGATCTGCGGTTCTTGAAATTGTCGTTGGTAAGCCATGAACAGATACAGGAAGTCTTGCCGCTGTCAAGGAAACCGGTAAAGAAATAAACCAGACAATCATCCATAGTATTTCACCTCTTTATAACTCACGTGTATTATTTTGTTCTCTGTCTGTAATTATTTCAAGCAAAAAAATAGTATAAAATCATTTACGTAAAATTCTGGTATTTGGGAGAAATAATGAAATCTGTCACGATAGGCGGTGTCAAAATCCCGGGTAATGTCGCGCTCTCGCCGATGGCGGGGGTCAGCCACATCGCGTACCGCGGCATCTGCAGGGAGATGGGAGCGGCATATGCCCCCACCGAGCTTGTTTCCGCCCGTTCGATCAGATTCAACGGTCTTGGGAAAAGCATGCAGTATTTAAGGATCGATCCGGAAAAAGAGGGGATCACCGCGATCCAGCTTTTCGGGTCCGAGCCGGATGATTTCACGGCCGCGATTGAGAAGATCATGGATGATCCGGTTCTTTCTAAAGTTGACATAATCGACATCAACATGGGATGCCCCGTTCCGAAGGTCGTCAAGACCGGTGCGGGAAGCGCGCTGATGAATGAGCCCGAAAGGGCGGCTGCAATAGTCAAATCATGCAAAAAAGCTCTTGAAGGACTGCCGAAAAAGGTTCCGGTGACGGTAAAGACCAGGATAGGTTTTAACGCAGGCGATTCCGGCAGGCCTGAGCTTGCCATGGCAGTGGCCGATGCCGGCTGTGACATGCTTTGCGTTCACGGGCGTACAAGGCCGCAGATGTATTCGGGTTTGTGCGACCGGAAAGCCATACGGTTGATGAAAGAGGCAATTAGGGGTTATGATATACCGTTTTTCGCGAACGGGGATGTGACGGACGGACGATCTGCCGCGTCTTTGATCGAAGAAACAGGCGCTGACGGTGTCATGATAGGCAGAGCGGCCCGCGGAAATCCATGGATCTTCGCTGAGGTCAACGCTTATCTTGAAGGAGAGAAAGCTCCCGCTGAACCGTCGGAGCAGGAAAGAAAAGAAATGCTCATCCGTGAGATAGAAGGCAGGTGCCTCTATTGCGATGAGGATATCGCGGTCAGGGAGTTCCGCAGCGTGATGCCGTTTTACGTCAGAGGCATACATGGTGCGGCAAAGCTCAAAGTAAGACTTTGTTCCGCGTTGACCGTAAATGAGATAAAGGAGATATTGGAACTTTGACTGAGATAGTCCTGATAGGCGCCGGACTAATTATCGGATCGATCTTGTGTTTTAACGGATACAAGGTGTTCCGTTTATGCCTCGCCGTAGTCGGAGGCGTGCTCGGATACGTGTTCGGCACATTTATCTGCAGCTTCATTGAAGGGCAGGGTTCGCCGCTGCCCGAGCTGGTAAAGCTTTTAATTCTTTTTGTACCGGCATTGGCACTTGCAGCCGCGTCTTTTGCGCTCTACATGAGGGCATTGATAGGTCTGACCGCGCTGTTCTGCGCATATTTTGTTTATACCGATTATGGCAATCTTTTCCCGGGACGCGGTGCCGGCAAGGCTCTCATTCCGCTTCTGACGGGCTTTGTCCTGGGATTGATCCTGGGCGTTGTGGTGTATTTTGCGCAGAAGTGGGCCATATGCTTTTTCTCGGCATTTGTCGGTGCAAGGATCATAGCGCTGGTCGCATCGCCGTACCTCTGGGCGCTCTTAAGGTCCAATCCGTATTCGCTTTACATTCAGGATAATCTTCTCGGAGCCAGGATATCGGATTCGCCCGCGCTTACGTCATGCTTTATCATTGTTGCTTTTACGGCGGCCGGTTTTGTCGTACAGCTCAAGTCGTCTAAAAAGAAATAACTGATTTTGTCACTAAAAAATTATTTGACCAAACGCTCACATCTTGTTATTATTTGGCTGTAATGAGGCGTTTGGATAGGGGACCTCAGTTACGAGGTTCTAGTTTTTAAATCACGACAGTTTTCTTAATCTATCCCTTATTCCATGTCGATGGCATCTTGTTTCGTAACAAGATGCCATCGGTATTTTCGGACATATTTTTTGTCAGTTCACGACATTTACGGGATTGCCGTTAAGGAAAGCTTCAAGATTGTCAGCCGCGGCATCGATCAGACGGATTCTGGTCTCTTTTGCCGCCCAGGCGATGTGGGGCGTGATCACGCAGTTGGGTGCTCCGAGAAGCGGATTATCGGGCAGCATCGGCTCTACCGAGACAACGTCTGCTCCGTAGCCGCCGAGCATTCCGGAATCCAAGGCTTCGCGGACCGCCTTTTCGTCAACAACGGGTCCTCTTGCGCAATTTATGAGAAATGCGCCCTTTTTCATTGAAGCAAGGCGCTCTTTATTGATGAGGTTCTTCGTCTCGGGTGTGAGAGGGCAGTGGACGGAAATGACGTCCGCGGTCTTTATGCCTTCGTCGAGCGTCGTGAAAGGAATCTTGTATCCGTCAATGATCCCTTCGGTGCCTGAAAGATGATGGGGAACAGCTGACACGTTCATACCGAGGGAAGCAGCTATTGCCGCGACTCTCCGGCCGATCTTGCCGAAGCCGAAGATCAGCATGTTCTTGCCCAAAAGCTCCGTCAGGGGAGAGAGAAAATAGCTGAATTGAGGGCTCTTGCACCAGCCGCCGTCCATGACGTCGCTGCTGTGCATTCCGGGGCGGCTCGCCAGCTCCAAAAGAAGGGCGATCGTCATCTGGGCTGTCGCATAAGTCGCATATTCAGGGACGTTTGTCACTGTTATTCCGAGTTTTCTGCATTCTTCAAGGTCAACGACGTTGTAGCCTGTCGCAAGGACGCCGATGTACTTGAGATCGGGGAGTTTTCTTAATGTATCCGCATCGAAAACGGTCTTGTTCGTGATGCAGACCTCTGCCCGTGCGGATCGTTCGACCACCTGGTCTTTAGAGGTATAGTCATACGCGGTCACTTCGCCGAAACGCTCCAAAGGTGCCCAGGAAATGTCTCCGGGGTTGGCCCCCGCGCCGTCAAGAATTACTATCCTCATAAATGTTGTCCGTCCTTTTGTGAGTTTTCAAATAATGTAACATTTGGACTGCTTTATGGTAAAGTCAGAGTTGTATTGCTTATGTTCGCTAAGGTCCTCCGCGCTCGCGAGAACTCGCTTGTGCGGAAATCGCTCACACAAGCAATACAACTCTTGTTTTTTGGGGGATAGGTATGTACCTTCTTTGTTACGGAAGATCCGAGAATGCTAAAAAGACAGGTCAGCGCCTGATCGACGGCATCGGAGGCAGATGGATAGACGGAGACGATTTCCTTAGCGGAGTGACCGTTGTCCCTGAGACGACGGGCGACACCGCGATAGTCATGCTGCTGCCTTTGGAGGCTGCGGTGAGGATTACCCGGGAGATGATCCCGGAATCGATGCGGAAGATGCCTGTCATCTGCGTTTCCGCGGAAGGGCTTTTCGCCGTGGTCATAAGAAAGGGCGGCGCTGAGGGCGCTGCCGCGGCCATCGGGATTTATGACGCGATAAAGAAGATCTTAGGTGACAAGTGCTTCACCAGATTCGGCACAAGCGCCGACGTCGGAGGCAATCTGTCCGACGTGGCCGCAAGATACGGAATGGCCGTCAGCAATGCTGCCCTCCTTGCAAAGGTTGACGACAGGCTCAAGCAGGGCCTGCAGGCAAGGGTTTTCACGGATCTGAAGGCTGCCTACGGCGATCCGGTACTCGATCCGATGATCTACGATCTGCGCAAGTATCCTTCGGATATGAAGGAAGATTTCATAAAGCAGTACTACCGCTCGCGCCTCGATGCGCAGAAGGAGACTGCCGTGCCTGACGTTTTCATAACATGCTCAAGACTTGAGGGTATCGCGGATTCGGGCGTTTTGGGACTTACACCGAAGATAATCAGCATCGGCATCGAGCAGAGGACGAGGACTGACCCCGAATACGCTGCCGAAGGAATAAGGGAATCGCTTGAGAACCACATGATAGAGCCGCTTTCCGTAGGTACTATCGCGGTCCCTTATACCATAAGGGAAGACGCAATGGTCAAAAGGGTCGCCGAAGAGTTCGGCGCACAGATCGTATCTTACGAGAGCACTGAACTGTCGAGCGCCAAGCCGCCCCTGAAAATGACGTTTGCGCCCGAGAAGATCAACGACAAGGCGACGGCGGCCTGCTATCTTGCCAGCGGCGGCGGTGACATCGTCATCAGAAGGTGCACCTCGGTATCGGGAATCGTTTTCTCCGCGGCCGTCAAAAAAGGCGCCGTCCTGCTGTCATAATTTTACATATTTGCCGTTCTTGTTTTCTCTAAAATGTTATAATTAAGGGGTTAGGACATCATAAGCTTCAAAGGAATAGCGGAGGGATATCAAATGCGCTTCATATCGAAAAAGAGATCCGGCAAAGTTGTAGCGATCGTCGTTGCATCGGCAATGCTGATCTCGGTCATTACGGCTTGCAGCATAGATTACGCGGGATTGAGCGAAGGCTTGAACGACTTGGGCCTCGCTATCGAATCCGCATATAACCAGACTCCTGCTTCGCCCGCGTCTGAGACCACGACTGAAGAGGAGACGACCATCACTGCCGAGACTGAAGAGTCAAAGGAGACGACAGAGTCTTCCACCGAGACCACTGAGACAACTGAGACAACTTCAGAGACAACGGAGACCACATCCGATACTTCAGAGACCACGGCTTACGGAACGGATGAGACTACGGAGACAACAGAGGAAGATCCTACACCTGCGCCTTCTTCAACTCCGACTCCCACTCCCACATCAACGCCCACACCTACTCCTACTCCTCATCCGTCTAATGAGAGAGTTGATTTCTCATACCTCACCAGCTCAAAGCTTAATGACGGATTCTCCATTGATTCCGAAGAGTTCTCCGAGAGCGTCGATTCGGACGATGACAAGGCAATGGCAGTATTTTCGGGCAAGAGAATGCTCGTCAGCAAGGCTGCAAGCGACAATATCGCCGAGGCCATCAACCTGATCCTCGACGGCTTCTATCAGGAAGCAGCAGGACTTTACACCAGATATTCCGGTGAGGCCAAGGCCGCTTACGGCATTTCGGGTGTTGTCGATACCGTCTATAACGTTGAGGTCAATTTCGATTACTCATACAACAACAGGATCCTGTCGGTCATCATGAGTTACAAGGCTACCGCCGGCAAGACCGTTGTCGCAAGCAAAGAGGAATTCGCAAGCTTTGATATGCTCACGGGCCAGTACCTTACGCTCGCTGCTGTCGCAGAGAACTGGTCAGGACTCCAGAATGCCCTCAAGGTCAAGCTTGCCAAGAACATGCCGGTTAAGGTTAAGAATCCAGCGGCTATCGGCGGCATCTATGTTACGGCACAGCAGCCCGGAGCCCAGACGGCTACGATCGAGATCTACGGCATATTTGAAGGCAAGAGATACCATACGACCGGCGACATGAACGAGTTTGCCAAGTATCTCAACCGTTACGGAAAGATCATTTACGGAATAAACGAGAACGCTCAATAAAGCACGGGGGTTCCCATGAAGCTGACGAAGATCGCCGCCCTTGGGTTGTCACTCGTAATGATGGCGGGCGCCTGCGGGTGCTCTTCCAAGTCTGCCGGGAATGAGACAGAGACTACGCCCGGCTTGACCCGCGGCGGCATCGTCGTTTCAGAGAGGGAGCCTGCCGTTACCGGTGAATCTTCGATAAGCGAGTCAACGGCAGCCTCTTATGCTGACAAGCCCACTGCCGACGCTTCGGACACTGAAGGCGGCAAGGTTGTTATCTGGAGCTATAATTCCGATTTCAAAAAGATCCTCGAAAAGTATTCTCCCGTCAAGGATTACGAATATGTTGAGATCCCTGCCGGCAGCTATAAGGCACGCCTTGAAGAAGCGTTTGATTCGGATCAGGCTCCCGACATATTTATCTGCGGTTATGACGACGTCAAGGAATATGCCGATTCCGACAAGACCGCTCCGATCAATGCCATCGGTATCTCCAACAAATCCTGTTCCGACATGTACGACTATACCCTGAGGCTGGGTTCGGACAGCAACGGCAACATAAAGGGATTGGCCTGGGAACTTGCGCCTGCGGCTGTCTACTACAAGAAATCTCTGGCTGCACAGTATCTGGGTTCATCTGACATTGACCAGGTCGCGAAAAACTTTTCATCCTGGAATGCGTTCCTTTCCGCTGCCCGTCTGGTCAACAAGGAATCCGACGGCAGCGTCAAGATAGTCGCGGGCACGGATGAAATGTTCAAAAGCTATATCGGCGGCAAAACCGCTCCCTGGATAACCGACGGCAAACTAAGTGTTGATCCTCAGGCGGAGACTTATTTCAATTATGCGAAGATCTTCAGCAACGAGAAGCTGACTTTCGGTGCCTCCTACGGTTCTGACGAATGGAAAGCCGGAATGAGGAACAAGACGGTCGTATCTTACTGGGGTCCTTTAAGCCTTTCGAGATCACAGGAATTCGCTCTTGATACGTCACGCGTCTCCAAAGTCAATCACACCTCAGGCGACTGGGGCATCGTTCCCGCGCCCGGAGCTTTTGCCTGGGGCGGCTCATGGATAATGGTCTCTTCAAAGAGCGACATGAAGAAGTCCTGCGCCGACATAATCACCGCGATCTGCTGCGATCAGGCTAACCTTAAGGAGATTCTTGACGGCGGCCTGAGTGATTTCGTCAACTCAAAGAGCGCGATCAATGCCGCTGCTGCCGATGAACGCTACAAGTTCGCGTGGCTCGACAATCAGAACCCTTATCTGATCCTTGCAGCCGAGGCTGAGCGCATAAACGCGAACGCGGCCGGTCCGGGTGATGACAGGATCAATGAGGTCTTCTACAGCGTCGCCAATGTGTTTGCAACAGACAAGATCAAGTCGGTTAAAGATGCAAAGGCAATGTTCAGGGAGATCCTGATCGAGAAGAAGATTGTTAAGGAATAATTAATACCTTTTTGTATCAGAATGGGATAAAATTATTGTACTTTCCGACAAATTAAACCAATGAAACACGGAGGCAGCCAAAATGAAATTTGGACACTTTGATGACGCGGCA
>JAEEGL010360334.1_pt1 | contig 60233 bp, 32 predicted proteins | sample 9134231 | NCBI WGS metagenome assembly JAEEGL01 (sample SAMN16246548, study PRJNA631951) | gut metagenome | biome: gut microbiome; feature: rumen; material: fiber-attached | host: Bos | place: Iran: Karaj | collected 2018-10
ATGACCTCGTGCGTCAGAAGAAACTTAAAGTGACGAGGGAGATGCTCGACATCACCTTCGAGTCCGCCGACCACATCACGAGCATGCTCAACGACGACGGCTCCAAGACCGCCGCCATCAAGCAGAACGAGGAGATCCTCAACAAGCGCATCGAGGCCATCCTCGACGGCGACTCAATGTCGGTGGTGGTGGAGACTCCCGAAGAGAAGGACGGCGCGGGGCAGGGCACATCGTCCTACTACGTGAAGGTGAAGCCTTACGAGCACATCCAGCGAAACGGCACCAACCCGCTCCTGCTCATCGACGAACTCGTGGGCCTCGGCAAGGCTAAGGTCAACATCTTTTACGGCAGCATACCCGACTTCGAGGGGCTCGTCTATGACGACACCTACATATGGTGGGAGGTGATCCTCGCCACCGAGCAGGACGAAGACGCCATCAGGGACGTGTTCATATTTGTGGAGGACGACTGCGAGATAGTGGTCAAGAAGATAGCCGACGGCGACATTTTCACCTTCGAGGGCATAGACCCGCTACTGCAGTGCAGCCACGACTTCCCCTTCGACCTCGAAAAAATCACCAAGCTCGCCGAGACCATCAACGCGCTCGAAAAAGCCAAGAACGAGGCGGCGCAGGCCGCCAAAGAGGAAAACAAGGGCGACGAGCACATCAAGAAATTCGCCAAGGAATCATCGATTTCTGGCATCAGGGTGGCGTCGGAGAAGATAGATTCGCTGATGAACCTCGTGAGCGAGCTGATAACCACGCAGGCGGGGCTCAACCTCTACGCCGACCGTGAGAAGAACGCCGAGCTCACCCGCATAGCCGAGAGCCTCGAAAACATCTCCCGGCAGCTCCGCGACACGGCGTTCAGCATCACCCTCATACCCATCGACTACCTCGTTACGAGGTTCCGCCGCCTTGTGCGCGACCTTTCGCGCGAGGTGGGCAAGGAGATTGAGTTTGAGGCGAAGGGTGCGGAGGTGGAGCTCGACAAGTCGCTAATCGAAGGCATATCGGAGCCGCTGATGCACATCCTGCGCAACAGTGTGGACCACGGCATCGAGTCGGCGGCGGAGCGCAAGGCGGCGGGCAAGCCACCGGCGGGCAAGATTACGCTCCAGGCCTATTATTCGGGCAGCCAGGTGGTGATTGCCGTCACCGACGACGGGCAGGGCATGAACCCGGAGAAGATCAGGCGCAAGGCGATAGAGAAGGGCCTCATCTCGCCCGACGTGCAGCTCTCCGACAAGGAGGCTGTGGACCTCATATTCCTGCCGGGATTCTCCACTTCCGAAAAAGTGACCAACATCAGCGGGCGCGGCGTGGGCATGGACGTGGTCAAGCGCAAAGTGTCGGACATCCGTGGCACCGTGTCGGTGGCGTCGGAGCTCGGCGAAGGCACCACAATCACGATAAGCCTGCCGCTCACATTGTCCATCATCGACGGAATGCTCGTGCGCATAGCCGACGTCGACTACATAATCCCGCTCTCCGTGATCGACACCATCTTCGCCGTGGAGCACGAGAAGATAGCGTCGTCGTTCCAGAACGTAATCAACATAGAAGGCGTCCAGTATCCGTTCTATTACCTCAGGGACGAGTTCGCCATACCGGGCGCGCCGCCGGAGCGCGAGGAAATCATCATGGTAAAGTACGAGGACCGCAAGATAGGCGTGGTGGTAGACAACATCACCGGCGAGTACCAGGCGGTATTGAAGCCGCTCGGCAAGCTCTACCGCAGCCAGGACATCTTCTCCGGCGCGTCGATACTCGGCGACGGCACTGTCGCCCTGGTGCTCGACACCCACAAGGTCATCAACAAGTTCACGCGGTACAACGAGCTTTGACATCAACGAATGGACACACATTATATAATATAGGTATTAACGCTATAATAAATACAGACTATGGATCACGAAACAGGCTCTTACATATCCTTCGTGCTTGGCGACGAGTATTTCGCCATCAACGTCACGCAGGTGCTCAACATACTGCAGCTTGTGCAGATTACCAAAGTGCCGACGGCACCCGACTACATGAAGGGCGTCATCAACCTTCGCGGCACGGTGCTTCCAATCATCGACATCAGGATGAAATTCGGGATGCCGCCCATCGAGTACAAGCGCGACACGGTAATCCTCGTGCTCAACGTTGAGATTGACGGCGAGACTGTGAACGCCGGCATCCTCGTGGACGCCGTCAAGGAAGTATTTGAAATCAACGTGGAGGAAATCCTCCCGCCCCCGGGCATCGGCTCCAAATACAAGTCGAAGTTCATCGACGGCATCTACAAGATGGGCGACGACCGCTTTGTGATGCTCCTCGACATCGACAAGGTGTTCTCCACCGACGAACTTGTGATGATGAAGGACACCACCGACACCACGGAGGCGCAGCAGGCCGAAACAGTTGAATAATAGCGAGGAGACAGATGGAAGTCAACCCAATATCATTTTACGAGGCCAAACTTTCGGCTGCCGACTTCTCGCGCCTGAGCAAGTTCATCTACCAGCAGTACGGCATCAAGATGCCGGAGGCAAAGCACATCATGCTGCAAAGCCGCCTGCAGAAGAGGCTCAGGGCGCTGCAGATGCCGTCGTTCTCGGAGTATGTCGATTATGTGTTCTCGCCGGCGGGAAGCACGGAGATAGTGCACATGATGGACGTGGTGTCCACCAACAAGACCGACTTCTTCCGCGAAAACCAGCACTTCGAGTACCTGCTCGACACCGTGCTGCCCGAGCTCCACGACCTCAACCGCCAAAACTTCGTAAAAGTGTGGTCGGCGGGGTGTTCGTCGGGCGAGGAGCCGTACACGCTCGCGATGGTGATGTCGGAATACGCATCCAGGACGCGCGGCTTCGACTTCTCGATACTTGGCAGCGACCTCAGCACCATAGTGCTCGACAAGGCTGTCAACGCCATATACCCGGAGGACAGGGTTGACGTGATACCATACGACCTCAAGAAGAAATACCTCCTCCGCAGCAAGGACCGCACAAAGCCGACGGTGAGGATAGTGCCTGAATTGAGGAGGAAGACGAGCTTCATGAGGCTCAATTTCATGGACGACACGTACAGCGAAGTGCCGTCCAACTTCGACATAGTGTTCTGCCGCAACGTGTTGATATACTTCGACCGAAAGACGCAGGAGGCAGTCATCAACAAGCTCTGCCGCCACCTCAGGAGCGGTGGATACTTCTTCCTCGGGCACTCCGAGTCGGCTGCGGGCATCAACGTGCCGCTCAAGCAGCTCAAGCCTACGGTATTCAGGCGGCTGTGACGGGAGGGCGGGGGACACAACGCTTCGACGACAACAAGGGAAAACTCATAATATTAGGAAAACAGGCTACAAAACACGTATATTATGGAAAATGCTACAAGTTATATAAGCGACGACGTGCTGCTGACCGAGCTCAGCAAGCGCATCGAGAAATACAAGAACGCTGTTGACAACCTCAACTCGATGAACAAGCAGCTTCTTGACCTCAACCACAAGCTTGCGGAGAGCGAGGCCATGAAAAGCCATTTCATCTCCAACATCACAAACGAGATCATCAACCCGTTTGCGTCGATACTGGGACTCTCCAAAAACATCACCGAGTGCCCCGCCACCGAGGTGGACCGCATGAAGCGCATGGCGGCGATGATCAACAGCGAGGCGTTCAACCTCGACTTCCAGTTCAAGAACATCTTTGCCGCCGCAGAGATTGAAGCAGGCAGCCTGCAGCCAATCATCGCAGTCACCAACATCGACGAGATGCTATCAAACCTCATGGAACAGTATTCGCGTGAGATAGCCCGCAAGAGGCTCACCAAGGTGCTTGTAAACCTCGGCGACGAAAAGCCGCTCCTCTTCAAGACCGACAGCGACAAGCTCACCATGATTGTCTCCAACCTGCTCTGCAACGCCATCAACTTCAACCGCCCCGACAAGAAGGTGGAGATCCAGTATGGCCGCAACGGCAACGGCAACCTCGTGGTGAAGGTGATTGACGAAGGTCTGGGCGTGTCGGAAGAAAACCAGAAAATCATCTACGACCGCTTCCGCCGCCTCGACAACGGAATCAACTCCCTCAACCGTGGACACGGGCTCGGTCTCTCCATCAACAAGGCGTACATCGACTTCCTCGGCGGCACGCTCGAACTCGAAAGCAAGGAGAACGTGGGCACCACATTCACGGTGACGATTCCTGAATCGCAGTCGGGCAGCACCGACTATTCGGAGGACGCCAACGAGGTGTTCTTCGGCGACGAGGAGATTTTCTAAATTATATAATGGTGAATTAAAGCGCATTGATATGACAAGACACTTCTTATATCCGTCCACGATGTTTGCATCGGCGCAGCCGGCTGAGGTGACCACAATCCTCGGCTCGTGCGTGGCAGTCTGTCTGTGGGACAGGTATCTTGGCATCGGCGGCATCAACCATTATATGCTCCCCACGTGGAACGGTATGGAACTTGCCTCCCCCAAGTATGGCAACATCGCCATAGAGAGGCTTACGGACAAGATGCTGCAGCTCGGGTGCAAGAAAAACAACCTTGTGGCGAAGGTTTTTGGAGGAGGCGAAGTGATTTCGGTCACCAACTCCACCATGCACATCGGCGAGCGCAACATAATGGTAGCCGAGGAGATGCTTCAAGAACAAAACATCCCGATCATCGGCCGCTCCACCGGCGGCAAGAACGGGAGGAAGATTATATTCAACACCCACACTGGCGAGGTGCTGCAATGCTACATCAAAAACAGCATGAGCAAGTAATGCCGCGTCAGGCATTGATACTAACATCCTTTTAGAATTTGAATATGTTGTTAGAAAACAGAAAGATACGTGTCCTGATAGTGGATGATTCGGCAGTGGTGAGGCAGACCATGTCGGCCATCCTGCAGACCGACCCCGAAATCGAGGTGATGGGCACCGCCAGCGACCCCTACATCGCCGCCAAGAGGATTCAGACCGAGGTACCCGACGTCATCACCCTCGACGTGGAGATGCCGCGCATGGACGGCATCACATTCCTGCGCAAGATCATGACGCAGCACCCGATACCGGTGCTCATCATTTCGAGCCTTACCGAAGAGGGCAGCCAGACCGCTCTCAAGGCGTTGGAATACGGCGCGGTGGACGTGATTGCAAAACCGAGGATGGACACCAAGGAGTTCATCGAGGAGTCGCGCATCAGGCTCATCGACGCCGTGAAGACCGCCGCAAAGGCGAAGCTCTTCCCTCGGCACGCGATGATGAAGGTGGAGCCCAAGCTCTCCGCCGACGCCGTGATCCCCAAGGCACCCACACTCAGCATGATCAAGACCACCGAAGTAGTGGTGGCCGTGGGAGCGTCCACGGGCGGCACGGAAGCGCTTCGCGTTTTCCTTGAAGCACTGCCCGCCGACTGTCCCGGCGTGGTGATAGTGCAGCACATGCCGGAGAATTTCACGAGGTCGTTTGCCAACAGGCTCAACGACCTGTGCACCATCAGCGTGAAGGAGGCGGAGAATGGCGATTCCGTAATCCCCGGACACGCGCTCATTGCGCCGGGCAACAAGCACATGCTGCTCAAGCGATCGGGCGCGAGGTATTACGTGGAGGTCAAGGAAGGCCCGCTCGTCAACAGGCACCGCCCGTCGGTGGACGTGCTGTTTCGTTCGGCGGCGCGTTATGCAGGAGCCAACGCCATCGGCATCATAATGACAGGCATGGGCGACGACGGCGCGCGCGGACTCCTCGAGATGAAGGAGACGGGCGCACACACCGCCGCACAGGACGAGGAGACCTGCGTGGTGTACGGAATGCCAAAGGAGGCGGTCAAGCTCGGAGCCGCCGAAAAGGTGCTACCTCTCGAAAAACTTGCGCAATTTGCAATTAAACCCGTATAATTTGTAAAAAACGGTATTCAAATTGCTATACCATTATAGTAAATAACACAATCATTAAACACAGGGAAACAATTATGGGTAAACGGAAAGTATTGGTGGTTGACGACATTTTTGCCAATCAGTTTCTGCTCGCCTCGATGCTGGAGGAGATGGACTGCAACATCCGCACCGCGTCCAACGGGCAGGAAGTGTTTGACGCATTGAAGGGTGAGATGTTTGACATCATATTCATGGACATCGAGATGCCCGTGATGAACGGCATAGAGGCTACAAAGAAATTGAAAGCCGACCCCAAGTACCGCGACATACCCGTCATAGCACTCACGGCGCACAACCTTGAGGAGTTCAACGAGATGTTTGAGAATACTGGTTTCGACGGACTTTTGGAAAAACCTTATTCCTGCGAGGGAATTTCCGAGGTGTTGGCAAAATTTTAATTTGCACGGTGCCAAAATTTTATCTACATTTGTGGACTGTTTTGCGCGGCGGTGCCGTGCAGCGACAATAATGGCAATGGATTATGAAAAAGAAAACGCAAAATAACGCCGCTTATTCCTATACCGTGATGGGTCTCCTGATCGGCGTGGGCTTTATGGCTATTATAGTGTTCCTCGACCTTGTATTCCAGGGGCAGCCAATTTCGTTTGAGCTTGTCGTGGAAGCGTTCAGGGACAGCCCCACAATGTGGATATACCTTGTATTGCCGTTGCTCTTCGCGGCATTCGGCTACTACACGGGGCACGAGCTCCAGCACCGCATCGACGACCTCACCGCCGACATCGCCAACGAGCAGTCGAAGTCGAGGATGATATTCGACTTCGTGGAGAAGATGCGTCAGGGGCAGACCGACGTGCAGTACGAAGTACGCGAGGGCGACGAAATCGGCAAGTCGCTCATCAATCTCCGCGACGAGCTCAAACGTTCGCAGGAGGAAGAGAACATCCGCAAAAACGAAGACAAGGAGCGTCACTGGATTACGGAAGGCATGGCTAAGTTCGGCGCAATCCTCCGTGAAAACATCGGCGACCTCGACAAGCTGTCCAACGAGGTCATAATGAACCTCGTGCAGTACGTCAACGCCCAGCAGGCGGGATTCTTCATCCTCTCCCACAGGGACGACGGCACCAAGTATTTCAAGATGACCGCCTCCTACGCATACGGGCGCAAGAAATTCCCCGACGGCTCGATAGAGTGGGGCGAGGGGCTTGTGGGCGCGTGTGCATTGGAGCAGAAGACCATCTTCATCAAGGAGACCAAGGACGACTACGTAAAAATCACCTCCGGCCTCGGCAAGAGCAATCCGAGGAGCCTCGTGATAGTCCCACTTAAATTCAACGACGAAATCTACGGCGTGGTGGAGCTCGCCTCATTCATCAAGTACCAGCCGTATGAGATAGAATTTATCGAACGTGTTGCGGAGTCCATCGCGTCCACAATCTCCAACGTCAACATCAATATCCGTACCGCGCAGCTCCTCAAGGAGTCGCAGGAACAGGCGGAGGCGATGGTGCGTCAGGAGGAGGAGATGCGCAAAAACATGGACGCGCTCAAGCACACACAGATAGAGGCGGCAAGGCAGAGCGAACAGTTCATTAGTTTCACCAACTCGGTGAACCACACCATGATACGTGCCGAATATACCGTGGACGGCTTCCTCACATACGCCAACCAGAAGTTCCTCACCAAACTCGGCTACACCAGTTCGTCCGAAATCGAGGGCAAGCACATCTCCATGTTCATCTCCGACAAAGACCGCGCCTGGTTCAACGACCTGTGGCAAAACCTCGCATCGGGCGGCAAGCACTTCGAGGGCGACATGAAGCATGTCACCAAGGCTGGCACCGACGTTTGGACGATGGCGACATACGTATCCGTGCGCGACCACAAGCACAATCCTGTCAAGATACTTTTCCTCGGCATCGACATCACCGAGAGCAAGAAGGAAAGCCTCGACTACAAGGGTCAGATCGACGCGCTCAACCGTTCCACGATGAAGGCTGAATACGGACCCGACGGCAGGGTGATAGAGATGAACGCAAAGCTCAAGGAAGTGCTGCTCTACACTCCCGACGAACTCAAAAAACGCACTATATTCAACTTCCTCACCGCCTCGGATTTGGAGGACTTCAAGCTTATTTGGAAAAACATCATCAACGGCGTTCCTTTCGAGGGCCGTCACAAGTGGATAATGAAGACAGGCGAGGAACGTTGGTTCCAAGGCACTTACACGGTGGTGCACGACATGTATGGCGAACCCGCCAAGATTGTCTTCATCGGCAACGACATCACCGACCAGATACGCATCGAGGAGAAAAACCGCGAATACATGGCCACACTCCGCGAGCAGGAGCAGAAGCTCCAGCAGTCGCAGGTGGAACTCTCCAAGAAACTCAAGGAAGCCCGCGAGGAGATGAAACTCCAGTTTATCGAGGTGGAAATCGTCAAGAACCTCAGCGACAAGACTTTGGAGGGACTTTTGGATGCCGTTGTCACCATCAACCAGGACAACAAGATTACCCTCTTCAACCGCGCCGCCGAGGAACTTTGGGGCATATCCCGCACTGACGTCCTGCAGCACGACATCTCCGAGCTCCTGCCTACCGACAACATCTCCGCCGACGACAATTATCTCGGCAACTTCTTCCGCGCCGGCGACAAGACCCTTGTCGGCAAGCGCACCGAGGTGTTCATCGTGGACCGCGAGGGCAGTTCTATCAACGTGCTTGTCACGCTTGCATCGGCTACACGCGGCGAGCGCACCACGCTCACGGCATTCATCCAGAAGATTGAGGTGGAATTGTTCTGATGATGACGTTATCCGAATTATACTCCAAAATAAAGAATATGCTCACGGCACAATTCCCCGACCAAAAGGAACGGGGGATTGTGTCGCGGCGCATTGTGGGCGGTCTTGCGGGGGTGTCGTCCGACGATTGCATCCTGCATCCCGACCGCTGCGTAGAAATCGACAATGCCGCCGTCAGTAATGTCATAAGGCGCATCCATGCCCACGAGCCGTTGGAATACATTCTCAATTCGGCGCAATTCCTTGACATCGAACTATATACAAATTCCAATGTCCTGATACCGCGCCCCGAGACTGAGGAACTCGTCTTGAAAATCCTATGTGATTTGCAGTTGAGGCGAGGGCAGGGTGGGGGAGGGGCGTGCCCTTCCGCAGTCCATTCTATTTCACTGCTTGATGTCGGCACGGGCAGCGGCTGTATTCCGGTTTATTTGGCGACGAAGTTTCCGGATTGCGAGTATCATGCTGTTGACGTAAGCGACGCCGCCCTCGATACTGCGCGGCGCAATGCGGAGCGGCACGGCTGCAATATTGATTTCGTCAAGGCGGATATTCTCGATTATCTTGATTTCAAGGCTTTTGCATCGCCAGAATCTGATGTTTGCAGCATTTTGGATTCGTTGCGGTTTGATGTAATTGTATCAAATCCGCCGTATGTGTTGGAATCCGAAAAATCCCTGATGCAGCCCAATGTGCTTGATTATGAGCCGAATGTCGCGCTGTTCGTACCCGACGGAGATCCATTGAGGTTTTACCGCGCCATTTGCAATTTTGCCGTGTCGCACATGAAGAAAGGCGGGCGGCTGTATTTTGAAATCAACGAGAGATTTGGCGCACAGACCGCCGCGCTTATGCAAAGTGTTGGTTTTGACGATGTTGTGGTAAATAAAGACCTTTTTGGCAAAGACCGTTTTGTGTTCGGGAGATTTTTTTAACTTTTTTTATACCAAATTGTTTTTCGCGGCGTTCTAATGTCAAAACCTCCTAAAAACACATCATTATGGAAGAAATTGTAAAAAAAATCATCCTGTTTTTCGTACTGTCGTTTGCGGTGTCTGACGTATTCGCCGAGGTAGACCCGAAATTGCTTGGTCGCTGGGTGAGCGAGCCTATGTATGAAGGCACCGAAAAGCTAATCGTCGAATACGAATTTGAGGATGCATACGAAACTTGTGTGATATAACTTTTCGGCGAAAAATTGCTATAATGTTGCCAAAAAACATTATATTTGCAAAAAACAATATCTGATGGTACGCCGTTTTGTCATAGTGCTAATTATTAGTTTGTTGTCGTCGCTGGCGGGCTGGTCGCAGGAGCAGCCTTATTCCGCGCCCGACAGCAAGATGGCGGCGTATTACAACGAAATCGCCCAGAAGTCGGGCAACATCGACACCATCCTTCTTTTTTCAAAGCTTTCCCTGGAATGTTGCGAGGCGCGTGATCTTGATTTGATAGCGTCCAATTATTACGGAATGGGCAAGGCTTATTATCTCCAGAACGTGGGCAAGGAGGCTCTTGACGCCACTTTCAAGGCTGTGGAGTATTACTTGGAGTCCGGCAATATGCCCGAACTCGCCAAGAGTTACATCCTCGTCGCCAAGTGTTACCTCGACCTCAACAGGCAGGACAGCATTTTCGGTTTTTTCAACAAGGCTCTCGACATCTACGAAGACCTCCACGACACCGCCAACATCGCGTACGTATATCAGTCGGTGGGCGCGGTGAATTCTGATTTGGGATATTACCCCACCGCCCGCGATTATTACTCCAAGGCGTTGTCCCTCGACTCGATGTCGGGCAACTACCTCGAACTCGCCTTCGACTATCAGAACATCGGTTTTGTGGAAAACGAGATGGGCGACAAGGCCGAGGCGTTCAAATACTATAAAAAGTCGGTCTCCATCATCGACACCGCCCACACCGACGACCCTTATTACATATACAGCCGCCATGCCACTTACATCGGGCTGGCGTCGGCTTACATCGCCTTCGCCAAGGATACCAACGAACCCCTGTATGCCGACAGCTGCTATATGTATTTGAGCAAGATTGGCAATTTTTATATCGACAACGGCAATTACAGCGCGGAAATTCTGTACAAGATATGTTATGCGCAGTACCTCACTTTTCGCGGCGACTACAATGCCGCCGTGCGCGTTTTGCTCGACAGCCGCAAGTATCTCGACGACGATGAGGGCGCGGTGGTATTTGCGCAGTATTACGGGCTGCTTTCGGAGGTTTATGAAAAGTCAGGCGACTACCGCAATTCGCTCGAATGTTACAAGAAGATGGTGGAATACCAGACCAATTTCGCCAACGACAGCACGATGAATGCCCTTGCAAAATTTCAGGCGGAGCAGGAGGGCAAGGTGCAGCAGGCCGAAAACCGCCGCCTCGAGCTCGAAAAAAGCCATCTCACCACCACCGTCATCTCTCTTGTAGCGGCTCTCGCCCTGGTGGCTGTGCTTGTGTTTTTCCTCGTGAGGGCGTTGAAGTCCAAGAACCGTGCCAACGAGCAGCTTTCGGTGGTCAACCGCAAGATATACAGCAGCATAGTGTATGCGGAGCGCATACAGAAAGCCGCCATCCCGTCGCCAAAGGATGTTGACTTGGTTTTCCCCGACAATTTTGTGTATTACCGTCCCAAACATATCGTGAGCGGCGACTTTTATTTTGTGGCGCATTGTGGCAGGTACAAGGTGCTCGTTACCGCCGACTGCACGGGGCACGGCATACCGGGCGCGTTGCTCTCGATGCTGGGTATTTCTGCCCTCAAGGAGTTTTGCGTCACGGAGGCGGATGCCGACAGCCCAGGCGTCATACTCGACCGCATGCGGAATTTCATCAAGTCTACCCTTGTGGCCAATTCCAATACCGACAGTTACATTGGCGACGGCATGGACATGACGATATGCTGCTTTGACTTTGAGGCAATGCAGATGCGGTATGCCATCGCCAATCAGACGGCGTTGTTCATAAGCGGCGGCAATGTTGCCAAACTGAAGGGCGACACTATGCCAGTGGGCAGGTATGTGCTTGAAAAAGAGCATTTCACCACTCATACCATGCCAATCAAGAGGGGCGATGTGCTGTATAGTTTTTCCGACGGCATCATCGACCAGCCTGGCGGACCCATCACCACCGACGACAAGGAGCTCGCCGCCATCGCGGGCAAGAAGTTTTCGATGAAGACGCTCACGGCGTTTTTGCAGTCGCATTACAGCCTGCCCCTCGCCGAGCAGTGCCGCATCATCGACGATACCATCACCGAATGGCGCAACGGCCGCCCGCTCATCGACGACATGACACTTGTCGGCATCAGGATTTGATAATGATTATTATTTGAGTGGCTGTGATTTTCTTGTGTTTTTCCAAAAGAAAAACAGTACTATTGCAGCCGCGCCGCATACGCCGCCGAGGATGTAGCTCAGTGTGGCGTTGAGGTGCAGACATTCGGGCGCGATGAATAAGTATGTGGTGCATACTACGGTCATGTACAGTGCGGGCAGTAACGCCATTATCCACGGTTTCTTGTTGATGACCATATAGACTGTCACCGACCACAATGTGAATACGCTCAGTGCCTGGTTGCTCCATCCGAAATATCTCCATATAATATTGAATCCTTCGGCGTCGCTCAGGCTGTACACGATGATGAGAGCTGTGGCTATGAATACAGGTACGCTTATCATAAGGCGTTGTGTAATCTTGCTCTGGTCCATCTTTAAAAAGTCGGCGAGGATGAGTCGTGCGCTGCGCAATGCCGTGTCGCCGCTCGTTATCGGTGCAAATACCACGCCCAGCATAGCCAATATGCTGCCTACTTTGCCCATCCATGTCTCGGTGATGAAATACACGATTGAAGCCTGCGATTCGCCGTAGCCTTTCTCCTTGTAATACCATATTGCGGCGGCAGCCCAGATCATTGCTATGATGCCTTCGAGAATCATTGCGCCGTAGAATACGGGGCGGCCGAGGTTCTCGTTTTTGAGGCAGCGCGCCATAAGCGGGCTTTGCGTGGCGTGGAATCCTGATATTGCGCCGCAGGCTATCGTGATGCACATAATCGGGAATATCGGCGTGGTCTCCTTGTTGGGGTGGCTGTTGGCGATGCCGTCGGTGATTTCGGGCAGCTCGATGCCGTTCCAGAATATCATGAAGAGTACGCCTACCGCCATGAATATCAGCGCGAAGGCAAACAGCGGATATACTTTGCCGATCACCTTGTCGATGGGCAGGAGCGTCGCCACGAGGTAATATGCAAAAATTACAATGATCCAGAATGTGTTGTTCATCCAGTCGGGGGTAATCTTGTCGAGGATTCCGGCGGGCTGGCTCACGAACACTACTCCCACCAATACGAGCAGTATCACCGTAAACACCCTCATCACCGTCTTGGTGATGTTGCCGAGGTATTTGCCGATGATTTCGGGAAGGTTGGCGCCGCCCTCGCGGAGCGAAATCATTCCCGAGAAGAAGTCGTGGAACGCGCCTATGAAGATGCATCCCACCACAATCCAGATGTACGCCGCCGTGCCGAACTGTGCTCCGAGTATCGCGCCGAATATCGGTCCGAGTCCGGCGATGTTGAGGAATTGGATCATGAAGATTTTCCATGTGGGCATCGGCATGTAGTCAACGCCGTCCTGTTTGGTGTATGCGGGCGTCTTGCGGTTTGTGTCGGGGCCAAACACGCGCTCCGCAAATTTGCCGTAGAGCATGTAGCCAGCTACGAGCGCAAGAATTGATATTATGAAAGTTATCATTGTTTTTTTGTGTTTTGATTATTTCCAGCGCAAAATTAGCAAATTTTTTCCAACAAAAATTGTTACATGTTGGTAAAATTTTTATAATTTAGCGGCTGAATATTGTATTTACTGTTTGAAACAAATGAGACGCTACATTTTTCGTATTTTTTTATCAATTACTGTAATTTTAGTCGGATTTGCGGATGCTCATGCGCAGGGAGAGATAATGTTCACATCGAGCAGGAATCTGTCTTCGAGCATGGTCAACAATATATACCAGGACAATATCGGTCTTGTGTGGATTTCGTCGGAGGACGGCCTCGATGTGTATGACGGCACCAGGTTTTGGAACATCCACCACAGGGACGGCGATACGTTGTCGCTGGTGAGCAACTATGTCCGTTTTGTATGTCAGGACACCGACAATGTGATGCTCATAGCCACTCTCCACGGACTCCAGTACTACGACCGCAGCACGAGGAATTTTCACAACGTACCGATATACAGCCAGTTTAGCAGGCTTAGCATCGCTCCGTCCATTTCGACCATCTGCCGGCTCAACGACAGCGTGTCGGTGGTGGGCACGTCGGGCTATGGCATGATGCTTCTCAGGCGCGACGGCGAGGGATACCGTCTCAATACGCATCCTGGCGTCGGATACGGCGGCATCGGCACTATTTTCAAGGACCGCAACGGTTATGTATGGGTGACGGGCGGCAATTTTGTCAAGAAACTCGATTCCTCGCTCACTGTGCTTGAAGAGTGGACGATTCAAAGTACGGAGTCGGTGGCTGCGGTGACATGCGACAATGAAGGCTCGGTATTGTTCGGCACCACGCTCGGGCGCGTGCTTGTATATGACCCCGACGCTCCGTCCAAGTACCGCGAGGTGGTAACTACCGAGATGAACGAAATGTCTGTTACCTCGTTCTGCATTGACGCTGACGGCTCCGTGCTTTTCGGCACCGACGGGCGCGGCGTCAAGAGGCTCATCCGCAGCGGCGGTTCGTGGGAGATGAAGGACTTCGAGTTTTCCATCGTTGACAACAGCCGCATGAAGATCCACGACATCATGCGTGACCGCGACGGCAATTTCTGGTTTGCAAGTTTTCAGAGGGGCGTTCTTTTGGTCAGGGGCGGCGGCAGCATGTTCGATTACATCGGACGCATCTCCCGCAAGCGCAATGTCATCGGCAACTGCTGCGTGACGGCTGTATATTCCGACAGCGACCGCAACATATACGTCGGCACCGACAACGACGGCTTCTATGTGCTCGACAAGGATTACAACCTTCTGAAACATTACGACGGCAAGACCCCCGGCTCGCTCGTCCCCAACGTCGCCCTTTCGTTCTGCGAGGACAGCAAGGGCCGTCTATGGGTGGGCGGCTACAAGGGAGGCCTTGTGTATCTCGACCGCAAGTCCGGCAAGTGGTGCAGGTATAATTTCATAACGGAGAATGGCGGCGGCGGACTCGCCAATGTCTATGCCATCGTGGAAGACAAGGAATCGCAGACCTTGTGGGCGTCGGTGTCGGGTTCGGGCATTTACAAGATAGACGAGAATACGCTCGAAAGCAAGCTTTTCGCCACACGGAGCGACACTTTCCAGCATGACTTCACCGTTGACCAGCTCTGCAATGCGTGGGTGGTGAGCATGATGGTTTCGTCAGACAGGAAACTATATGTGGGCACTTATTCGGGAGTTTCGTGCATGGACCTCGCCACCGAGAATTTTGTGAATACCTATGGCACCAACTGCTTTATGGAGGGCTACGTGGTCAATAATATCTGCGAATCGCCAGACGGCCATATCTGGCTCAGTTCGTCGGAGGGTCTTTTCAGGTTCGACGTCCACAACCGTTACTTCAAGCGTTATGGGCTGGACGAGGGTCTGCCGAGCGCGTCGATTACCGGACTTGCCTGCGACACAGCCGGCAATATGTGGATAAGCAGCAAGTCGGGCGTGTCGTGCCTCGATTCCAAGACGGGCAGGTTTGTCAATTACGACGCCTTCGACGGCTTGTACAGCAACGAGTTTATGCCCGGCGCTGTCTGCATGGACAATGACGGGCGCGTGATGTTTGGCTCGGTGAATGGCGTGGTGGTTTTTTCGCCGTCGATGAGGCGCGAGCGCAGCAAGACTCTGAATGTGAGGATTACCAATTTTACCATCGACAACGAGCCGGTGGCAAAGGGCGTCAAGTCGGGCGACAACGACGTGGTGGACACCGACGTGTTTTTTGCGCGGAGGTTTCATCTCGCACATTTCGACAATTCGTTTGAGGTGGAGTTTTCGGCGCTGGACTTCGAGAACCCAGACCGCCTTACGTATTCCTACCGTTTTGACGACGGACAGTGGACCAAGCTCTCAGGCAACAGCGTCTCTTTTGCAAAAGTCGGCTACGGCGTCCATACGCTCGAAGCCTGCGTCACCGACAATATGACCACCTCCGACGTGTATTCGGTGATTATCGAGATTGACTTCCCGTGGTACGAGAGCACGTGGTTCGAGGTGTCGCTTACACTGTTTCTGATAGCGTTGCTCGTGGCGGCGGCGTTGCTCGTGATGAGGCGCATCAGGATCAACCGCCATTTCAAGGAGATCGCCCGCGCCAAGGAACTCAACGATTCGCGCGTGGAGTTCTTCACGAGCATCTCCCACGAAATACGCACCCCAATATCGCTGATTATCAGCCCGCTCATCAAGCTCATGGAGACCGACGGCGACCCTCTCCGACAGCGCAGCTACAAGACCATCAAGCTCAACGCCCAGCGCATCCTCAACCTCATCAACCAGCTCCTCGACATGCGCAAGATAGACAGCCACCAGATGAAGCTCGAATTTGAGAAGACCGACCTCGTGGCTTTCTGCCGTGGCGTGTATGAATCATTCGAGCAGTACGCTGCCTCATTGGGCGTGGAGTTTCTCTTTGACACCGAGGATGATAGCATGGAGGCATACGTTGACCCCAAAAACTTCGACAAGGTGATTGTCAACGTCCTTTCCAACGCTTTCAAATATACGCCCAAGGGTGGCAAGGTGAAGCTTGCGCTCTTCCGCGCCGACGATGTGACGGTCGGCATAGAAGTGTCGGACCAGGGCACTGGCATCGCGCCGGAAGACATCGACCATATCTTCGACCTCTTCTACCAGGGCGACAACAACCACAAAATCTCCATGGTCGGCACCGGCGTGGGCATGTATCTCGTGCGTCAGCTTGTGACGCTCCACCATGGCGACGTGAAGGTATACAATAATCCCGAGGGCGAGCCGGGATGCACGTTCCAGATACGGATTCCCGCCGGACGCGAACACCTCCGCGACGAGGAGATTGTGGAGCGCAACGATACCGACGCCCTCACCAACGCCTCCATTGCCACCGTTGTGCCGGACGTATATGACGAGGAGCTCAAGCGTTATGCGAGGACGAGCACCCGCCTTGTGGTGGTGGACGACGACGAGCAGCTCCGCAAGTACATCGTGGAGGAACTCGGCAATTATTTCCACATCAAGGATTTCGCCAGCTGCGACGAGGCGTCCACGTACATCATCAAAAACAAGCCCGACCTCGTAATCTCCGACGTGATGATGGAGGGCATGGACGGTTTCACGCTCTGCATGAAACTCAAGCGCAATGTGGAGACCAACACCATCCCCGTAATCCTGCTCACCGCCGCCACTCAGGACTACACTCACATCCGCGCACTCGACATCGGCGCCGACGCCTACATCACCAAGCCTTTCAGCATCTCGGTGCTCACGCATACCATCACCAACCTCCTCAAACGCCACAATACGCTCCGCAACAGCTACCTCGGGCGTCAGGACAACATCAGCGGCGCGCCAATGGCTGACTCCGACAATCAGGCGGCTGCCGATTCGCCCGACAAGAAGCTCCTGCTCCGCGTATTGAAGGTAATCAACGAAAACATGTCCAACCCCAACCTCACCGTCGATCTGATAGCCAAGTCGGTGGGCATCAGCCGTGTGCACCTCCACCGCAAGCTCAAGGAGCTCACCAACCAGTCCACTATCGACTTCCTGCGCAACGTAAGGCTCAACCGCGCCCTCAAGCTCCTCCGCATCAAGCACAACAGCATCTTCGAGGTGGCGCAGCAGGTGGGGTTCGTATCCACGGCGTACTTCTCCACGGTGTTCAAGGACAGGTTTGGCTGCACGCCGTCAGCCTACATGTCTGACAACGCCACGATAGAGCAGGTGCCGCTTGACGACGAGCAGCTTATCTCCTAATTTTAAGTTAATGTTAACTCAAGTTTTAATATTTTTTTCAGTCGGGGAACGCCTCCCCGACTTTTTTTGTTAAATTGCTATTGGTTTGACAATTAGATAGTTGATAGTTTTCCTGTAACATTTGTATATGTTTTTTGTAACGGCTTGACGCCTTAAAATGCCAATTTTGTAACATTAGAATAATATTATGTAACGTTAACATTTGGTAAAAAAACGCCCCTTCTGTTAAATTTGCAAAACCTTTTAGAAGGTGACATAAAAAAAAACTCAAACCAAAATTTAGTTAACGTATGAATAGTTATCTTACAAGAAGCGCAAGCCGCCTGCGTTCTGAGCCCGAGGCTGTGTCCAGGGCATGCGGCAGACAACACATGCAATCATTTTTTAATTTTTTCCTAAAAACAAATACTTATTAAATGAAACATTCAATCAATTTAAGGAAGTTTGCATTGCTCCTATTCCTTACGATGCTCTCCTTCGACCTGCTCGCTCAGGTTGTGGTGACGGGCGTCGTTTCGGATGAGGATGGCAACACTCTTCCTGGCGTAAATGTGTTTGAAAAGGGTACTACCAACGGTACCATCACGGACCTCGACGGCAAGTACAGGCTGAGCGTTCAGAACGGTTCTACCATCACATTCAGCTTTATGGGCTACGACGAGCAGGAGTTCACCGTGTCAGGCACGAAAGCAATCAATGTAGTGCTCAAGGAGAGCACGCAGGAAATCGAAGAGGTAGTTGTGGTTGGCTACGGCCAGCAGAAGAAGGCCTCTGTGGTTGGCGCCATCACGCAGACCACCGGCGAGACATTGCAGCGCGCCGCTGGCGTGCCGGACCTCGGTCAGGCACTTACCGGCAACCTCCCCGGCCTCGTCACCATGCAGTCGACGGGTCTGCCTGGTCAGGAAAACCCCGACATCGTGATCCGTGGTTCCAGCTCATGGAACTCCTCGGCTCCCCTCGTCCTCGTGGACGGCATAGAGCGTCCCATGAGCAGCGTGGATGTCAATTCCGTGGCAAGCATCTCTGTATTGAAGGACGCTTCCGCAACCGCCATCTACGGTGTGAAGGGTGCCAACGGCGTCATCATCATCACCACCAAGCGTGGTAACGAAGGCCGCGCACAAATCAATGCCTCTGTTACTACCACTATGAAGGTGGTCAGCAAGTTGCCTGGCAAGCTCGATTCATACGACGCGCTTATGGCGAGGAACGTTGCCATCGAAAACGAGCTCAATCTTTCTCCCTCCAGCTGGGCTAATATTGAGAACCAGGCATTCATCAACAACTATCGCTACCGTAATTCTACCGACAGGGACGAACTCGGCAACCTGCTCATAGAGCGTTATCCCAATGTGGACTGGCAGGACGAGTTATTCCGGTCGCATGCTATGTCGTACAGCGCGAATGTAAACATCGCCGGTGGTAGCAAGTTCGTCCGCTATTATTCGTCGCTCGACTGGGTCAACGAGTCGGATATGTTCAAGAGGTTCGAGAACAACCGTGGATACAAGGGCGGCTACGCTTACAACCGTATCAACGTGCGCTCCAACCTCGACTTCAACATCACCAAGACCACTGTCTTGAAGACCAACCTCTCCGGTAGCGTCGGCTTGCAGAACACTCCGTGGTCCAACAACGGATACTCCGGACTTGGCGACTGGGCGCTCTCGCAGCAGTGGGCGGGCGCGTACAACATCGCTCCTAACATTTATGTTCCGAGGTACGAAGACGGCAGCTGGGGTGCCAACATGGGCTGGGCGAGTGGCTTTACCAATGCAACCAACTCTGAGCGCAATATGGCTTACGGCGATGGTACCAACCTCACCACCACCACCAACATTGCTACCGACCTAATCCTCGAACAGGACTTGAAGTTTATCACCCAAGGCCTGTCGTTCACCGGCTTTATTTCGTGGGACAACCGTTTCACTGAAAAAGAGCGCGGCGTCACCGACCTCTATCACGACCCCAAGACCAAGATTATTGACCCCCACACGGGCCTTGCTCTCATCACACCGGCGGAAGGCGTGGACGCCACCAACAAGTATGACTTTGCTGATCCCGTGGAATGGACCACCGCAAGCGGCAACATCAACCACTGGTCGGGCGCTCCTTACAGGAATTTGAACTACTCCTTCCGTCTTAACTACGACCGTTCTTTCGACAAGCACAACGTAACACTCATGGGCTTGTTTGAGCGTCAGGAGCAGACCAACGGTTCCGAAATACCGCGTCTGAGGGAAAACTGGTGTTTCCGTCTCACCTACAACTGGAACAACCGCTACTTCCTTGAGTACAACGGCGCATACAACGGTTCGGAGAAGTTTGCTGACGCCAACCGTTTCGCATTCTTCAATTCCGGCGCATTGGGCTGGACTATCTCCAACGAGCCTTTCATGAACAATCTGCGTGAAAGCGGCGTCATCGAGAACTTCAAGCTCCGTGCATCCTACGGCGAAATCGGCGACGACTCGTACAACGGACGCTGGCTCTACCTCTCCACATGGGGCATGGGTGGCAACGCTCTTATGAACGGTTATCCTGATAATAATCAAGGCAGTATTTACCAGTACTACTTCGAAAATGCAGTAGGCAACGAGGACATCCATTGGGAGGTAGTAAGGAAACTCAACTTCGGTGTTGACTATTCGTTCCTCAAAGGCATGTTCCGTGGCAGCTTTGATGTATTCCGCGACCATCGTACCGACATCATCATCGGTGGCGGCGACCGTGCAGTTCCCGTTTACTTCGGCATGTCGGCTCCTACCGCCAACCTCGGCGAAGTTAAGACGAGGGGTTTCGAATGGGAAATCAAGTTCGACAAGGAAATCAAGGCTGTGAAAGGCCTTTCTGTATGGGCCAACCTCAATATGTCGCACGCCCAGAACGAAATCGTCGAGCGTGAAGACAAGGAGTTGCTCCCTGCATACCGCAAACAGGCTGGCTACGCTATCGGACAGACCCGCTCGCAGCTCGACTACGGCTTCTTGCAGACTTACGACGACGTTTACGCAAGCCCGAGGTTTGACTCCAAGGACGAAACAAAGATTCCCGGCGACTATTTCTACATCGACTTCAATGGCGACGGTATCATCAATAGCGACGACAGTGCGCCTATTAACTATTCCAACATCCCCCAGAACACTTACAATGCCACCCTCGGTATCAATTACAAAGGATGGTCTGCATTTGTTCAGTTCTACGGTGTCAACAATGTAACACGTGATGTAGCGCTCGGCTCTTTCGGCAACAACCATATGGACAATGTCTATGACCTCGGCACATGGTGGGCCAACGATCATGACGGCGCCGAGCTTACAACCCCGCGTTACCTTACGTCCGATTCCAACAGGTACGGCACGCAGTTCCTCTACGACGCTTCGTATCTCCGTCTTAAGAATGCGGAAATCTCTTACACGTTCCCTTCTTTGAAGGTGGGCCGTTACAAGTTCAACAACGTGAAGATTTATCTGAACGGCAACAACCTTTGGGTATATACCAAGATGCCTGACGACCGCGAGAGCAACCTCTCCGGTGTAGGTTACCAAGGTCAGTATCCTACGGTTAAGAGGTTTACCTTAGGTTTGAAATTCTCATTGTAAAAAACGATTAGAGCAATTATGAAAAAATTATTCCATATAATGTCGTTTGCTCTGGCTCTTTCAGTGGTCGGTGGCTTTGCGAGCTGCACCGAATACCTCGACAAGGAGCCCGACTCCGACGTTTCGACAGAGGCCGCCTTCCAGAATTTTAAGAATTTCCAGGGCTTTGTCGAAGAAATTTACGCCAACGTCCCCCACAAGGAGATTCTCTACTGGGAGACTGCCTTCAACTGGGGCGAGGACGAGTATGTGCCCGCCAGCTGTGGACATTTTGTAACACGTCAGCTTGACGCCGGCAACTTCCGTGGTTGGTTTGGTGAAGGCGGCGCGTGGGGCGGTTCTTTCTTCCGCAACAACAACAATGGATGGAACTCCCGCGATAACGGACGTATGGCTCATGACATTTGGCGCGGCTCGTTCTACTGCATCCGCAAGGCCAACTTGGGTCTTGCCAACATGGATCTTCTCGTGGACGCCACCCAGGAGCAGAAAGACGCCATCAGGGGGCAGCTCCTCTTCTTCCGCGCATGGTGGCACGAAGAGGTGATGAACTATCTTGGCGGCATACCCTATCTCGACACGTTGCTCGACGGCAGTGAAAGGATCAAGCGTCCCACCTATCAGGAGTGCGCTTTGAAGGCAGCCAAGGATTTTGGCGAGGCCGCCAAGTACCTCCCCAACGACTGGGACAAGTCGTCGGCGGGTTCCGCCACTATCGGCAAGAACGGACTTCGCATCACCAAGGCTACCGCCCTTGCATATCAGGGCAAGATGCTCCTCTTTGCTGCAAGCCCGCTGTCTGAGCAGACCAAGGAGGGCGGTTCCAACAAGCTTGTGGGTGGCGACACTTACGGCTACAACAAGGACCTTGCACAGCAGGCGGCCGAGGTTCTTGGCGAGTGCATCGCGCTTGTGGAGAGCGGTAAGACTCCTTATGAGTTGGCTGACTACGATTACGCCACTGTCAAGGACTTGACCGACCACAACAATGCTTCCACCACCAACAGCTACGACGACATCTTCTACACCGTTAATTCCAACTGGAAACAGCCGGGCGGCAAGGAGGCTATGATGAGGGGGACACCTTTCAATCAGGCTAATGCCGCAGCATGGGGCTGGGCAAACTATTGGGGCCCGCAAGTTAACGGTCTTGCCTGTGGTAGCAACGCCATCACTCCCACCGCCAACTACATCGACTACGCATACGGCATGAAGAATGGTCTGCCTCTCGACGACCCCGCCTCTGGCTGGGACAGGACCCATCCCTTCAAGGATCGCGACCCGCGTTTCTACCATGACATCATCTTCGACGGTGTGAAGTACATTCTTGCCGACGCTTCGTCTTCCGACGTTAAAGACTTCGTATATGTAAGGCTCGACGACGAGGGCACAAAAGACGAATACGGTGCGATGCGCAAGGAAGGCAGTGGCAGCTTGACCGGCTATTTCTGTCAGAAGCTTGTGCCGCACCAGTGGAACAAGGTGGACCAGTGGAACTCTTGGGCAAAGGGTTTCTTCCCGTATATGCCTTATCTGCGTCTTGCCGACGTATACCTGATGTATGCGGAGGCAGGTGCGGCAGCATCGGGAAGTGGCTACAAGGCAAACTCTTGCAGCCTTACCGCAGTGGATGCCATCAACAAGATTCGCGCGAGGGTGGGAGTGGATCCCGTTTCGGGCGACTACCTCAGCGGCAACAAGTTTATGGATTGTGTGCGCCGCGAGCGTGCTTGCGAGCTTGCATTCGAGGGTTTCCGTTTCAACGACCTCCAGCGCTGGCTCCTGCTTACGGAATCGCCTTACACCTTGAAGCTCGGTGCGTCCTTCAAGCGTGTCAACGACGCAGACTGGTACACCCAAAACGACCCCTCCGAGGCGGAAGTTACCGGCTACACTGTTGACAAGGTAATCGTAGAGCGCAAATACACTGCAAAACACTATTGGTTCCCCTTCATGGACAACGAGGTGTATCTGTACAACGATTTCCCTCAAAATCCAGGCTGGTAGTCCATTATTCAAACAATTGACAATTTTCAATTGACAATTAAATAGCAAGAAAAACATGAACAAATTAAAAATATATCTGACGGCTTGTACTCTGGCGGCTGTTAATACCGGAGCCTTTGCGCTTGATGCCATCAATGTCGGCAACAGCGCGTATGAGGCAAGTATTCCGGCCGTGGAGGACAACATCAGTGTTACTGGTACGGTAACATCGCAGAGCGGCACTCCGCTGCCCGGCGTAAGCATCGCATTGAAAGGGACCACAGCTGGCACCATCAGCGACCCGGATGGCAGGTTTTTTATTGATGCGCCTGAGGACGGTGTCCTGGTCTTTTCGATGATCGGATATGCCACCAAGCAGATTTCGATTAATGGCAATGGCAACTTGGGCACTGTGGTTCTTATGGAGGACGACAAAGACAACAAGGTGGTGCACACTGCCTTCAAGGACGAGAAGGCCAACGAAATTCTCGGCGGCGTCTCCTACTTCTATGTGGAGGACGTGATGGACAAGAACTACTTCACCTACTCTCTCGACAATCTCTACACCTTCGTGAGCGGCTACAACGGAAACACGGTGTGGGGCTATGGTGCACTTGTATTGGTGGACGGTATTCCCCGTGATCTCGACAATGTAAAGCCCGACGAAATCGAGAGCATCACCTTCATGAAAGGCGCTCAGGCTGTGGTCCTCTACGGTAGCCGTGGCGCCAAGGGCGCGCTCCTCGTTACTACCAAGCGTGGCAAGGAGCAGGATATGAAGATTTCGCTCCGCGCCAATACTGGCATCAACGTTGCCAAGTCGTTCCCCGAATATTTGGGCGCGGCTGAGTACATGGTATATTACAACCAGGCTCGTGCCAACGACGGACTCGACCCCCTCTATTCAGACGAAGACATCTACAACACGGCGGCACGTACCAATCCGTACCGCTATCCCGATGTGGATTTCTACTCTTCCGATTATGTGAAGAAGTTTTCCAACCGCACCGACATCACAGCGGAAATTAACGGCGGCAGCAAGTTCGCCCGTTACTATTCCAACGTAAGTTACTACAATACCAACGGCACGCTGAAACTTGGCGAGGGCGAAAACATCGGCACCGACCGTTTCAACATCCGTGGCAATGTGGACATGACTTTCAACGACTACATTTCCGCAGCCGTTGACGCCAATGTCACTTTGTACAACAGCAAGGGTTATGTCGTTAATAACGGTTCTTATTATAGTGCGGCTTCTACTTGGAGGCCCAACCGTATCTCGCCTTTCATCCCCACCTCGTACATCAGCGAGTATGCTACCGAGGCCAAGGATCTTATCAGCGTTACCGACAATATCTACGAAGGTCAGTTCCTGGCTGGCTCTTCCACCGACCAGAAAAACGTCTTCGCCGACCTGCTCTACGCCGGCAAGACCAAGAACACCATCCGTCAGTTCCAGTTTGACCTCCGCCTCGACTTCGACCTCTCGCAGCTGCTGGAAGGCCTCTCGTTCCACACTATGGCTGCCATCGACTACAGCACCTCTTACAACACTTCTTACACCAATTCGTATGCAGTGTTTGCCCCCGAGTGGACCAACGTAAACGGCAAGGACGAAATCATCAACCTCACCAAAATCAACGAAGACAAGAAGTCTGGCGTGCAGAACATCTCTGCCAATTACAACAACCGCAGGACTTCGTTCTTCGCCCACTTCGACTATAAGCGCGTGTTCGGTTTCCATACTGTAAATGCCATGCTGCTCGCCAACGGCTGGCAGAATGCTGTTACTGGACAGTACCATAACACCAGCAACGCCAACCTCGGTCTGGACATCCACTACGATTTCGGCAAGCGTTATTTCGCTGCTTTCACTGCGGCAGTTCCTTATTCAGCCAAGTTGAAAAAAGGTTCACGCGCTGGATTCTCCCCGTCGCTCTCCTTGGGCTGGAATATCTCCAACGAAGACTTCTTCAACAAGGGCTTGATTTCCAACCTCATGGTTAGCGTTAGCGCGAGCGACCTCAAGGAAGACGAGGACATCGACGGCTACTACAACTACATGGGCATCTATTCGTTTGGCTCGTATGTTACCTGGGGCAACAGCGGCAACCAGAACGGCTTCCAGAGCAAGCAGGCTGCAAATCCCGACTTCGGCTTTGTACACCGCAAGGAGCTTTCTGCCAACATCCGCCTCGGCATGCTCAACAACGACTTGACGTTTGACTTCTCGGCGTTCACAAGCCTTCTCTCCGGTTTGGTTTACCAGCCCACCGGCAAGTATCCTTCGTACTTCTCATACAGTGGTTCGAGCTTCATCCCCCGCCTGAACTACAATGACGACCTCCGCCAAGGTTTTGATCTCGGCATCAATTACCGCAAGAATTTTGGCGAGGTCAAGTTTGCCGGCGGTGTCAACTTGACTTACATCACTGGCAAGGCCAACAAGCGCGATGATTCTCAGTATCAGTACGACTACCAGCACCGTGAGGGCACCAAGCTCAATACAATCTGGGGTTACGAGTGCCTTGGCTACTTCCAGAGCGAGGACGAAATCAACAACTCTCCCGACCAGTCTGGCTTCGGTTCGGTTGTTCGTCCTGGCGACCTCAAGTACAAGGATCAGAATGGCGACGGCGTAATCGACAGCAAGGATCAGGTGGATCTCGGCAAGGTGAACGGCTGGTACTTCGGTGCGCCATTTACAATGGGCCTCAACCTCTCGGCTTCGTACAAGAACTTCACCCTCTATGTATTGGGCATTGCTCAGACGGGTTCTTACTCCGGGTTCAACAGCAGCTACTACTATCCCACTGGAGAGGAGAAGTACTCTGTTAACGTGCGCGACACTTGGACCAAGGACAATCCTAACGCCAAGTATCCCCGTCTGACCACATCTGACGCCGCCAACAACTACGTGACATCGGATTTTTGGCTGAGGAAGATTTCGCGTTTCGACATCACGCGAGTTCAGCTCACCTACGACCTTCCCTCCACTATGTTCGACGGCATCAGCTGGCTGTCGGGTGCGTCGGTCTACGTGAGCGGCAGCAACCTGCTCACCATCTCCAAGGAGAGCGATTATCTCAATCTTGCTGTCGGATCGGATCCATATACTCGTTTTTACAATTTAGGTGTTAAAGTTAACTTCTAAACAACGGACAAAATGAAATTTAAAAAATCTTATATTATTCCATTGGTGGCTCTTACGGGTCTCTGTGGCGCGTGCGACGACATGTTCGACCCCGCCATCGAGAACAACCAGGAGTTGTCGATGATGTACGACAGTCCGAAGGTAGCCCAGGGTCTTATCGGCCAGGTGTACTCTTTGGTGGGTGGTGTGTATACCACAACTATGGATGTTGACTTGGCCTGCGACGATGTTGTTGTCAATGATCCCTACAACTCTTACGCTACCATGGCCATTGGTGGCTGGAAGTCGGACATGAATCCTGCTTCGGTATGGGATGTATGCTACGACGGCATCCACTACTGCAACCTCTTCCTTGAGAACGCCGACAAGGTGACCTGGTTCAAGGACGACATCGGCATCGACAAGATGTACAAGGACCGTTTCAAGGCGGAGGCTTACGCTTACCGCGCAATGTTCCACTTCAAGCTTCTCCAGTCCCATGCGGGAATGGTGGGCGGCACCCTTATGGGTGTGCCTATCCACGACAAGCTCGAGACCGAAGGCAACTACATCCAGACCCGCTCCACCTTCAAGGAGTGTGTGGACTTCATTATGAATGACTTCAAGAAGGCACTCGAGTTCATTCCCTACAATTTCGCCGATGCTGAATACGATGACGCCATCCCCGAAAACATGAGGCGGCTCGTAGTCTTGAACGCAGACGGCAGCCTCAACCGTGGCGCCTACAACCGCGTTTACGGCGAGCAGAACAAAGGCAAGATCGACGGCAAGATAATCAACGCCATCAAGTCGCAGCTCGAGCTTCTCTGTGCTTCGCCTGCATTTCAGGGCGCCGGCACTGACATTGACTGGGCAGTGGCAGCCAAGGACGCAGCCAAGGTGCTTGTAGACGCCGGCAAGAATCCCGGCAACCTCTCCGCCACCGGCTATTACTGGTACGATTGTACTTCGGGCGGCGACAATGTGGATAATTTCAAGCGCACCGACTATGAGCATACCGAACTCCTCTGGCATAATTTCGACGCTGGTGACAGCAGGAACCTTGAGCAGCAGTGCTATCCGCCTTCGCTCTATGGCAACGGCCTCGTAAATCCCACGCAGAACCTCGTGGACGCATTCCCGATGGCCAACGGCTACCCAATCACCGATGCCAACAGCCAGTACGACGCCAACAATCCTTTCGCTAACCGCGACAAGAGGCTTACTGCTTACATCCTCTACAACGGCAACACTATCGGCCACGAAAGCAAGGCAATTTCTGTGGTGATGCCCAAGTCGGGCAGCTCCAACATCGATGCCAACAACCAGGAGAACAAGAAGTCCACAAGGACCGGCTATTACATGAAGAAGCTTCTCCGTTCCACCATCAACCTCACCCCGGGTTCTCAAAACCAGCTCAAGCACATCGGCGCACGTATCCGTTACACCGAGATTTTCTTGCACTATGCTGAGGCCGCCAACGAGGCTGTGGGTCCCACTGGTACGGTAGGCGACGCCGACTTCTCCGCCTACGATGTAATCAAGGCCATCCGCGCACGTGCCGGCATCGATCCTGCCGACCCCTACCTCGAATCTGTCAAGGGCGACAAGAACAAGATGCGCGAGCTCATCCGCAACGAGCGTCGTCTCGAACTCTGCTTTGAGAACCATCGCTTCTGGGATCTCCGCCGCTGGAAGGTGGACCTCGCGGTGCTCAACGCCGCCGCTCAGGGCGTGGAGATTACCGAAAACGCCGACAAGTCGCTCAAGTACACCAAGAAGGATGTGGAGATTCGCAACTACAAGGACTACCAGTACTACGGACCCATTCCTTACAGCGAGTGCCTGAAGTTCCCTGAGCTCCAGCAGAACGACAACTGGCAGTAGTCAAATATTTTAGGTAATAGAGTTTATTAATTGGCGGATACTGCGGTATCCGTCAATTAAATAAAAAAATTTTTAAAGTCAAAGAAATATGAAAAATCTTTATAAAGGTATATCGTTTTCGTTGTTGGCGCTTGCATCCGGCTTGGTCGGCTGCAAGAATGGCGACATCAGTTTCGACGACTATGAAGGCGGTATCTCGGTCTATTTCCCCTACCAGTCGCCCACAAGGACGCTGGTGATGGGCAACGACACCTACAATACGGACCTCGACAACGCGCACAAGTGCAAGATTTCCACCATTATGGGCGGTTCATACTCTGGCCAGGACATTACAGTGACCGTAGCAGAGGATGCCACGCTTCTGGACCACATCTATTTCAAGGGCGGCGACAAGATCGAGGTCATGCCATCCACTCACTATTCCATCCCCTCCATGGTGATGAAATTCAATGGTACCATGCAGGGTTCTTTGGAGGTGACGTTTACAGATGCTTTCTTCAACGACGCCAAGGCTGTTTCCGGGGCGTATGTAATTCCTCTCGTAATCCAGTCGCAGACGGGCGCAAAAAGGGTGCTTGCCGGCACTTACGACGAAGAGGTGTATGCCACGCCTCCTCAGCGCACAAAGTCCGATGCCTGGAAGACAGTCCCTATGGACTACACCCTCTTCCGTGTCAATTACATCTGCAAGTACGAAGGCTATTTCATGCGCCGCATCACCAGTTTCAACGGCAAGGACTCCATCCATGTCGTAATGCTTGAGCATGAAAGCCCCGTGGCAGTAGGCGACTATTACTTCCAGCAGGGCGACGCCGCCATCCGCAGCAACTACATCCGCAATGCCAACGAGCCGATTGTCTATACCAAGACCATCAACCTCAACAAGGTTTCGTATAATGCGGAAGTGGGCGGTAATAACTACGAACTTGTACTCGACTTCTCCAATGGTTCCGTTTCGGCACCGGCTGGTGCGGCCTACACTGTTACGGGCGGCAAGTGCGAATACAAAGATTTGTCTGAGAAGAAGGCATGGGGCAACAAGGATCGCGACGGCATGTACATCGAGTACACCGTTGATGGTGTTTCTGTGAAGGAGACTCTCGTGCTCCAGCGCCGTGGCGTCACCAACAACCCGTATGAGTTCGAATACAGGCAATAAAAATAGTTTGTTAACTGTAAAACAATAAAAATACATTATGAAACAGTTTTTGTATCATCTGATATTGGTCGTGTCGTTTGGATTGTTCCTGACGTCATGTGCCGACGATTTGACGGAGAACCTTGCGGTGCAGAATGTGCCGCTGTCGGTTCAGGTGATGGAGGAACTCAACAGCCTCGACCCCTTGAAATCGTACAAGACCTCTTCCAACATTTCGCCCAACTTCAAGCTCGGAGCCGCCCTCAAGGCGTCCGACCTTGCGGCGGGCGGCAATGTAAGGGCACTCGCTGCCGCCAACTTCGACGAGGTGGTTGACGCCGACATCATGCAGTACGCCGCATGTGTCAGTGAAGACGGAACAATGAATTTCACCACCGTGAGCGACTTCGTAGAAACTGCACAGAAGGCAGGTTTAGGAGTTTATGGTCAGTCTTTGGTATCACATAAACAGCAGCAGGTCGCGTATCTTTCTACTCTGATTGCAGACAGGGAGCCGTCTGCTGAAGATCTCGTTCCCATCGAGAAGCCTTATGAACTCGATCTGATTACTAATTCTAACTGTGAGGGCAGCAACGAGAACTACTATGCCAATGACCCGACAGAAGGCATTAGTACGGATTTGTCAGCAGTCGCTGACGATCCGGTGCAGGGCAAGTGCGTGGTTGTAAATTCAGCCGACCAGGCCGTGTACGCTTGGGATTCGCAGTTCTTCATCAAAGTGGACCATGCCTTCAAGGCTGGTGAAAAGGCGAAGTTGACGATGAAGATAAAGGCAGATGTCGCACAGTCAGCCGACGGCTGTCAGGCGCACGGTGATGCACCTGGCGCATATAAGCACTGGGCTTTCTTCGCCAATCCTGACTTTACAACCGAATGGGTGGATTATGTATCCGAAATCACAGTTGATGCAAATCAGGATGGCGCACATGTCATCGCGTTCAACTTGTGTAAGGGCGCACCCAATCCTGGCGAAACCGACCCCAAGGATCCGGGTCCTGTTACAAAAAACAGATACTATTTTGATGACATTCAGATACATATATCTGGTGTTGACATTGAGATTCCTGTTCCTACTCAAGAAATCAAGACGCCTTATGAACTTAATCTGATTACTAATTCAGATTGTGAGGGCAACAACGAGAGCTACTATGCTAACGACCCTACAGAAGGAATTTCTACGGATTTGTCAGCAGTCGCCGACGATCCGGTGCAGGGCAAGTGCATGGTTGTAAATTCAGCCGACCAGGCCGTGTACGCTTGGGATTCGCAGTTCTTCATCAAAGTGGACCATGCCTTCAAGGCTGGTGAAAAGGCTAAGTTGACTATGAAGATAAAGGCAGATGTAGCACAGTCAGCCGACGGCTGTCAGGCGCACGGTGATGCACCTGGCGCATATAAGCACTGGGCTTTCTTCGCCAATCCCGACTTTACTACCGAATGGGTGGATTATGTATCCGAAATCACAGTTGATGCAAATCAGGATGGCGCACAAGTCATCGCGTTCAACTTGTGTAAGGGCGCACCCAATCCTGGCGAAAACGACCCCAAGGATCCGGGTCCTGTTACAAAAAACAGATACTATTTTGACGATATTCAAATCAATGTATCTGGTGTAGATGTTCAGGTAATTGAAGCACAGAAGATTCCTCTTACTGCCGAAGAAAAACGTGACACTCTTACTTGGGCGATGAATCGTTGGATTGATGGTTTAATGTCCGCAACAGGCGGGTATATTCAAGCATGGAACGTTATTAGCGATGCTATTGCAAATGAAGGCGATGACGGAAATGGCAACTATCCTCTTCTGCACGCCGATTCGCCTAACAATGACGCAGCAAATGCTTTCTATTGGCAGGATAATATGGGCGATCTTGAATATGTGAGGACTGCAGTTGAGTCTGCTCGCAAGGCATACAAGGGCAACGCTTCCGACCTCAAGCTCTTTGTCAACGACTACAATCTCAATAACGACGCCGACGACAACAAGAAGTGCAAGTCGCTCATCGCTTGGGTAGAAAAGTGGGAGGCCGACGGCAAGACCAAGATCGACGGCATCGGCACGGAGTTGCACCTTGCATGCTACGACGACGCCGCCACCAACACCAAGAAGAAGGAGGCTGTCGCCAAGATGTTTGAACTTCTGGCTGCAAGCAAGAAACTCGTAAGGGTTTCCGCACTCGACATCGATTTCAAGGACAAGAGCGGCAAGTCGCTCCAGGTTCACGAACTCACCGACGCACAGCAGCAGCAGATGGCCGACCTTTACAAGTTTGTCGTTAAGACATACCTTGAGAAGGTGCCCACCGCGCAGCAGTACGGCATCTGCCAGTGGACTCTCATCGACAGTGGCAACTTGCCCAAAGGTCTGTGGACGGATCAGTTCCGTCGCAAGCTCACCTTCAAGGGCTTTGCTGAGGGTCTGAGCGGCAAGTAATACTTCATCAGAAAAAATAATTATTTGTTTGGGGACCGGAGTTGTTAAATATTTTAATGACCCCGCTCCCTTTTTTAGTACGTCAATCAAAGAAAAAGGTTCTTTCGCTAACATTTGCGGCGTTTTGCCTTGCCACTGTTTTCTGCGGCGGCGACGGCTACACAACACCGCAATCTTCTTATACCTTTGGTAATGAGAACGACAAGGGATAGGACACCACTACAGCGATACATCCACCTGGGACGACAATGGCAAGTTCAAGAGCCGATTGAAAGGTGGGAGGCGGGCGGTGAGACATATATCGACGGCATTGGCACGCAGATGCACATTTCCTGCTACGAGGATGCTAACCTTCAGAAGGATTCCGAAAATCATATCGTCAAGATGCTCCAGTTTATGGCGAATAATGGCAAGCTCTGCCGTGTTTCGGAATTGGACATGGGTTACGTCCGCGGCCTCCAACCAGTGGGCGGGCAGCATTTAAGACCGCCGATGTGACACCCGCCGAGCACAAGATGATGGTCAACTTCTACAAATTTGTCATCACTAAGTACTTCGAGATTGTCCCACTGGCGCAGCAGTACGGCATTTGCCAGTGGTGCTTGACCGATTCCCCTAACAATAGCGGCTGGTGTGGCGGCGTGCCGGTGGGCATCTGGACCGAAGGTTACAAGAAACGCAAAGAGGCTACGGGGGATTAGCCGAAGGCCTTTCTGTGAAATGGTGAATTTCAAACATGTAAATAAACAACGGATAACACTGAAATAACGATTTTAGAATAAACGGAACAAGATTATGTTTCAAGTATTCTGAAACATATTTCCGTGTTTTCCGTATAACAAAAAAAGTTATCTGTTTTTTTTAACTTCCGTATTTTTGTGTTTCCCGTTGTTTAAGACATTTGCGAAAGTTGAGTAACGAATTTTAATTAAATCAAACAATGAAGAAAAAGTTTATTTTAGTTTCGTGTCTTGCGGCGTTGATGTTTGCATCGTGCAGCAAGGAGGACGACACGCCGGGAAAGGTGTGGAGTCCTGATGACGGCAAGGATACCAGCAAGGTCAATCCTACGCCCAACCCGGATGACCCAGTGCCTGTCGCCGACGAAAAGATGTCCATCTTCCTGTGTTTCGGACAGTCGAATATGGAGGGCAACGCCCCCGTCGAGGACCAAGACAGGATAGGCATCCCCGACAATTTTAAGAACATGATTGTTACCCAGGGCGACGCCGACCATTACGGCTCTGAGCGTTATACGTGGCGCAGTGCCGACCCACCTTTGGCTCGTTGGTCCATGGGAACCACTCCTGGCCTTACTCCAGCTGACTATTTCGGACGCAAGGTGGCAGCCAACCTTCCCACCGGCGAGAGGCTCGGCGTCGTGATGGTGGCTATCGGCGGCGCACCCATCGACGCTTTCGAGAAGGAGACTTGCGAGGCGTATTGCAACAAGAGCGACCACGAGGCGTGGTACAAGGCATATCTCGCCGAGTACGACAACAACCCCTACAAGACCCTTATCACCGCCGCAAAGGAGGCGCAGAAAAGCGGCGTCATCCGTGGCATCCTGTTCCATCAGGGCGAGAGCAACAACAGTCAGCAAGATTGGCCGGAAAGAGTCAAGAAGGTTTACGACAATATCATTGCCGACCTTGGACTTGATCCGCAAAACTGTCCTTTCCTTGTCGGCGAGATGCTGAGGCAGGAGGAAGGCGGCATCTGCTACGGGCACAACGCGCAGATTGCCAAAATCCCCGACCTGATTCCCAATTCGTATGTGATTTCGTCGGAGGGCTGCAAGGGCAACGGCAAGGACGGATTCCATTTCTGTGCCGAGGGGTACAGGATATTAGGCGAGAGATACGCCACCCAGATGCTCAGGCTCATGGGCATCAACCCCAAGGGCGAGGATTACGTAGGCTTCCACGTGGAAGGACGTTTCTTGAAGGATATGAACGGCAATACAGTGAACCTCTACGGCTTTGGACAGACATACAGCCCGTGGTTCAACGAGCAGGGCACCAAATGGAATGGCGACGACGTGGAGGGCTGCCTGAGGTACAACCAGGGTCTTATCAAAGACATCATGGATGCCGGCTGGAAAATGACTTGGATGCGCCTCCATATGGATCCGCACTGGACTGTGCAGCAAAACAGCGGCTATAACGGTGAGTCTGTCGCTCATCTCTATTTCGACGAAACGAGGTTCAAGAAGTATCTTGACGAGGTGTTCGTGCCGATGACCAAGTATTGCATCGACAATTACAAGATGGCGGTGGTGATGCGCCCCCCGGGTGTCTGCGGCGACAGCCCGTTGTCTTACGGCGACGCTTACCAGAAGTATCTGTTGAAGGTGTGGGAGATTGTCTCCACGCATCCGTATATCAAAAACAATCCTTACGTGATGTTTGAACTTGCCAACGAGCCTGTAAGTTTCACCGGCGGCGACCAGAAGTACAGCCAGTATTTCCAGGATGTCGTTGACAAAATCCGTGAAAACTGCGACAATGTCTGCTGGGTGCCGGGCCTCGCTTGGCAGCAGAATTACCGGCCTTTTGCCAGCTATCCTATCAAAGGCAAGAACGTGGGCTACGCCGTGCACTGCTACCCAGGCTGGTATGGATCGCCGGCGCAGGTGAGCGCTGAGGAGTTCAATACGCCTCTTGACGGCAACGAAGAGAAATTCCGTGCGGGTTTTGCCGAGAGCGTCGGTTGTGTGGCAAGTTTTGCGCCTATCATTATTACGGAGATGGACTGGTCGCCGCATGAGTACAACGAAAACCACCATGTAGCATGGGGCAGTTCCACTACTACGGCATTTGGCGCACCGTTCAAGAAGATTGCCGACGAGTGGGGCAACGTAAGCTGGATGATTTTCACCTCGCCTCACCTTTTGGCAAAATATAAAAACCACGCCACGTTGGACGAAAGGTCTCAGAAGTTCCTCGAGGATCCCGAGGCTTGTCCTACCGCAGCCTACAACTGGTATATTGAATATGCCGGGGGCAAAGTGAGCCATGGCAACATTACTGGTGTCGAAGTGTCTGCTCCTGATGCCGTGATGCAGGGCGCGACGGTCAAAGTAACGGTTAAGCTGAAATACGAGGACGGCTACAAAATCACTGCTGCCGAAGGCTTGTCTTTCGAGGTCGCCGACAATGCTGTTTTGTCGGACAAGGGCAACGGACGTTTGTACGCGGAGGCCATCGGAGAGACTACTGTGAAGGCGATGTACGGTGAGTTTTCAGGGGAAGTCAAAATCAGCGTCGTAGGATTGTTTGATTTGGCTACATTCGATCCGAGCATCTATGAGACCGGAACATTCGACCTTGCAACCAAGACGTTCACTACGGGGCAGTATGGTTTTGCAGGTTGGAAATACGAGTCGCCAGCAGATTTGTCGGCTTACAAATACCTTGTTGTGGAAATGGAAGATTGTGAGGCTCTTAACTCTTATGAATTTTCGTTCCGCTTGTTTGATGCCAACGATTATTGGGGCGGCTGCGCTACGTATAAATTCAGTGGCGCAAGCACCGTAAGGATTGAACTTGCCAAATTAGCCAAGGATGATGGCACCAAGATGGACGCTTCGCATATATACATTGCCGGTTTCTGGACTGTCGGCAATGTGAAGGCGGTCATCAAGGATGTCAGGTTTGAAAATTAGGATTACATGTTTTTTTTAATAAGAAAGCCGTCGTTACTTTGTTGATGGCGGCTTTTTTATTAATTTTGCGATATGAAAAATATTAAAGTATTAACAGCTGTTTTTGCAGCCCTTGCGTTTTGTTTTTGGGCGTTCTGGCATCCTGAATGGCTCAATTTCCACGAGCAATACCAGATGTTTCTGTTTTCGTGGGACTACCTGAAGGAACATCTTGCTTTGCCCGGGGGGATGGGTGTATATTTAAGCGAGTTTCTGGTGCAGTTTTTTTACAATACGTATTTGGGCGCGGCGGTGGCTGCGGCTGTTTTGACCGCAATTTTCTTGTTGTCGGTCAAGATAAGCAAAAAAATCACCTCTGGATATGATGTGGTGCCGTTGCAGCTGTTGCCACCCGTGCTCGTGTGGGTGTACGCAGGGGATGTAAACATGCTTTTTGCATTTCCGGTTTCAATGCTGTTGGCGCAGGCGTGCACGTTGGGGTTTATGGGCGTCGTCCACGAAAAAATAATATGGTTTCAGATTCTGTTGCTCCCTGTAATTTATTGGCTTATAAACTATTGCGTGTGGATATATGCTTTGTTGACGACTATCTATATCGTCAAAAATGACGCTCGTAGGTTCAATGCTACAGTCATAGCCGTGTTTCAGATGCTTGGATTGGTTTTTTTTATTTTTTGGGTGGCGTATTTCCCTGTGAGAAATTATCCGTTCATTGATTTGTTCTGCGGCATCGACTATTTTCGCGGACGCATGGAAGTGCCGTTTTGGCAGCATTTGGCGGCGGTTAGTTGCGTATTGGCTCCGCTTGTAAAAATAGAAAAGGCAAGCCGGGTTGTAGATTGTTGCCTGTTGTCTGCGGTGGCTGTGGCTGGCGTCGCCGGAGTCCTCGTCAAATATGACAAAGAGAGTTACAGTTATTACAAAATAGACTATTATGCCCGTACGCAGCAGTGGGACAGGCTCTTGGATTATGCCGGCAAAAATCGTTTACAGTCGGATATGGCGGCGTCGGGTGTCAACCTCGCCCTCGCGATGACTGGACAGTTGCCTGACCGCCTTTTTGAATTTTATCAGCCCGGCAACGAAGGTTTCCTGTCCACGTTTGGCTACAACTTGCTGTCCTGTGGTCCTACTGCGGAGGCGTGTCATTATTTGGGCATGAACAATTCTGTTTTGCGTTACAATTTCGATTTGCAGTCGGCGATATTGAATTGCAAATACAGCGGCAGGTTTTGTAGGCGCATTGCCGAATCGTATTTGCTCAACCGCCGTTATGATGTTGCGCAGAGGTATTTGACAAAATTGAAGCAAACCCTGTTTTATCGTTCTTGGGCTTTGGAGGCGGAGTCTTGTCTGTACGACGAGGGCAAGGTCAAGGCGAATCCGGAGTGGGCGAGGATGTTGAAATTGCGTTTTGAGGACGGGCTTAATTTTTCTCATGCGCATCTGGACCAGATGCTTGTTTATCTGTTTGAAAAATGCCCAGACAACCGTATGGCTTTGGATTACGCGCTGTGTTCCTGCCTTGTCCAGAGGGATTTGATGGCCTTTGTGAAACATTTTCCGTGTTTCACTAAATATTATGGTGTCGCCAACATTCCCGAGATTTACCAGCAGGCTTTTTTGATGGCTTGTGTACAGAATAATTATGCTATGCCGTCGTTTGTAAGCCAGAAAGTCATAGACGATTTTCGCGAGTTTGACCGTGTTTATCTCATGAATCCCAGTGACAAGGCTTTTAAGACTGGAAAATTTTCAAAAACATTTTGGAAGTATTATTTAATTGATGCGATGAGATGAAGTATTTTGTTTATATACTGCCTTTGTTGTTTCTGACGTTTTCGTGTGCCGATGTGCCTGAAAACGTGCAGCCGGTGGATGTCTTGCCTGAGATTTTCCCTGATTATGTGGGTGTTACAGTTCCTGCTGGCATTGCACCGCTCAATTTCAGTGTCAAAAATTCAGACCATGTTTATGTGGAGTTGTCTGGCGACGATGGTTCCAATGTCTCGACATTGGGAGATTATGCCGACTTCGACATAGAAAGGTGGCATGAGTTGACGCAAAAAAACATCGGTAAGAAAATCACTGTGTCCGTCACCGCAAAAACTGACGGTGTCTGGAAAAAATACAGTGATTTTTATATTTATGTTAGTGGCGACCCTCTTGATGATTATGGCCTTACATACAGGCTGATACCGCCGGGATACGAAACATTTGCCCATATCGGAATCTATCAGCGCGACATCCACACCTTTGAGCAGGAGGCTGTGATAGACGGCATGGCGATACAGGGTGAATGTATGAACTGCCATGTGCCCAACCGTGCAAATCCCAAGCAGTTTCAAGTCCATATTCGCGGCGAACATTCGGCGACATTGATTCAGCAGGATGGCAAGAGGACGCTTTTGCAGACCAAGACCGACTCTACCATAGCGAATTGCATGTATGCATACTGGCATCCTAACGGAAAATACATTGCATATTCGCTCAATTTGATTCACCAGACTTTTTTTGAGGACACGGTTAAGTACATAGAGGTGTTTGACAAGGCTTCCGACGCATTGGTGCTTGATATTGAGAAGAACCAACTCATCCTTTGCGACAAGTTTATGACGAAGGATTTTGAGAGTTATCCGGTTTTTTCTGCCGACGGCAAGACGATATATTATTGTTCCTCAAAGCCTTACATCGTAGAAGGCAGGCTCAACGAAATGCGTTACAGCCTGTTGAAGACCAGTTTTGACGAAACTACCGGCAAAATAGGACCTAACTTCGACACGATTATCAACGCCGAACAAATCCATAGGAGCATCACGCATCCGCGTCCATCATACGATGGCAGGTTTTTGATGTTTTGCGTGGCTGATTATAGTGTGTTCCCTATTCATCACAAGGAGTCCGACTTGTACATTATGAATCTGAGCGACGGTGCGATACATCCTCTTGTAGATGCCAACTCCGACTGTGCCGAGACATTTCATAATTTTTCGTCCAATTCCCGGTGGTTCGTGTTCAATAGCCGCAGGGTTGACAAAATTAACAATCTCCTTTTTATTTCGCACATAGACGAGGCTGGCAACAGCACCAAGCCGTTTCTCCTGCCTCAGAAGGATCCAAAAGATTTCTACGACAATTTCTTTTTTTCCTACAACGTCCCCGATTTCACCTCCGAAAAGGTTGACCTCGACATCAGGTCTTTTGCCAGGGAAATATATTCTAAGGATAGAATTCAGGTAACAGTCAGGCGAAATTAGTGATTGCAACAAATAAAGCCGTCTCGGATTTTTAGTTCCAAGACGGCTTTATCATTATTTGAGAATTCTTAGATTCAATCTTACTTGTTCACCTTCATGCTCACCACTGTAACATCTGCCCAGTTGGCGCCCTTGATTGCGTGGAGATGTGCATATCCCCATTCTTCAACAATCTTTGCGAGGTCAATTGTGAAAGTTGTCGTGCCGTCGCCATTGTCAACTTTTGTCTCGTATGCGGCGGTCTGGTCGGCATTGTTGGGGATGTTAATCAAGTTATCAGGATCCTGTCCATCTTTGATGTTTCGGTTGATCAGGAAACGAGGCTCGCCTGCAGAGGCGACCACTACCAGCGACTTGTAGGCAGAAAGATCAATATAGTTGATTACGTTGCCATCACCATAAGGTAGGCCAGTTGCTTCTTCAAGAACAAATGCGCAATCGGCAGCTTCTACGATTTCGCCATTTACATAATCCGTCCAAGAGCTGAAGCCATCGGTGGAGAGGTCGCGTTCGCTCTTCTCCCAAACGGCGTAGAGCGTTGCGGCGTCGTTGGCTGTAAACTCGGTAACTACTGCACCACCTTTCTCGGTTGCCCAGCCATTCAAGATGTAGCCAGGTCTGGTGGGTGCCACAGCCTTCAGGTCTACTGCTGTGCCTTTCTCTACTTGGAGAGTTGTCTTCGCACCTTCTTCCACCGTGCCGCCCTCAAGCTCGAATGAGATTTTCACCTTTGCGGTGGCTACTGGAGCAGCTCCGACAGCCTTTGTGATTTTCATGCTTACCACTGTCACGTCAGCCCAGTTGGCACCCTTGATTGCGTGGAGATGTGCATAACCCTTGTCCGCAACAATCTTTGCGAGGTCAATGGTGTAGGTTGTCGTGCCGTCGCCATTTTCAACTTTTGTCTCGTATGCGGCGGTCTGGTCGGCATCATTAGGGATGGCAATCAGGTGTTCAGGGGCCTGACCTTCTGCAACGTCTCGGTTGAGCATGAAGCGTGGCTCTCCGTTGGACACAACCAATACCAGCGACTGGTAGGCAGTAAGATCAATATAGTTGTTCACGTTGCCATCACCGTATGGCAGACCTGTTGGCTCTCCAAGAACCAATTCACAGGGGGCTTCGCCAGTAATCTCGCCATCTACCCATTTAGACCATGTGCTGAATCCTTCTTTGGAGAGATCCCATTCATTCTGCTCCCATACGGCGTAGAGTGTTGCAGCTGCGTCTGCCGTGAAGTTAGAAACCACTTCGCCGTCTTTGGTTGTTGACCATCCCTTGAAAGCGAAGCCACTCTTGGTGGGTGCCAATGAAGCCATGTCAACTTCGTCACCCTTCTCGACTTCGATGGCAGTCTTTACACCATCTGCCACTCTGCCACCGTTAAGGTCGAATGTGATTAGTATGTTGGTGTTGTCATCAGCAGGATTCTTCCAAATAGCGTAAAGTGTTTGGTCTCCTTTGATTTTTAATTCATCGTATTCCAACTTGTCCTTGGAGGTTGACCAGCCGGCGAACACCATGCCAGAGGGGGGGGTGAGTTCCGAGCCGTCGGACAGTAAAATTCTCTCGCCAATCTTGAAGTAAGTGGGGGCAACAGTACCTGTGCCGCCATTGGTGTCGTAGGTGATTGTGTACTCCGGCACCTGCTCCTTCTTGGAGCCTTCTTCTTGGTCGTCATCGTCGCCGCAGGAGGTCGCTACAAATGAGAACGACAACATGCCTGCTACCAAAAGCAAAGACGACACTCTGAAAAATCTTCTCTTCATAATGTGTAATTTTTAATAATACGTAGTGTTATTTTGTTGTGTTTTGAGTGTTATTTTGTGCAAATTTAGAAATTTTTTTTTAATTTTCCAAAACAAAATGCTTTTTTTTGATTAATTTTTTTTATTATCTTAACGTATTGATTGCTAACACATTATAAACGCAAACTCTACATAAGTATTTGCCTCGGCAGTCGAGTATATTTTACAGTTTACAATTAAAGTATAACGTATGAATAATTGAGTATTTACAATACTTTGATTGCAATGACAACAAATGCCGACCTTTGTCACAAAACATGCGACTATTTTCTGACATTCAAGCCGTTATGCTTTGTGCAAATTGTTGATAATTAATAATTTAACCCAATATAATGACAATTTGGAGGCTTTTTCATCCATTTTATGCCTTATAACTGGTTTCTTGGAAGCGACTAATGAGAAAAAGAGGTTCGTAAAGAGATTTTCAAAAGACCTATGCCGTGAATGTTCGGCCTGTCATACCGTCTTCAAGACTCCGTTGACTGACTTTTTTACAGACTTTTTGCGCAGCAATATCTTGTCTTTCTTTCTAAAAACTATGAAGTAGTTGACAATGTGAATTATTTGTAAATTTTACTAATAAGTTGTGACGGACTGGTGTTACAAGTGTGATGTGCGTTTGATTGTTTGTCTGTGGGCTACATTTACCACTTTATCGGCGAGATATTCAGCAATAAAGATAATCATCTGTTGCTATTCCATATTGTTGTCAAGGTTTGCCGTCGGCAGAAGATTACCAAAAAGTATCCATCGACAACAAGGCCTTCGCCAGCGAGTTTTACCACCATTGGGCGCGTCAAGATAGGAGCCGTAAGCAACAGTGTCCGCTATCATGTAACATTTCTGTATGTTCCATGTAATGCACGGCACGGCGTGGCAGCCATTCCTGTAACATTTTTTGTAATATCATGTAACGTTAATATTTGGAAAAAAAACTCTTATTAGGTTAATTTGTAATATCATTTTTGAAAAGAAGAGTTTTTATTTTATTTTTTTTAATTAATTTTGGTTTAGTAAGGAGGCTTGGGCTGGTTTTTACTTCTGGTTTCATAGCCTCCATTTTGTTGATGTTACTATTTCTGTTGTTTGCTTGGCAGACGCTCCGCCTGATATAAATTTAATGTTAACTGCCAGCCGTATTTCCTTTGTATTCCCTTAACTTTTGCATAATGCTTTATTAATGTCATTCGTGTCTGACAATCAGGCTTTTGCGCTTGATAATGTTACAAAATTGAAACTTGATGTACGATTTTTGAAAAAAATAACGCCTATTTTTGATAAAACTTGTATCATAACCAAAAGTTAAAATTTGGTAAAATTGTTTTTCTTTAATTAATTTGCAATGCGTTTTTCCGACGAAGAAATCACTACACGCTTTAAGATATATTACTTATTTTGTTTACTTACTAAACCAGTTTTTTATATGGAAATACTTACCAAAAAGCGCAAGCCGCCCGCGCTTCAAGCCCGAGGCTATTGCCAGGGCAGGCGGCGTCCTGCTTACATGCTTTAAACGTTTTAAAGCAATAACTATTTATTATTTTTCCTCAAACAAAACCTTATCTTAAATGAAAAGTAAAACAATCCAGTTAAGGAAGTTTGCATTGCTCCTTTTCCTGATGATGCTTTCGCTGGACCTGCTGGCGCAGGTGACCGTTACGGGCGTCGTTTCGGACGAGGACGGCAATTCGCTTCCGGGTGTCAACGTGTTCGAGAAAGGCACTACCAACGGCACCATCACTGACCTGGACGGCAAGTACTCGCTGAGCGTGCAGAGCGGCGCCACCGTCACATTCAGCTACATCGGCTGCGACGACCAGGAGTTCACCGTGGCAGGCTCACGGACAATCAACGTGGTGTTGAAAGAAAGCACCCAGGAGATTGAAGAGGTCGTCATCGTTGGATACGGCCAGCAGAAGAAGGCGTCGGTCGTAGGCGCAATCACGCAGACCTCCGGCGAGACCTTGCAGCGTGCTGCGGGCGTCACCAACCTCGGAGCCGCCCTCACCGGCAACCTCCCGGGCGTAGTTACCGAGCAAGGCACAGGCATACCGGGCGGCGAAGACCCAAAAATCACAATCCGTGGCGCAAGCTCGTGGAACAGCTCCGACCCGCTCGTCCTCGTCGATGGCATCGAGCGCGAGATGAGCAGCGTCGATGTTTCGTCTGTGGAGAGCATCTCCGTGCTCAAGGACGCATCCGCCACCGCCGTGTATGGCGTGCGCGGCGCCAACGGCGTAATCCTCATCACCACCAAGCGTGGCAGCGAGGGCAAGGCGAAAATCAACGTCGGTTTCACCTCCACAGTGAAGTCGCCATCCAAGCTCCCCAACAAGTTTGACGCTTACGACGCGCTCGTGGCGCGCAACCAGACCATCGAGATGGAGCTTCCCGTCACCCCGGAATCTTCCTGGGCGTACATCACACCGAGGGCGGAAATCGAGAAGTACCGCAATCAGGACCCCAACGCCAAGGACGAGTACGGCAACCTGATCAAGGAGCGTTACCCCAACGTGGACTGGCAGGACGCGATATTCAAGGACCACGCCATGAGCTACAACGCCAACCTCAGCATAAGCGGCGGCAGCAAGGTGGTGAGGTACTTCGCCTCCGCCGACTACGCCAACGAAGGCGACCTCATGCGCATCTACGACAACGGACGTGGATACAAGACCGGCTACGACTACAACAGGCTCAACGCGCGTTCCAACCTCGACTTCACCATCACCAAGACCACGGTATTGAAGGTGAACGTCGCCGGCTCCCTCGCCATCAGCAAGCGTCCCCGCGCCAACCAGGGCGACGCATGGCAGGAGGCTCAGCGTTGGGCGGGCGCATACAACATCGCCCCCGACGTGTTCCTCCCGCAGTATTCCAACGGCGGCTGGGGATACTACCCGCAGGTGTCCAACGTGTCCAACTCCATCCAGAACACCGCCTGCGCCGGCATGGCAAAGACCACCAGCAACTCCATCACCACCGACTTCAACCTGGAGCAGGACCTCAGCTTCATCACCAAGGGCCTCAACATCCGTGGCACGCTCTCCTGGGACAACAGGTTTGAGGAGACGGGACGCGGCATCGGCGACGACTTCAACGACATGCACCGCATGTGGATAGACCCCGCCACAGGCACAGTATATAATAACAAGACCGTGGATGAAAACACCGGCTTCGACTGGGTGGAGACCGTGGAATGGAGCGACCAGGGCGGCTCCGCCAACGATCGCGCCACATTCCGCCGCCTCTTCTACCAGGGGCAGGTCAACTATTTGCGCAAGTTTGGCGACCACGAGGTGGGCGCCATGGGAGTGTTCAAGCGTGAGGAAAACGCCACCGGCTCCGAGCTCACCAAGTATCGTGAGGAGTGGGCGTTCCGCGCCACCTACAATTACAAGAGCCGCTACTCCATCGAGTACAACGGCTGCTACAATGGCTCCGAGAAGTTCTCGCAAAAAAACCGTTTCGCGTTCTTCAATTCGGGCGGCGTCAATTGGACCATCTCCGAAGAGCCATTCATGCAGACGCTCAAAGACCGTCAGTGGATTGAGATATTGAAGTTCCGTGCGTCTTACGGCGAGGTGGGCGACGACAACGTCTGGACGCGCTGGCTCTACCTTACGCAGTGGTCGCGCGGCGGCAAGGCTCTCATGGGCAGCGTGAGCGAATCCATCTACAATATGTACGACGAGTCGGTGCTCGGCAATGAGGACGTGCATTGGGAGAAGTCGCGCAAGTTCAATTTCGGTATCGACTATTCATTCTTCAGCGGATTGGTGGCTGGTAGCTTCGACGTGTTCAGGGACAGGCGCAGCGACATCCTCATCTCCGGCGACAAACGTGCGGTTCCCGCTTACTTCGGCGCCACCGCCCCCACCATCAACAAGGGCAAGACCAAAAACCGTGGCTACGAATGGGAACTCCGCCTCAACAAGGAGTTCAAGAGCAAGGGCATGCGCGTCTGGGCCAATTTCAACATGACCCACAGCGAAAACAAGATTATTGAGAAAGACGACCAGCAGCTCCGTCCCAACTATCAGAAGGAGGAGGGCTACATAATCGGACAGGAGCACTCGTTCATCAGCGACGGCTACCTTCAGAACATCGACCAGGTGTACGGCTCGCCCAAGTTTGAGTGCGACGACAAGTTCCGCCTGCCCGGCAATTATTACATCGTCGATTTCAACGGCGACGGTCAGATCGACAGCAAGGACTCCGCGCCCTACGGATACTCCTCCACGCCGCAGAACACCTACAACATCACCGTCGGATACGAGTGGAAGGGATTCAGCTGCTTCGTGCAGTTCTACGGCGTCACCAACGTTACCCGCGACGTAACCCTCCAGTCCTTCGGCAACAAGCTCAACACCGTATATGACCTCGGCTCTGTATGGTCTGTGGACAATCCCAACGCCGACATGACCTACTACCACTGGAGCACCGCACCCGTCAGCAAGTCTGGCGGCTCGTTCCCGGCATACGGCTCGCAGTACAAGTTTGACGGCTCTTTCGCCCGCTTGAAGAACATCGAGTTCGCTTACTCGTGGAACGACAGGTCGTGGATCAAGAAGATAGGCTTCTCCTACCTCAAGGTGTTTGTCAACGGCAACAACCTCTGGCTCTGGACCCGCATGCCCGACGACCGCGAATCCAACCTCGGCGGCGCAGGCTACACAGGTGCCTATCCTACTGTAAAGCGTTTTAACTTTGGTGTTAGATTCTCACTGTAAACTGATTCTTAAAAATGAGAAACATATATAACAAGATACTAATCGGGGCTGCGGGACTTGCAGTATGCGCGTCGGTGACGTCGTGCGAAGATTATCTCGACAAGGCTCCCGAGACAACAATCACCTCCGAGGATGCCTTCAAGAACTTCCGCAGTTTCCAGGGCTACGTGGAGGGCATATATACTGCCATCCCCGACAAGGAGAAATGCAACTGGTGCCCGTCATGGAACTGGGGCGACGACGAGGTGTTCAATCCCGAGGCGGACGACCGAATGACCCACCAGGTGGATCTCGGCAACTTCAAGGCGTGGGAGGAGACCGGCAACTGGCTCTGTGGTTCGGGCGGCAACGGCTCATACCATTTCGGCAGGCTCTGGAACAACGGCTGGAGCGCCATCCGCCGCTGCAACATGGCAATCGAAAACATCGACAAGATGGTGGGCACCAAGGAGGAGAAGGACTTGATCCTCGGTCAGGCCTACTTCTTCCGTGGATGGTTTCACTTCGAGCTGATGGAATACTTCGGCGGTCTTCCGTATATCGACAGGGTGTTCAACGACGGAGAGCAGTTTAAGGAGGCGCGTCTTTCGTACCAGGAGTGTGCCGACAGGGCTGCCGCCGACTTCACGAAGGCAGCAGAGCTCCTCCCTATTGACTGGGACGAGACTGTCGCAGGCCAGGAGACCGTCGGCAAGAACCAGCTCCGCGTCAACAAGATAACCGCCCTTGGCTATCTCGGCAAAAACTATCTCTGGGCCGGCTCCCCGCTCATGAAAAACGGTGCGCAGACCGGCGGCGCCAATACCTACAATTATGACGAGAAATACTGCGAAAAAGCCGCCGACGCTTTCGCAGAGCTCCTCACGCTCGTAGAGTCGGGATTGACGCAGTACGCTCTCGTGGAGTTCAATTTTGACGACACCGAAGGCGACGACGGCGTGGCGCGTGGCATCTACGACCACACCAAGTCTAAATCCGCCAAGACTTGCTATTCCGACCTCTTCTACACCGTGAGCAACGGATGGCAGATGCCCGGCTCCACCGAGGCCATCATGCGCGGCCTTTCGGGTGAGAACAATCAGGCCAACAACTGCAACTGGAACACTTCCAAGGTGTTCGGTCCCAAGGTGGCGGGTCTCGTGGAGCACGACAACGTAATCCACCAGCCCACCGCCAATATGATTGACGCATACGGCATGGCCAACGGACTTCCAATCGACGACCCCGAGTCGGGCTGGGACCCCGAGCATCCTTACAAGGACCGCGACCCGCGTTTCTACCACGACATCGTGTTTGACGGCTTCAAGTACGTGAACGCCGCAGCAGGCAAGCTCGAGGCTTCCAAGGAGTACCTCCGTTATTGCAGCCTTTATACCGGCGGCGCAATGCGCGACGTGGCACATGCAAGCCAGACCGGCTATTTCTGTCAGAAGCTCATCCCTCACACCTGCAACATCGCCGACCAGGCTTACGACTACGGACACGCTTTGCACTGCTACATCCCGTACATGCGCCTTGCCGACATCTACCTGATGTACGCCGAGGCTTGTGCGGCAGTGGGCGGCAAGGACTACAAGTCGTCTAAATGCGACCTCACCGCTCTCCAGGCCATCAACAAGATTCGCACACGCTGCGGCTGCGGCGAAGTGGCTGCCAAATACGCCGACGACCAGCATAAGTTCATCGACGAAATCCGCCGTGAGCGCGCCGTGGAGTTGGCTTTCGAGGGTTTCAGGTTCAGCGACCTCCAGCGTTGGCTGCTGCTCACCGAGTACAAGTACTGCATGAAGTATTCGCACGAGTTCGACAGGGTGGAGAAGGACGACTTCTACAAGAAAAACGACCCCAGGAACGCTCAGGTGGCTAATTTCAAAAAGAAGGAGCTGCATACGCGCAGGTTTGAGCCCAAGCACTATTGGTTCCCCTTCCCTGAGTCGATAGTATATCTCTATCCTGAATTTAAACAGAATCCGGGCTGGTAAACCGGCTTTTTACACACGAATTTATACTACATAAAATGAGACATATACATAACAGTTTAATTATATGTGCCGCCTTGTCGGCCGTTCCGTTTGCTGGGATGGCGAGGGCGGAGGCTTCCGGCTCCATGGCTGTTACCTCGGCATATGAACGCAACATTGCCCTCTCCGCCGCGCCCCAGGACGAAATCCAGGTGACGGGCAGGGTGGTGGACGACCAGGGCAACGCCATCGCGGGCGCCTCGGTTACCGTCAAGGGCACCGTCAAGGGCACTGTCTCCGGCGTGGATGGCAACTTCGAGTTGCAGACCACCGACGACGCCGTGCTCGTATTATCCATGAAGGGATACTTCCCGCAGGAGGTGAGCGTCAACGGCAACCAGATTCTCGGCGACATCGTGCTTGTCAAGGACGAAAACGCCGACCTCATCAACGTCGCCTTCCGCAAGGTGAAGGAAGAAGACCTCATCGGCAGCGTCTCCTACGTGGATGTGGTCAAGAACATGGAGACCAACTACACCACCGGCGCACTCGACTACATGGAGTCTTACGTGGGCGGCTGGAACGGCTCCACACTCTGGGGCATGAACCCGTCCAACTCAAGCTACTACATTGTAATCGACGGCGTGCCGCGTGGACTCGTGGGCTACGAAAACCTGCTCTCCACCGAAATCGAGTCAATCTCATTCCTCAAAGGCGCCGACGCCGTGGCTCTTTACGGCACGCGCGGCGCCAAGGGCGCAATCCTCATCACCACCAAGCGCGGCAAGGTGAGGGACGGCCTCGAAATCAACAGCCGCGTCGTTACGGGCTTCAATGTCGCCAAGAGTTTCCCTCAGTACCTCTGCTCCGCCGAGTACATGGACCTCTACAACAAGGCGTGCGACGGCGACAAGGTGGACCGCCTCTATTCTGAGGAAGACATCTACAACTACGCCTCGGGCAAGAATCCCTACCGCTATCCCAACGTCGACTACTATTCGGATGAGTACGTCAGCAAGTTTTACAACCACACCGACGTCAACCTCGAACTCGTAGGCGGCAGCGAGAGGGCGCAGTATTACGGCAGCATCAACTACTGGACTCAAGGCGACTACCTCGAAGTGGCCGACGCCAAGGACAACCGCACCCACCGTTACAGCGTGCGCGGCAACGTGGATGTCAAGATCAACGACTTCATCAAGGCGTACATCAACGCCAACGCCACTTTCTACGACGTGAAGACCGCCGGCAACGCCAACTGGTGGGATGCGGCCGCCACGCAGCGTCCCAACCGCCCGGTCAACGCCGCCCCGATGATTCCCGTCTCGATGGTGGACCCCGACAACCAGGCCGCCCTCGACCTCCTCTCCACCACCAAGAACATCTTCGACGGCAAGTTCCTGGCTGGTACACAGGAAGACAAGACTTCTGTCTTTGGCGACATCTACGCCGCCGGTTCGAGGAAATACACCATCCGCAAGTTCCAGTTTGACGCGGGAATGGACTTCAACCTCGGTCATCTCCTCCCGGGCCTTACATTGAAGACCATCATGGGCATGGACTTCTCCACGCAATATACCACCGCGTTCTCCAACGGATACAGGGTGTTCGTTCCCGAATGGGCATCTTACAACGGCAAGGAATACATCGTGGGTCTTGGCTATCAGGGCGACGACACCCGCACCGGCTACCAGAGCGTTTCGGGTTCCGACGACGACCGCATGATCAGCATCACCGCGCTCTTGGACTACAAGAGGAGCTTCGGAAAGCACAACATAACCGGTATGGTGCTTGCAAGCGGTTCGCAGCAGACCGAGCTTGGCACCTACCACAGCGACTGTACCGCCCACATGGGCTTCCTGGCTGGTTATAACTACGCCCACAAGTATTACGCAGACTTCAGCTCCGCCCTCGTTCACTCCATCCGCCTTGCAGAAGGACACCGCAATGTATTCTCTCCGTCGCTCACCATCGGCTGGGACGTCGCCAAGGAATCGTTCCTGGAAGGCTCCGTGGTTGACAAGTTGATGGTGGAGGCTTCCGCAAGCATCCTCCACGAGGATTACGACCTCATCTACAACAGCACCAAGTATTACCTCTACGACGGCGAATGGGACAAGAACTCATGGTCGTTCACATATGGCGACGGTCGTAATGCAGTCGGCATCTCCCCGTCCCGTGGTGAAAACCCCGAGCTTGAGATGATCAAGCGCAAGGAAATCCGCTTCGGCGTACGTTCCTCGTTCCTCAAAGGCATGTTTACCCTCACCGGCAACTATTTCGCCAACGACATGGACGGCTACCTCATCCTCGCCGGCAACGACCTCCCCTCCCACATGACCAACTTCGTCGCCCTGCGCAACAACAACGTCGTCCATCGCAATGGCTTCGACTTCGAGTTCAAGTTCAATAAGAAGTTTGGCGAGGTGGATCTCTCTCTCGGCGTATTCGGCACCCACTACGACACCGAGCGCACCAAGTACGAGGAGACCGTCAAGTACGACTACCAGGCTTACGAAGGCACGGCTGAGGATGCCGTATGGGGCTACAAATGCCTTGGCATCTTCCAGTCTGAGGAGGAAATCAAGAAAGCTCCCACACAAAACCTCGGCTCCGAGGTGATGCCGGGCGACCTCCGTTACGAGGACGTCAACGGCGACGGCGAAATCAATGCCGACGACCGCGTTGTACTCGGCAAGTGGGGTTCTTACGGAGCTCCCACCACCTTGGGCCTCAATATCGTTGCCAAGTGGAAGTCGTTTAAGTTCTTCATTGCTGGCAGCGGTGGATTCGGCGAATTGGGCGGCAAGATGTCGCAGTATTACCAGATGGACGCCGACGACAAGTACTCCGTAATCGCCCGCGACTGCTGGCGCACCGACAATACCAACGCCAAGTACCCCCGCATCTCCACCAAGGAAAACAACAACAACTTCGTTACTTCGGATTTCTGGACTTTCAAGAACAACATCTTCTACCTCGACAAGGTTCAGGTTACATACGACCTGCCCCAGAAGTTCTTCGACGGTACGTTTGTGAAGGGTGTCACTGTGTTTGCCATCGGCTCCAACCTCCTCACAATCTCCAAGGAGAGTGAGTGGATGGAACTCGGCATCGGTAGGTCGCCTTATTCGCGTTACTACGGATTCGGTGTACAAGCTAAATTCTAATCTGTTATAAGGAAATTATTATGAAAATCAACAAAATATTGACAATTTCGGCTCTCGCCACCTTGACGCTGGCCGGTTGCGACGATATGTTTGAGCCAAACATCGAAAACAACCGCGACTTCGGACAGATGATCAACGAGCCTGTGAATTTCTACGGCCTGCTGATGAATGCGTATTCGAGGTTCAACGACGGTGGTACGTTCTATTCCAACCGCATCCACGAAGACCTTGCCACCAGCGACTTTTACAGCAACGATCCTTCAAGCTCGTGGCTGCTCATGGGTCGCGGCACTTGGCGCGCCAAGAGCAACCCCGTGGACAAGTGGGGCGAGGTAAGGCAGGCGATCCAATACATCAACCTCTTCCTCAAAAACATGGACCAGGTAACATGGTCCAAGAACGAGGAGACCAACGAGGAGTTCAAGAAGCGTCTTACCGGCGAGGCTTACGCCCTGCGCGGCATCCACAATTACTTCTTCCTCCGCGCACACGCCGGATACGTGGACGGCGAGAGCGCAATGATGGGAATCCCGATTCTCACCGAGCCGGAGGACGTCAATTCAGACTTCAACATCCCCCGCGCCACTTTCAAGGAGAGCCTCGACCAGATTATGACCGACCTCAACGAGGCACTCAAATACCTGCCCGACGAGTACAAGGGCGAAGACCTTGTGAACGGACAGAGCAAAAACGGCCTTATCAACGGCACCATCGTCAAGGCGGTGAGGTCGCAGGTGGCTCTCATGGCTGCGAGCCCGCTCTTCGCCAGCGAAAGCGGCATCTCCTGGAAACAGGCCGCCGACTACGCCGCCGAAGTGCTCAAGGGTCATACCGTGGTGCCTGACGGCAACACATGGTACTGCCACACCGACGAAATCAACGCCCTCAGCGCGGGAGCGCTCCCTCCCGAGGTAATCTGGAGGGGCGACCGCTCCGGCACCGACGACACCGGTTTTGAGAGCGACTGCTTCCCGCCCACGTTGGACGGCAAGGGACGCATCAACCCCACTCAGAACCTCGTGGACGCTTTCCCGATGTCCAACGGCTATCCAATCGACAAGCAGGGCAGCGGATACAGCGCGTCCAATCCCTACGCCAACCGCGACCCGCGCCTCGACCTCTACATCATCCACGACGGAAGCAAGTTCAAGGACACGGACATCAACACCTGCTACAATTCCGAGACCAACGACGGCCTCAACAAGGAGACCGAGCTTTCCACCACCACAGGCTACTACCTCAAGAAGTTCATGAACGAGGAGGTGAGCCTCAAGTCGGGTGCTGTCAACGGCCGCCGTCATTACAAGGCGCGCATCCGCGACACCGAGATATTCCTCAACTACGCCGAGGCGCAGAACGAGGCAGAAGGCCCGCAGGCTGCCGGCTCTCTCGGAATGTCGCCGTATGACATCGTGAAGGCAATCCGTAAGCGCGGCGGCATCACCAACGACCTCTACCTCGAATCCATCAAGTCCAATAAGGACGAGATGCGCAAGCTCATCCACAACGAGCGACGCATCGAACTCATGGGCGAAAACTTCCGTTTCTGGGACCTCCGCCGTTGGCAGGAGCCCATCAGCGAGGCTGTCAAGGGCATCAGGATTGAGGCCACCGGCTCTTCGAGAAAATACGAGGAACTCAAGATCGACGACCTCCGTTTTGGCGATTACATGTACTTCGGTCCTATTCCCGAAACCGAAGTCCTCAAATGGTCCAACCTCAAGCAAAACAAGGGTTGGGAATAATGTTGGACACCAATAAATTCTAAAATGATGAAAGTAAAGAATCTTATACTGTCAATAACCGCAGGCGCCATGGCACTTGGAATGTCGTCGTGCAAAAACGACGACATCACCTTCCCTGACTCCGACGGCGGCATCAATGTCTATTTCGGCTATCAGCACCCGATAAGGACAATCATCCTTGGCGACCTCGTCACGATGGACAATTCCAACGACAACGCCCACAAGTTTGAGATATACACCACCTTTGGCGGCACGTACAAGGGCAGGAACATCGACGTAGACGTGGAAGTGGACAAATCGCTCGTGGACGGCCTCAAGCTCGACAACGGCGGCGAAATCGAAGTGCTGCCAGATGATTACTACACCCTCAGCGGCACGACGATGCACTTCAATGGCACACATCAGGGATGCATCGGCGTACAGCTCAGCGACAAGTTCTTCGAGGATGCCAAGTCTGTGGAAAACCACTACGTGATTCCGCTCGTAATCACCAAGGCGACGGGCGTTGACGCTATTCTCAACGGCACGCCCATCGAGGGCAGCAAGCAGATTCGCCAGAACATGGCGGACTGGAGCATCCTCCCCAAGGACTACACCCTCTACATGGTCAACTACATCAACCAGTACGACGGCAATTATCTCCGCCGTGGCACCGACGAAGTTACTAAATACGGCAAGAAGGGCATCAACAAGGACATCGTTGTCAAAGCCGGCGACAAGGCTTCGCAGGGCTGGGACAATCAGTTCTGGATCTGCTCCGACATCGCCTTTGAGGAGGGCAAGGCTTGGTCGCTCAAGATGAAGGTGAAGGCCGACAATCCGGCCAAGCACGGCACGCAGACCCACGCCGGCGTGGGCGGCTACATCCACTGGGCAGCCATCGGCGACATCGACTTCTCCACCGAGTGGAAGGACATCTCCCTCTCCGGCACTTTCACCGCCGAGCAGACAGGCGGCAACTGCATCGCCTTCAACCTCAGCGACGGCGATGATGCAGCCAATTTCGCCGCCAACAATTACTACTTCGACGAAATCGAGTTCACCGTGGACGGCAAGACCGGCACCAAGTACGGCGAGGCGGGCGGCTACGCCATCAAGGTGAACGTTGGCGACCAGGCCAATCAGCAGGTCGAGTATGCCTACTGGGATTACGACAAGACCAAGAAAGTAACCGAATCTGCGGAGCGCAAGACCAAGTACGTGGAGACCGACGAGGTAATCAAGCTCACCACCAAGTCGCTCAAGACCGTTACGATGCCCATCAAGGTCAAGAACATCGACATGCCCGTCACCTGCGAGCTTCTGCTCACCTTCGACGACAGCGGCAAGTGCACCATCAGCTCCGCCACCGACGGCTTCACCGCCACCGGCTCGGGCGAGTTTAAGTCCAAGTCGGAGAAGCAGGCATGGGGCGACAGGGACCGCGACGGACTCTACCTCAGCTACACCGTGGATCTCGGCGGCTCCATCTACAAGACCGAAGACATCCTCGTAGCGCGCGACAGGGGCTCGGCGGCTTCCAATCGCGAGTTTTATGTTTCATACAACAAAGAATAAATTTTAACCATCGGCACGACGCGCCCGACGGCTCCCGCAGCCCGACGGCGTCGTCCATCCGATTAACAGACAGACAATTATGAAATACAACAATAAATGGCTTTGGGCAGTGCTTCCGGCGGCTTTGTTGACGTCGTGTGCCGAAGACGTCTTCGACCAGTACAGCGTTCCTGAGCCGGCGAGCCTTACCGAGTCTCAATACCTCAACGACTACAAGGTGCTCAAGGACTACAATCCGGGCGTCAAAATCGGTAGCGTCGTCAATGCCGGCACGTATTCCGACAAGGGCGCGGTGTATGGCCTGACCAAGACCAACTTCAACGAGGTCTCTGGCGAAAAGAGCCTCATGCACAGCGCGTTGATTAAGAACAGCGGCGTATTCGACATCGGCACCATCACCGACTTCGTGGAGAGCGCGGACGCGGCTGGGCACACCGTGTTTGGATCTACGTTGCTCAGCTTCCTCAACAACAATGTTGATTACCTCGGCACCAAGAAGGGCATCCTCGCCAACCGTCCCGACCCAAATTCCACCGCCAAGCCAACGATGCTAATGTGGGTGGAGCTCGTGGAAAACAGCGACTGCGAGGGTTCAAGCGTGGTTTCGTTCTACTCCAAGGAGGACAAGGGCGACCCGCACGCATCCGAGTTCGTGGCGGGCAAGGGCAAGGACGGCTCGCAGGGCATCGTCCTCAAAGCCACCGCAATGACCGAGCATGAATGGGACAACCAGTTTTTCGTGCATTTGTCGGAGCCGCTTCCCGCCGGCACCAAATTCAAGTTCAGCATCGACCTCCGCGCCGACGACGCCACCGGCAAGGGAATCAGCACGCAGGAGCACGGCGACACACCGGGTTCGTACCAGCACTGGTCTTTCGTAGGCTCGCCGCAGTTCACCACAGATTGGGTTACATACACCAACGAGGGCACCATCACCTCCGCCAACGCGCAGACCATCGCCTTCAACCTCAACGACTACAACCCCGCCAACACTTATTATTTCGATAATATTTCGTTCCAGGCGGAGCTTGAGAGGGAGATTCCTCAGTTTTATTGGGACAACCTCGTAGATAACAGCGACTGCGAGGGCGAGAGCGTGGTTTCGTTCTACTCCAAGGAGGAGAGGGGCGACCCGCATCCCTCCAAACTCGTGGCTGGCTCAGGCAAGAATGGTTCCAAGGGCATTGTGCTCGAAGGCACTGAGTTTGTGGAGCATGAGTGGGACAATCAGTTCTTCGTCGTACTTTCCGAACCGTTGCCTGCCGGCACGGCTTTCAAGTTCAAGATGGACATCAAGGCTTCCACCGCCACCGAAAAGGGCATAAGCTCGCAGGAGCATGGTGCCACCCCTGGTTCTTACCAGCACTGGGCTTTCGTAGGCTCGCCCTCGTTCACCACCGAATGGCAGACCTACTCCTTCGAGGGCACCACAACCTCCGCCAACGCGCAGACCATCGCCTTCAACCTCAACGACTTCCATCCCGCCAACACCTATTACTTCGACAACATCTCCTTTGAAATAGAGAAGGAGAACGTCGTTGGCATCCCGCTCTCCGCAGAGGAGAAGCACGACACCATCAAGTACGCCCTCAAGACCTACATCGACGGCATGATGACCGCCTCCGCCGGCAAGATTAAGGCATGGGACGTGCTTGGCGACGTACTGTCGGACGACGGCAAGGGACTCCGCGAGGGCACTGATGACGACAAGAACTATTTCAACTGGGCTGAATATCTCAACGGCGACAATGGCGAGGAGTATGCTCTGCTTGCCGTGGAACTCGCCCGCAGCGGTTTCGCACAGAACGGCGGCAATGCTGCCGACCTCAAGTTGTTCGTCAACGAAAACGGCCTCAACAACGCCGCCAAACTCGACGCGCTCGTCAAGAAGATGGAAGATTGGGGCAAACTCGACGGCATCAGCACCAGCATCACTGCCGCTTGCAGCGAGGATGAGGCTACACAGCACGCCGAGGAGCAGAAGATAGCGGATTTGTTGTCGTCGCTCGCCAAGACCGGCAAACTCATCCGCATTTCGGGCATCAACCTTTCTTATAAGGACAATGCCGGTGCAGCAGTTTCCACCGCCAAGATGACCATGGAGCAGTCAAAGAAGATGGCGGGATTCTACACGTTCATCGTCAAGAAGTACATCGAACTCATCCCCGAAGCGCAGCGTTACGGCATCTTCGTCAGCAATATAGTTGACGACGGCGACACGCCCAACGGCCTCTGGAACGCCAAGTACAGCCGCAAGCCGCAGTACGCCGGCTTCGCTGACGGACTGCAATAAAATCGCGATTGTGATTTTTCGTTTTTTTTGAATTTAGTGCGGGGCGGAGGTAGGCAAGACCGAAGCCCCGCTTTTTGTTAGATTTCGGTTACTTTTTTTTGGTGGATTATGGATTTGTTGTTATTTTTGCAACACACTTAAATCATTACAAAACCACTTATTTTTATCATCAATATGAAAAATAGTTACTTACTAATACCACTTGCGGCATTGTGTTTGGCTGCTGTGTCGTGTGGTGACGACGACGACATCCCCACCAACAATAATGTCGTGGTCAATAGCAACCCTCTCGGCGGCAAGCCCGACAATCCGCAGCCCGGACCTGAGCCCGTCAATCCGCAGCCAGAACCCGAACCTGAACCCGAACCGGAGCCGGAACCAGAGATGGCCCCAAATTCGTACAATTACCTGAAGACTTACATCGACAGGACGGCGCATCCGATTTTCAAGCTTTCGGGCGCAATCGAGGCGTGGGACTTCAACGGCCAGGCATGGCTCCGCGACACGCTCGCCAATCATTTTGACGAAATCGTTGCCGGCAACTCCATGAAATACTCCGGCTGCGTCAATGCAAGCGGCAAAATGGATTTCAGCACCGTCAAGTCATTTTGTGAAAACGCCAAGGCTGCCGGCCTGACGATTTATGGACACACCCTCGCATGGCACTCGCAGCAGCAGCCCAAATACCTCAACAGCCTTATCGCCGACAAGGAGGTGGAAGTGTCGGAGGAGGAGATGCAGGAGATTACCGACTTCACGCTCGCTTCCTACACCACGGTGGATGGACTTTGGCACGGCGATTTCACCAATGCTGAAAACAACGTCGATTATTCAATGGACGTAGCCGACGGACTGCTCCACATCAAAAACAACGCCGTCTCCGTACAGTCGTGGCACGTGCAGTACCACATCGCCGAAAACCTCAACCTCAAGGCGGGCACCAAATATGTTATGACCATCAGGGCGAAGGCGTCGGAGGCTGCAAGCCTTCCTTACTCGATAGGCTCCTGGTATCCCGACAATGCGAGCGGCAACCTCGACGTTACTACCGAGATGAAGGAATACAACGTGGAGTTTACCGCTGTGGTTGACGGCGGCTTCATCATGTTCCAGACGGGCGCGTTTGTAGGCGACATCTGGGTGGAGAGCATCAAAATCACCCACCAGGGCAGCAACAAGACTCAGCCCCTCACGGCAGAAGAGAAGCGTGACGCGCTCGCCGGCGCGATGGAAGAATGGATCAAGGGCGTCATGGAAGCCACCGACGGTTTTGTGAAAGGCTGGGACGTTGTCAACGAGGCTATTGCCGGCGGTGGCAACGACGGACAGGGCAATTACACCCTCCAGCACAACAACAGCCACAACACCGACCCGACATCCGTGCAGAATGGCCTCTTCTTCTGGCAGGACGACATGGGCGACCTCGAATACGTGCGCTACGCCGTGGCTTATGCAAGGAAGTATTTCAAGGGCGACCCGAAAGACCTCAAGCTTTTCATCAACGACTACAACCTCGAATCCGACTGGGACGACAACAAGAAGCTCAAGTCGCTCATCAATTGGATCAAGAAGTGGGAGGCCGACGGCGTGACCTACATCGACGGCATCGGCACACAGATGCACATTTCCTGCTATGAGGACGACGGCATCAACGAAAGCAAGAAAAAGCACATCAGGCAGATGTTCCAGTTGATGGCGGCCACCGGCAAGCTCGTGAGGGTTTCGGAACTCGACATGGGCTATGTCCGCAAGGGTTCCAACAATAGCATCGCCACCGCCGACGTCAAGCCCGAGGAGCACCAGAAGATGGCTGACCTTTACCAGTTCCTGATTGAGTCATACTTTGAACTCGTTCCGCCCGAGCAGCAGTACGGCATCTGCCAGTGGTGCTTGACCGACGCCGGCGGACAGCTTGGCACTGGCTGGCGCGGCGGCGAGCCGGTGGGCATCTGGACCGAAGGCTACAAGAATCGCAAGGTGGTTTACAAGGGCTGGGCTGACGCTCTCAAAAAGTAAAATACCAACCATACGGCATTTTCTAATAAGGTCGGGGCAATGCGTTAGGCAAGTGTCCCGACCTTATTTGTGTACCGTGGTAAAAAAAATTTTTGCAGTTTCGTTTTTTATTATTAATATTGCAAAATTTTTAGCAAACTCCAAACCATGGCACACATTATCAACGAAATTTCCAGGACTTTCAACGAGTACCTCCTGATTCCGGGGCTTACGACCAAGGAATGTACCCCCGCGAATGTCAACCTCCAGACACCGCTTGTCAAGTTTAAGAAAGGCGAGACACCGTCCCTTTCGCTCAACGTTCCGTTTACATCGGCAATAATGCAGTCGGTGTCGGATTCCAACATGGCGATTGCCCTTGCCAAAAACGGCGGCATTTCGTTCATCTACGGTTCGCAGAGCATCGACGACCAGGCGGAGATGGTGCGCAAAGTGAAGAAGTACAAGGCGGGTTTCGTAGTCTCCGACGCCAACCTCACGCCCGAAAACACCCTTGCTGACGTTGTTGCGTTGAAGGCGAGGACAGGCTACTCCACCATCGGCATCACCGACGACGGCACATCCAACGGCAAGCTCCTCGGCATCGTTACGAGCCGCGACTACCGTCCCACTCGCGACCCTCATGACCGCAAGGTGAAGGAATTTATGACCCCGTTTGAAAAACTCATCGTCGGTCATTATCCGCTCGACCTCAACGAGGCGAATGACATCATCTGGAACAACAAGATTAATGCGCTGCCCATCATCGACGACGACCAGCACCTCAAGTTCTTTGTGTTCCGCAAGGATTATGATTCGCACAAGACCTATCCATTGGAACTCCTCGACGACGACAAGTCGCTCCGTGTGGGCGCAGGCATCAATACCCGCGATTACGCCGAGCGCATCCCAAAGCTCGTGGAGGCTGGTGTTGATGTCGTCTGCATGGACTCCTCCGACGGTTTTTCGGAGTGGCAGAAGGAGACCATCAAGTGGGTGCGCGACCATTACGGCGAATCGCTCAAAATCGGTGCGGGCAACGTGGTGGACGCCGAAGGCTTCAACTACCTCGCCGAGGCTGGCGCAGATTTCGTGAAAGTGGGCATCGGTGGCGGCAGCATCTGCATCACACGTGAGCAGAAGGGTATCGGTCGCGGTCAGGCAACCGCCATCATCGACGTTGCGAAGGCTCGCGACGAATATTACGAGCGCACCGGCGTTTACATTCCTATCTGCTCCGACGGCGGTCTCGTGCAGGATTACCACATGGTGCTTGCATTGGCTATGGGCGCCGACTTCCTGATGATGGGACGCTATTTCGCGCGTTTTGACGAGTCGCCCACCAAGAAGGTGATGATCAATGGTTCCTATATGAAGGAATACTGGGGCGAAGGCAGCAACCGCGCCCGCAACTGGCAGCGTTACGACATGGGCGGCGACGCGGCCATGAAGTTTGAGGAAGGCGTGGATTCATACGTTCCCTATGCCGGCAAGCTCAAAGACAACCTCCAGGTTACAATCGACAAAATCAAATCAACGATGTGTTCCTGCGGTGTCACCAGCCTCGACGACCTCAAGCAAAACGCCAAGATCACACTTGTATCCTCCACCGGCATCATTGAAGGCGGAGCTCACGACGTAGTGTTAAAAGAACAGAAACAGTAGTCCAAAATAGTCAATTGACAACAGTCATTTTTCAATTTTATCATTGGAATAAGCAAAAAATTGCCATCCGGATTGGTGCGGATGGCAATTTTGTTCAAGATTTGATGACAAATTGCTTTTTTTTGCTGTTTTATTTTCAAAAATTGACACTTGCAATTATTTGAATATCATTCGCTTGAATTTTTTTTTGAAAAAAGTTGCAAAAAGATTTGGAAAATACTGAAAAATGTTCGTAATTTTGCATCGTTGTTTCGGACTGAAAAACACGATTCAACAGGCGAAAATTCGCCGACGATATTTGAGAAAAATTTTATTGACAGCAAGCACAAGGCGTAGAACAAACAAAAACTTTGTACCCCTGAAAAACCGGAAATCAAAACAATTTTATACAACGAAGAGTTTGATCCTGGCTCAGGATAAACGCTAGCGGCAGGCCTAACACATGCAAGTCGAGCGGCATCGCGGAGTGGCAACACTTTGGCGGCGAG
>JAEEGL016891356.1_pt1 | contig 60214 bp, 59 predicted proteins | sample 9134231 | NCBI WGS metagenome assembly JAEEGL01 (sample SAMN16246548, study PRJNA631951) | gut metagenome | biome: gut microbiome; feature: rumen; material: fiber-attached | host: Bos | place: Iran: Karaj | collected 2018-10
AGGCAATGAATAAAGTAACAGACTTACTATCAGCTTTAGCTAACTTAATAGATCAAGGTAAGTTAAGTGAAGAAGCTATGAATAAAGTAATAGATGTTCTTACAACTTTAGCTAACTTAGTAGATCAAGGTAAACTTAGTGAAGAAGCTATGAATAAAGTTGTAGATGTTCTTACAGCTTTGGCTAATTTAGTAGATCAAGGAAAGCTATCAGAAGAATCGCTTCAAAAGGCAACAAGCTTACTTGCGGCACTTGCTAACTTAATAGATCAAGGTAAACTAAGTGAAGAAGCTATGAACAAAGTTGTAGATGTTCTTACAGCTTTGGCTAACTTGATAGACCAAGGTAAGTTAAGCGAAGAGGCAATGAACAAAGTAGTCGATGTATTAACATCACTTACTAATTTGGTAGACGCTGGTAAATTATCAGAAGAATCAATGAATAAGATAGTTGATATCTTCTCAACGCTTTCTAGTCTAATAGATTCTGGTAAACTATCTGAGAAATCTCTTGAAGAAGTAACAAATTTATTCACTATAGTTGCTAAGTTAGTTGATGAAGGAAAATTATCAGATAAATCTATATCTTTGATTACAGATTTATTAACTAGAACAACTAGCCTAGTTGAAAGTGGTAAACTTTCAGAAGATGCAATGCATAAGATAACATATACTATGATTCAATTAGCAAATCTTGTTGAACAAGGCAAATTAAATGAAGAATCACTTCAAAAAGTTACTTACATGTTTATTCAACTTGCTGAATTACGAGATAAAGGTTTAATTACAGATGAAGAATATACATTTATTATTGATACATTTAATAATACTGTTCAGTTATATAACGATAATGTAATTAACGATGAGAGTTTTGCAATTGTTGTTAACCATTATGAATACTTATCTAACAATATAAATAATGAGAAATTCTCTGCTGGTAAATTATTAAATAATATTAAGTATATTGATAATAGAAATGGAAGAGTAAAGAATAATGAGATTAATAACGATGTATATAAAGTTGATTTAGACACGATGAATAATACATATAAGGACTATATTGATGGTAAAGTTGAAGAATCACAATATATGATGTTATTTGATAAATAATATGTACAGTATTTAATATGGATTTAATAAAAAAGCTTTATTAAATCCTTTTTTATGATATATAATAGATTTGTATAAATAATATAGGAGGTGATGTAATGGCCACAATAAAGATGGGTTATGACAGTGCAGAACAAACAATAAGAAGTATTGAAACTATAAATGGTGATCTAGAATCAGCTTTTTCATCTAAGAGTAATTCTGCTAGTAGTATTGCTAGTGCTGTTGAAAGTCTTAGTATCAATTATTTTAGAACGTTGGGTTCTTTTGTAGATGACATAAACCAAGAAATATTAAACAAAACTACTGCGGCTAATACATACGTTCAAGATCTTAGAGGGATGAATGGTGATAACTATAATTCCGATAATGATGCCGATTTCGGTGGAGGAGATACTGCCAGTGGTGAAGATGCTGGTGATCTTGGTACTATGCAAGCAATTAAAGACTTACTTACAGCTCTACAAGCATTAGTAGATGATGGAAAGTTAAGTGATGATGCACTACAAAAAGTAAAAGATTTACTTGATGCTCTACAAGCTTTAGTAGATGCTGGTAAGTTAAGTGAAGATGCATTACAAAAAATAATCGATTTACTTGCAGCTATTGCTAACTTAATAGATCAAGGTAAGTTATCAGAAGATACACTTCAAAAAGTAATAAATTTATTAGATTTATTAAGAAGATTAATAGACGAAGGAAAATTATCAGAAGATACACTTCAAAAGATTGTTGATTTATTAACTACATTGACTCGTTTAGTAGATGAAGGAAAATTATCAGAAGAGACAATGCAAAAGGTAGTAGATTTATTAGCTGCTCTTGCTAACTTAGTAGATTTAGGTAAATTGTCTGAACAAGCAATGGCTAAAGTCGTAGATCTTCTTGCAGCTCTTGCTAACTTAGTAGATTTAGGTAAATTGTCTGAACAAGCAATGGCTAAGGTTGTTGACTTGTTATCTGCTCTTGCTCGTCTAGTAGGTGATGGTAAATTAAGTGAAGAAGCAATGACTAAAGTTGTAGATCTTCTTACTGCGCTTGCTAAATTAATAGATGATGGTAAGTTAAGCGAAGAAGCAATGAACAAAGTAGTAGACCTTCTTGCTGCACTTGCTAAATTAATAGATGAAGGTAAATTATCAGAAGAAACAATGAATAAGATTGTAGATATACTTACAACACTTGCTCGTCTTGTTGAGGAAGGTAAGTTAAGTGAAGAAGCAATGAATAAGATTGTTGATGTACTTACAACAATTTCTCGTCTTGTTGATGAAGGTAAACTTTCAGAAGAAGCAATGAACAAAGTAGTAGATTTAATTGCAGCACTTACTAACTTAGTAGATCAAGGTAAACTAAGTGAAGAAGCTATGAATAAACTAGTTGATGTTATTGCAGCTTTAGCTAACTTAGTAGATCAAGGTAAATTATCTGAAGAAGCTATGAATAAACTAGTTGATGTATTTACTTCATTAGCTAACTTGGTAGACGCTGGTAAGTTAAGTGAAGAGGCAATGAACAAAGTAACTGAACTTATGGCAAAAGTAGCTGCCTTAATTGATCAAGGTAAGTTATCAGAAGAATCATTGAAAGTATTAACTGATTTATATTCTAAGATGGCAAGCTTAATAGAAGCTGGTAAGTTAACAGAAGAATCACTACAGAAATTGACTCTTATGATGATGGAACTTTCTGATTTAGTTGAACAAGGTAAATTAACTGAAGAGTCACTTCAAAAAGTAACTTATATGATGATGAAATTAGCTGAGCTTGTAGAACAAGGTAAGTTAAGTGAAGATGATTATAAATTTGTAATGGATACGTTTAATAATACTGTTCAGTTATATAAAGAAGGAACTATAACAGAAGATGGATTTAACACTGTTATTGCTCATTTCGATACTATTGCTAATAATACTGATAAAGAATTATTAACTGGTGAAAAGATAATTAACAATATTAAATACATTGATAATAAGAATACAAAAGTAAAAAATAACGAAATAAACAGCGATGGATATAAGACAGATATGGAAAATATGAATAATATCTTTAGTGGTTATCTTGAAGGTAAAGTAGAGGAATCACAATACACTGCACTATTTAATTAGTAGTGCAGTGTAAAGATAGTACAAAATTGTATAAATTCTTTACAAAAAGTAAATAAAAATATATAATTAATTTATAGTATAGGAGGAGAAAATGGAAGAATTTAGAGTAAATGGTAGTGCTTTAAATAATGCTGCTGGTGATTTTGCTGGTGTTAAAAGTGAATTTGAAGCTACTACTGAAGCATTAAAAACAGCATTAAAAACTATTGGAGAACAAACATGGCCAAATGGTGGTCCAGCTAAAAATGCATATGATGCAAAGATGGATGAGATCAAGGGTAAACTTGATAAAATTGGTGCTAAGTTCGAATATAACAAATTAATTTTTAATAATGTACTTGCTCGTGTTGCTGAATTTGAAGGAACAATGGCTGGTCACATTGGAAATATGTAGGAGGGATAAAAAATGTCAGATGGAATTAATGTTCAAATTAGTTCTTTAAATATTCAAACTATTCAAGGATATGAAGAACAATTAGCTGCTTGTGAAGCAAAAGCTAATCAAGCAATCCAAGATGCTATAGGTGCATGCTCTGCTGAAATTGGACAAGCTATTGGAAATAAACTTCAAGGTTTTTCTGATGAAGAATTCGGTGAATTAAGAAAGGCAATTGATATTATACTTCATGATTTAGGAAGCATTAAGGATGATTACCAAAAAGCAGGAGAAGAACTTGTTGCTCAAATTAATGCTATCAATATAGATGCAGTTCAACAATAAATCAATTAAGTATTATTGAAATATATAAGGAGTGAGATATGGCAGGTGGTAATGGAAATTTACTTGTTAATATTGATACTCTGAAAGAATATGCAGCTTATTTAAGTACATCTAAGACTCAGTTAACTGATCTTATGACTACTTTAAAAAGTCAAATGGCTGCTATAGAATCAGCGTGGAAGGATAATGAAGGAAGTGCTATAAAAGCTAAATATGATGCTTTTATTGCACAAGCTGATGTAATATGTGCTGAGTTACAGAGTCTGAGCAAATATGCTTCAGATGAAAGTACTAAGTACGAAGGAATTCTTACATCTGCTCTTCAAAGAATGGGATGATGGTTTATGACTGATGTTAATATGAACTTTGAAGGAGTTCGCGGTACCATAACTAATCTTGAGGCTTCATTAGAAAATCTTCAAACTCTTATGCAAGGTTTAAATAGCAAGAAAGAGGCTTTAAGTAGCTTTTGGGAAGCACAAGAAGCTGCTACGTTTTGTGAAAAAGTGGCACATCTTTCAACTATGTTAGATAATTTTAAACAAAAAAATACAGATTATCTACTTTTCTTGTACTCTGCTATTTCAGCGTATGAGGATGATGCTCAAAGTCTTGTAGATAGTATTAATGCCATAGGAACGGAGTATTAGTATACAAGTTGAACTTTTAACGTACGATTTGTTGATTCTTTGTCAAATTTTTATAATGTTTTATAATTGATGATATTGAGTTAATAGTAAATATTTATAGCGTTTATATACAAATTGAATTAACTGATGTGTGATCATCAGTTTTTTTATTTATATAATTATTTTTTTTAGTGCTATAATATTCATAGGTGATTTATATGAAGAAAAATATTTTAATTTTATTATTTTTATCTTTTATTCTATTATTTACTGGATGTTCTAATAAAGAAGAAGTAGTACCAGAAAAAGGTATAGATGTTTTTGATGAAAAGACAGGATATAAAGTTACATTTAAAAAAGCTGGAGATTTTGAGGTTATTGATACTGATACTGATGGAAAGTTTGTTAAAGTAACATTAAAGAATGAGAAATTAAATGCTGAGATGGAAGTTTATTTCTTTGAAATACTTTTGACTAATTACAACAGTTCTAAAGAAAGAAGACATCTTAATACTGAATATAAAGATTATAAATGGAATAATTATGAAGCATATGCTTATAACGGAAACAAATATGGAGTAGATTATAATATTTTATTAAATGAAGATAATGGAAATGTAATTGGATTATTTGGTACTGTTACTTATACAGATTATAAGACAGCAAATGTCTTTGAAACCTTTAATGGAGAGGATTTTCAAGCATTTATGAATTCTATTGTTTTTGAAAAAAAGTAAAAATTTGATATTTTTATACAAATTAATTATAATAACACCAAAGAGGTGTTATTATTTTTTATGATTGATATTGAAAACTTAAAAGTTAACTTTGAAAGTAAAGTACTTCAAAGTGATAAAGTTGTTATTGTACCACATAAAATGGCCGACTTTGATGCAATTGGATCTGCTATTGGTATTTCACTAGCAGTAAAGAAACTTAAGAAAGAACCTATTATAATAGTTGATGATAAAGCATATGAATTAGATAGAGGAGTTTATTCTATTATTAAAGATTATAAACAAGAGGTTCCTATTAAATCTAGATGCAAGTATAGTTCTATGAAAAGTAACGATGATTTATATATACTTACTGATGTTAATAAGAAGTATCTAGTAGCTTTACAAGAAGAGCTTGCTAGAAGAGATAATGTTATTATTATTGACCATCATGATGAAGATGAGAATACTGTCGAAGCTGATAATAAGTATATTGATTCAAAAGTATCAAGTGCTTCTGAAGTAATAACAAATTTACTTTTAAAGATGAAGATTAAGATTCCAACAAATATTGCTAATTACTTACTTGCTGGTATTTATTTAGATACTAATAAAATGACTAAAAATGTCACTACAGACACTTTTGTTACTGCTAGTAGATTAACAGAACAAGGTGCTGATATTAATCATGTTATGGAATTATTTCAAGAAGATTTTGATAGTGATAGAAGAGTACAAGAACTTATTAATAAAACTAAGATGATTAACTATAAGATTGCTATGATGATTGCAGATGAAAGTGAAGAATATACAAATAAAGAAATTGCTAGAGCTGCTGATTATGGTTTAACTTATGGAACTGATGCTTCATTTGCTATTGGTAAAATTGATGATGATACTGTATCTGTCAGTGCAAGAAGCAAGAATAAAGTAGATGTAGGTAAAGTTATGGGTGCTCTTGGAGGTAAAGGAGGAGGTAATCCTTGCTCTGGAGCTACTAAAATACAAAATGAATCTGTAGAAGAGGTTAGCAAAAAATTAGAGAAGCTATTAAGACCTAATTTCTATATTTAGTAAATCAGAAATGATTTACTTTTTTATTTGACTCTAAAGTATTATTTTGATAATATTGGTGAAGAAAGTATGTGTATATATGAATATAGATAATTTGCTTATAGCATTAAAATTAAAGTATAAAATAAGTGATAGTGAATTTAAATATATAGATAAAATAATTAAACCTATATATGAGCATAAAGAGTTTAAGAGAAGACTTACTAATGAGTTTTTACATCATAGTAATATAACTCTTGGTGAACATATTCTAGAAGATACTTTTTTAACATATAAGAAATGCTTAAAGAAGAAAAACATTGATACAAGACTTGCAATAATAATTGCTATGATACACGATCTATATACTGTTCACTGGCAAAATAATAAAGATAATAATAAGAATAAATTCTTTAATAAACATGGCTTTACTCATCCAATTGAAGCTGTTATAAATGCTATTAATTGGTATCCTATATTATTTAAGGATAATCATGATAGTGAAATTATTATCGATGGAGTGATACATCATATGTATCCACTTCCTGTTAGAGTATTTGATAGAGATTGTAATAGTATGGAACTTAATAATTATGAATTAGTTAAAAATATAGATGATTCACTGATAGATATTATAGTTATATCAACAAATCGCAAAAGAGTAGGTACTATATCTGTATGCCCAAGTAAATATAAAGAGGGCAGAATAATGTCTAATTCAGATAAGAGTGTTTCTATAAGACAAATAAAGAATGTTAGCAGTGCTACTGCTCTAATATCTGGAAATAACAAGAGTTTAAAAAAATAAAGAGAGATAACTCTCTTTTTTTGTGTTCATTTGTGTAAAGTGTATGACAATGATGTGTCTATTAAAATTATCCCGTGTTATAATTTAATTAGGATAGGATTAGTGTATGAATAAGAAATATTTAATTATAATTTTATTAATTGTTTGTTTAATGACACCTAATATGGTTCATGCTTTTGAATTGTGTGAAAAAAGCGATGCATACGCTAATTATGAGAAATTATCAAAAGAAGAAAAACAAAAAGTAATAGAGCCTTTATATTGTAAAATTCCTGAGAGGGAAAATCCAATTAATGCACTTGGATATAAACTTAAGGCTTCTCTTACTGATAGCGCTTATAATTCAGTTGATCAAGGATTTATTACATCACCTAAATGGCAAGGAAGTCTTGGAACTTGTTGGAGTTTTGCCGCTATTGGTGCAGTTGAAGCAAACGCTATTAAAAATGGTTTACCAGAGTATGATTTTAGTGAATCTCATATGATATTTGGTTTAATGGCTGCAGGTATAAGTGATGAACTAGGTAAATTTGGTAAGTATGTTACTACTGATTTAAATGGTGGAAGTATTACTTATGCTTCTAGTTATTATTTTAATAACGAAGGACAAATATTTGAAAATGAGATGCCTTATAGTGATAAGACTCTTGTTATTAATAGTAGTCAGTATCCACTTGGTAGAAAGATTGTAACTATTAAAGATTTTGAACTACATAACTTTAGTAATCCTGCAGTTTGTTCAACAAGTGAGATTGAACTTATTAAAAGTAAAATATTAGATAATGGTTCTATCGAAGGAACTATGTATATGAACGAAGCTTTATTTAAAGATTCTGGAAAGAACTATTATTTATCTACTAAAGGTAATAATGCTCCTAACCATGCTATTCTTATAGTTGGATGGGATGATAATATTTCTAAAGATTTATTTAATGGTGCTACTAGAGATGGTGCTTTCATAATTAAGAATTCATGGGGACCTACTTGGAGTAGTGATGGATACTTCTATATTTCTTATGATGACCATTTCATTTGTAAAGATTTAGCTTCTTATTCAGGAGTATCTCAAGTTAATTTTGATAATACATATACTGCTGCTGACTTAGTTGGATCATCTGGTTTAGTATATAGCAGTACTACATATAATTCAGCTAAATTTACTAAGCAAACAACTGGTAGTGAAAAAATATCAAGAGTAAGTTTTGCAGTTGGCGATAATATGAATTATAAAGTATATCTATCTAAAAATAATGTTTTAACTAATCATAGTGGATGGATATTATTATCAGAAGGATATTCTAGTGCCTTCGGTATTAAATCTATCGATATAAATAATAATGTTATTGTCGATGGTGAATTTACTATCATTGTTGAATATAGACCAATCGGTACTACTGGATCAACAGTACTTACTATGTGTGATTTACAAGATGATACGCACGATTTACCTTACAGCGTTAATCGTAACTTTATAAGTAGTGATGGATTCTCTTGGACAGATTTTACAAATGTTTCAGTTTCATCTAATATGCAAATTAAATGTGAACCAAATATTTATGTTTATACAGATGATTATCATGAGAATACTGAGCCTGACCCAGATCCAGATCCAACAACTCCTGAAATTGAGATTATTGATAACAAAGCTGTTATAGATAATAATGATGTTATATTCCCAATAGGTAAGGGTAAGACATTTACTATTAGCGATTTGAACAGTTTACTTAAATTTAATTATGATTATAAAGTTTATGTTAATGGTACTGAAGTAACTTCTCCAAGTACTCCGCTAGGAACAGGAACTAAAATTGTAATTAATGATAAATCATATTATTTAGTAATACTTGGAGATGTAAATAAGGATGCTAAAATATCGGCTCTTGATTATATCGAAGTAAGAAAACATATTATGGGTACTAAAATTACTGATCCTTATAAGTTAAAAGCTGCTGATTCAGATAAAAATAATAAGATATCAGCACTTGATTATATAGAAATAAGAAAAATATTAATGTCATAGGAGTGATAATATGAAAAACAAATTATTATTATTGATTGTCGGTATTCTTACTATGTTATGGCTTCCTGTAGTAGAAGCTGCAGGTGGTATAAGTACATCTACTAGTAGTTTATCTATTACTGAAGGAAGTAGTAAAACATTTACTATTAAAGCAAATAATGCTGCAGGAAGAATAGATATATCTTCTTCTAATACTGGTGTTGCTACAGTATCTGCATCAAGTGCATTTCTTGATAATAATAGCGTTACTATTACAGTAAAAGGTAAAAAAGTAGGTACTGCAAAGGTTACGATTAAATATACTGACGTTGCTACGTACGATGGTGATGAAGTAAAGGGAAGTAAGACAATAAGCATTAAAGTTGTTGCTAAAGCTGCACCTAAACCTACAACACCAACTAAGCCTACAACACCTGTCAAAGAAGAACCAAAAGAAGAAACCCCAATAAGTGTTAAATCTATCAGAGTAGTAGGGTACGATTTTGAGTTTAAAGAAGATGTTACTGAATATGAAATAGAAGTTTATGAAAATGTCAGTGCTCTATTTATAAAAGCTGATTCCAATGCTGTAGCAGCAGGAGTTAACGAAGTAAGTATTAAAGATAAAGATGAAATACTAATTAACTTTTCTAAAGGAACACTTAAAAAAGAATATAAAATTAAGATTAATAGAATACATAAACAAGAAGGAGTTAAAGCAGTAGAACCTGTTGTAATAGAAAAAGAAGTTATTAAAAAAGAAAAATTAAATAGTGTTCTAATTGTATTAACTATTATACTTGCAGTACTTTCATTAATCCTTATGATTACTAATTTCAACAAGAGTATGAGATTAAAAAAATTAAAAGTTATAAATAATAAATAAAAGAGTTTATACTCTTTTTTTTATGGAAATTGATTTGAAAAAGTGATATCCTATAAATGGTGATAATATGAATAAAGAAAAAAATGTATTAAGTATTTGTAAATCATTTTTATTATGGTTTATTTCTATAATGTATCTAGAATATGCATTTAGATTATTTTTAGGATTTAGATTTGATATAGAAAGCTTTTTGAATATTGTATTTTATACTATTTCGATATCATCTTTGTTATCAATTTTAACTGGTATTTTTAAAGTAGGTATCAATAGTAAAATTAGAGCATTAATTCTTTTTTTACTTGGCGTTCTATTTAGTGTTCAATTAGTATTCCATAATATATTTAAGACATTCTTTTCATGGAGTAATTTAGCTCTTGGTGATCAAGCTGCTGGTTTTATTGGAGAAGCTTTTAAAGGTGTATTAGAAAATAGTATTTTTATTCTATTATTTATGGTTCCTTTTGTAGTGTACTTATTTATTAGTAAGAAACTAGATTTAAAGAGAAATAAAGTACGTTATTATATTACATACTTAATAGTTATGATTTTAGGTATTGGACTATTCTTCTTAGATGTTAATCTATTTAAAGAGGGAAGTAATAGTTCTCATCGTATTTATTATGAAATAAATGAAATGGGATTAAGTGTTGCTAAGTTTGGTGTACTTAACTCTTATAGAATCGATTTAAATAGAACTATATTTGGTTTTGAAGAAGATATTGCCGAAGAAGAACATCCAATAGAAGAAGAGCCAGCACCAGAACCAGAAGAGGAAGAAGTAGTCCCAATCGAAATTGTATATGAACCTAATAAGCAGGAACTTAATTTTGATAAACCTACTAATAATGATGAAATTAAGAAAATTAATAATTATGTTAAGAACGATCAAGGTACACTAAAGAATGAATATACAGGTAAATTTAAAGATTATAACTTAGTATATATAACAGCTGAGAGTTTCTATGAAATTGCGATAGATGAAAATATAACACCAACTCTATATAGATTAACTCATTCTGGATTTACTTTTGATAATTATTACACTCCATATGTTTTATCTACTATTGGAGGAGAGTTCCAATCTCTTACTGGATTATATCCAGATAATTCTATTCTTCCTACATGGAGAAAAGGAACTAATTATTTCCCATATGGACTTGCTAAGGTATTTAGAGAAGCTGGTTATAATACATATGCTTATCATAATAACTCTTATGGATTCCAAGATAGACATAAATATTTAAAGAGCCAAGGATTTACTAATTATCTTGCTTGTTATAACGGACTAGAGAAGAGAATGAACTGTAAGAGATGGCCTGCAAGTGATGACGAAATGGTAGAGAAGACAGTTAAGGATTATATTAATAGTGATAAACCATTCTTAGCTTACTATATGACTGTATCTGGACACTTCCAATATAATTTTAAGGGTGACAATTCAATATGTACTAAGAATAAAAATGTAGTTAAGGGTATGAAAGGTACAGAACAAGCTAGAGCGTATGTAGCAACTCAAGTAGAACTAGATAGAGCTCTTGATAGACTTATTAAAGAACTTGAAAAAGCTGGAAAGCTTGATAATACTGTATTCGTTCTTTTAGCAGATCACTATCCATATAATTTAACTAAAGATTCTATTGATAGTTTATCTACTTACAAAAGAGATGATAAAGTAGAAATAAATCATAATGCTTTAATACTATGGAACAGTGCTATGGAAACTACTAACGTTAGTAAAGTATGCATGAGTGCTGACGTTCTTCCAACAGTATTCAATTTATTTGATATTCCATATGATTCTAGATTGTTAACAGGAAGAGATATTCTATCTACTAGTGATGGTCTAGCAATTATGAAAGATAGAAGCTGGGTTACTGATAAAGGAACATATTTTGCATCTAAGAGTAAGTTTGTTCCTAAAGAAGGAGTAACTGTAGATGAAAACTATGTTAAGAATATGAATAGTATCGTTGGTAATAGATTAAATATTTCAAGACTAATACTTAAGGATAACTATTATAATTATCTAATGAAATAATTTTGACTAATTATACTTATATGTTATAATATATGACAAGTTCGGGGGGATTTGGATGAAAAAAGATGTAAATTATAATTTTATGTGGATTGATGCTTACGAGACACTTGAGGTAGCTTTTGATGGTGATGACATTACTAAAAACTTATATAAAGTAATGGAGAAAGTTGCTTCCTTTACTGCAGCAGAAGATATCCAAATTTATAAGTATGATAAGAAGACTTCTAAGTTAGATGAATATAAATCACTTAATAACAGTGAACGAGTAATTGTTGGTACTTATTATAATTTTGAAAATGATGACATTGCAAATTATAATTTGATAAGTAATTCAAATACCTTAGTATCTTTTTCTACAATCGAAACTGATTCTAGTAAATATATTATTGTACTTAAAAATAATAATGCGCTTGATGAAGCAATAAATGATCAATATATGAGAATAATTGAAAGAATATTTAAACTTATATTTGAAAAGATCGAAGATAATAAAGAGAAAAAAGATGCTTATGATAAACTTTCAGCAGCATATCAGAAAGTTAAAGAAGCTTATGTTACTGATGCACTTACAGGTATTGGTAATAGAACTGGATATTCAATGCTTACAGATGAAATGTTTAAAGATGGAAAGAGAAATGTAACATTCTCTTTAGCAGATTTATTTAGATTAAAGTTTGTCAATGACCAGTTAGGACATCTATATGGTGATAAATATATTATTTCGGCTGCTAAAGCTCTAGAGGATGTTATAGATGAAGATGACAAGTTATTTAGAATTGGTGGAGATGAATTTGTTATTATCTCTATGCCTCATAAATTAGAAGTTATGAAAGCAAAATTCGAAAAAGCAAATTTTGTTTTAAGTAAAGAGAACTTTAATTCTGATAAGATTACTTTCCCACTTGCACTTAATTTTGGTATTGTCGATGGAGAAGGAACTCTTGATGAATTATATCTTAAAGCTGATAAAGAATTAAAGCTTAATAAAGACGAAACTTATAAAGTTCTTAGATTAGATAGAAGAAGATAATATCTTCTTTTTTTATTTATGGGTTATAATATTAATAAGGAGTGATAATATGAATGAAATTAAATGTCCTAAATGTGGAACTTCTTTTACTATTAATGAACTTGATTATAATTCTATTGTCAAACAGATAAGAGATAAAGAATTTGATAAAGAAATATCAATTAAAGATCATGAACATAAAATTGATAAAGAGAATGCTATTAAATTAATTGAATCTAATTATGAAAAGAAAATGCTCGAAGAGTCTAATAAGAAAGATAGTGAAATACTGTTATTAAAAGAAGAACTTAAGAGTAAAGAAGAAAAAACTAGAAATGAAATAGATAAAAAATACAGTGATGAATTAAGTAAGAAAGAACTTGAAATAGAGAAATTAAAACATGAGTTAGAACTTAAAGATACTGAGAATAAACTAGCTATTACTGAAGAAGTAAATAAGAAAAATAAAGAGATTGATAATTTAAATAGTAAAATTGAAATTGATAAAAATGAATATTTATTAAAAGAAAAAAATATGAAGGAAAGATTTGAAGAAATAGTAAAATCTAAAGATGAACAAATTGAATACTATAAAGATTTTAAAGCAAGACAATCTACTAAGATGGTTGGAGAAAGCTTAGAACAACATTGTAGTGATGAATTTAATAAGCTTAGACCACTATTTAAGAATTCTTATTTTGAAAAAGATAACGATGCTAAAACTGGTTCTAAGGGAGATTTTATATTTAGAGATTATAGTGATGATAATATAGAAATAACTTCTATAATGTTTGAGATGAAAAATGAAAATGATACTACAGCATCTAAACATAAGAATGAAGACTTCTTTAAAGAACTAGATAAAGATAGAAAAGAGAAGAACTGTGAATATGCAGTACTTGTATCACTTCTTGAGATGGATAGCGATTATTACAATAGTGGTATTGTCGATGTTTCTCATAAGTATGAGAAGATGTATGTAATTAGACCACAATTTTTCATACCACTTATTACTTTAATAAGAAATATTTCTCTCAATAGTCTTAAATATAAGAAAGAGTTAGATATAGTACATAATCAAAATATAGATATAGCTAACTTTGAAGATAATATGAATAGTTTTAAAGAAAGCTTTGGTAGAAATTATAGACTTGCTAGTGAAAAGTTTAATAAAGCTATAGAAGAAATAGATAAGACAATAGATCACTTACAAAAGACTAAAGAGGCACTTTTATCTAGTGAAAACAATTTAAGAATTGCAAATAATAAAGCAGAGGATTTAAGTATTAAGAAACTTACTAACAATAGTGAAACTGTTAGAAAGATGTTTGAAGAATTAAATAAATAGGTGAGATATGATAAAGAATATTATTATAATAAGTATCGAAGTAATATTATGCTTTGTCTTTTCTTTTGTGTTTATTAATAGTCTTAAATACGAAAAGATAGAGTGGGCTTGTTTTAGAGCATATTACTATTCAAGTGGAATTATATATATAGGTGCTACTGACGAGTGTCTTATGGAAGTAGAAAACAAGAAAGATATGGACTTTTTAGTACTCGATTATAGACATAAAGATAACTCTGATATGAAGATGTACGATTCTTATAAATTAAAGAATAGTAAAGAACAAGGTGAGGTTATAGATATACTTTTAGAGTATGAAAATAAAAGACCATCTAACTGGAAGAGAACTAAAAATAGTATGCTCAATGAGTGGGATGCTCACAATCTTTTATATTCTCTTAATTATCAAAGAAATAGAACTAAAGATGTAGATTTTGATAATAATGATGAAGATTTATATACTAAAAAACTTGGTATTGAAACTCTTATAAAGTACTATACTAGAAAATAGATTAATGTTATAATGATTGTACGAAAGGATGAAATATGAAAGATAGTAAAAAATATTTAATTAGCAGTATTGTATTAGTAGTTATCGCTATAATATATACTTTAATTGTTAAATTTGTAGATGTACTTGCAATAGGACCAAATGGAAGTGAAGTAGGGTTACAAGCATTTAATGGGTTTGTAAGCGGAATATTTCAGTATAATGAGACATTTTATAAAATATCTAAATATGCTGGTTTTCTTCCACTATTATTTGCAGTATTCTATGCTGGTAATGGAGTAATTGAACTTGTTAAAGGAAAGAGCTTAAAGAAAGTAAATAAGAAGTTATTTGCTCTTGCTGGATTCTATGTAGTAGTACTTATTGTATATGTATTATTTGAGAAGATAGCACTAAACTATAGACCTGTATTGATGGATGGTGAACTTGAAGCATCATTCCCATCAACACATACGCTTCTTGCAATTTGCTTTTGTGCATCAAGTTTATTTATGAGTACAACTTATTTAAAAAATAAGAGCATAAGAATACCAGTTAATATTTGTACTTGGATACTTATGGTATTTATAGTTGTAACTAGAATAATATCTGGTGTTCACTGGGCAACTGATATTATTGGAGGCATCATAATATCTCTAGCATTATTAAATATTTTATATATGGCTTTAATAAGAATCGATGAGAAAAAATAATACTATATTATTTTTTCTTTTTTGTTATAATTTAATTAGAGAGGTGTTTTGAATGAAGATACTTAAAAATAAACTAAAGAATGAACTAAATATAAGAACTCAGAATGATTATCCTGTTAAAGGAGTTGAATTTATCGATATTACACCACTGTTGATAGACAAAGAGTTGTTTCACGAGATAATTGATTTATTAGCAGCTGATATAAAAAAGAAAAAAATAGATTATATAGTTGCTCCTGAAGCTAGAGGGTTCTTACTTGGTGCAGCTCTTGCATATAATTTAAATGTTGGATTAATACCTGTACGTAAGAAAGGTAAACTTCCTCCAATAGCAGTTGAAATTAGTTTTGATTATGAAAAAGAATATGGAACAGATACTTTAGAACTTCCTAGACTAGTAAATGAAGACTATACTGGAAAGAACTTTTATATTGTAGATGACATATTTGCTACTGGTAATACGATAAGAGCTATTAAAGCTGCTATTGAAAGCTGCGGAGGAGTAGTAAAAGGTACAGGAGTTATTATCAATATTAAGGAATTAAATACTGATAATAAGATATATTCAATAATTGATATTAACGAAGGAAACTAATCATTTGATTAGTTTTTTTAATTATGTAATTGAAAGATTACAATATTTAAAATATAATATATTTGTATAAGAATAATAGGAGGTTATTATGAAAAATGTAACAAAGGCTGAGCTTGATTTAGTTAGTAGATATTTTGATGCAGCTAATTACTTATCTGTAGCACAACTTTATTTACTTGATAATCCACTTTTAGAAAGACCACTAGAAATGCACGATATCAAGTCTAAATTAGTTGGACACTGGGGAACTGTTCCTGGTCAAAACTTTATTTGGGCTCATCTTAATAGATTAATTGTTAAATATGATCTAAATATGATTTATCTATCTGGTCCTGGTCATGGTGGTAACAGCCAAATAGCTAATACTTATTTAGAAGGTAGTTATACTGAAGTATATCCAGAAGTTACTATGGATAAAGCGGGACTTAAGAAGTTATTTAAACAGTTCTCATTTCCAGGTGGTGTACCAAGTCACGATGCACCTGAAACGCCTGGTTCTATCCATGAAGGAGGAGAACTTGGTTACTCACTATCACACGCGTTTGGAGCAGTATTAGATAATAGTGATTTAATTGCTGCAGTATGTGTAGGAGATGGTGAAGCAGAGACTGGTCCACTTGCTACAAGCTGGCATTTAAATAAATTCTTAAATACTAGAAAAGATGGAGTAGTACTTCCAATATTCCATGTTAATGGATATAAGATTGCTAACCCAACTGTATATGGAAGAATGACTAATAAAGAACTAGTTATGTTCTTTAAAGGATTTGGATGGAATCCAATAATTGTCGAATCTAATAAAGTAAGTGTTGCTCATCAAAAGATGGCAGAAGCACTAGAAGCAGCACTTTATGAAATAGATAAAATTAAATCTAGAAGTCTTAAAGATGATGAAGGTATTCCTGCATGGCCAATGATAATACTTAAGACTCCTAAAGGATGGACTGGACCAAAAGTAGTTGATGGAAAGAAAGTTGAAGGAACATTTAGAGCACATCAAATACCAATGCCAGTAGATAAAGATCATCCTGAAAACCTAAGAGTACTTGAAAGCTGGCTTAAGAGTTATCATCCAGAAGAGATTTGGAATAATGATGGAACTCTTAAAGATTATCTAAAAGAGATAATGCCTAAAGGAAATAGAAGAATGGGTTCTAATCCAGTTACTAATGCTGGACTAGTTATGAAAGATTTAAGACTTCCTGATTTCAGTACATATAATATAGATGTACCATTCCCTGGTAGTGTTAAAAAAGAAGATACTAGAGAATTATCTAAATATATAAAAGATGTAATTCAATTAAATCCAAATAACTTTAGAATATTTGGACCAGATGAGGCTTTATCTAATAGATTATCTTATATGTTTGAAGTAACTAACAGACAGTGGATGGATGAAATCATCGATAGTGATGAATTCTTAGCAAGAGATGGAAGAGTTATTGATTCAATTCTTTCTGAACATTTTGATGAAGGTGCTTTAGAAGGTTATATATTAACTGGTAGACATGGATTTATGCATTCTTATGAAGCATTTATAAGAATAGTAGATTCAATGGTTTCACAGCATGCTAAATGGATAAAGATATGTAATGGACTTAACTGGAGAAAAGATATTCCAAGTTTGAACTATTTATTATCTAGTCACGTTTGGCAACAAGACCACAATGGATTTACTCACCAGGACCCAGGATTCTTAAATCACTTAGTTACTAAGAAAGCTGATACAGTAAGAATGTATCTACCTCCTGATGCTAACTGTTTACTATCATGTTTCGATCACTGTTTAAGAACTAAGAACTATATAAATGTAGTAATTGCTAGTAAACATCCATCAAGACAGTGGCTTACTATGGAACAAGCTAAAGAACATTGTAAAAATGGTATAGGAATATTTGAATGGGCATCTAATGATAATGGTAAACCAGATGTTGTACTTGCAGCATGTGGTGATGTTCCTACTCTCGAAGTAATAGCAGCATCTACTATTTTAAGAAAGAACTTCCCTAAGATTAAAGTTAGAGTAGTTAATATAGTAGACTTAATGAAATTACAATCTAATACTCAGCATCCACATGGATTAACTGATGAAGAGTTCGATAAATACTTCCCACCAGGAGTTCCAGTAATATTTGGATTCCATGGATATCCAAGTTTGATTCACCAACTTGTATACAAGAGAAAACAAGATGATGATTTCCATGTGCATGGATATACTGAAGAGGGAACTATTACAACTGCATTCGATATGAGAGTACAAAACCATCTAGATAGATTCCATTTAGTAATGGATGCACTTAGATACTTAAAAGACCTTAAAGGAAAAGATGATGTATTTAGTTATTGTAATTTAAAACTTACAGAGCATGATAAATACATTAGAGAGTATGGTAAAGATTTACCTGAAATAGATGAATGGTCTTTTGAAGAAGAAATTAAGAAAATAGAAAAAGGAGAGAAATAGTTCTCTCTTTTATTTTATTGAATAGTAATAGGTTATTATGATATACTTTAATGGAGGTTAGGAGATTTAAATATGGATGATGATTTTAAAATGCCAGAACTTGAAATACCAGAGCTTGATCCAGTCAAAGCATATCATGATGCAAGAGAAAAACTTTATAAAGAACATAGATTGACTGGATTATTTTTAGAAGTAACTTCTAGATGTAATGCTAGATGCGAACACTGTGGTAGTAGTTGTGGTGACTTTGTACCAAAGGATGAAATAACTAAAGAAGAATTACTAGACGTACTTGATGACGTTAGTTCACATTATGATCCACGTTGTATTATGTTATTTGTTACTGGTGGAGAACCTTTAGTAAGAAAAGATTTATTTGAAGTAATGGCTTATGCTAATAAATTAGGATTTCCTTGGGGAATGACTACTAATGGAATTTTAATAGATGAAGATGTAGTACAAAAGATGGTTGATACTAATATGAAGACTGTATCTGTAAGTATCGATGGATTAAAAGAAACACATGAATCTTTTAGAAAAGTTCCTGGTTCTTACGAAAAAATATTAAAAGGATTAAGATTAATGTTAGATGCTCCATCTATATTAGATGTACAAGTAACTACTTGTGTTAATAAGAAGAATATAGATGAACTTCCAGAAATATTAAAAGTTGTTAAAGATCTTGGAATAAAAAACTGGAGAATTATAGAAGTAGATCCAATTGGAAGAGCAAAAGGGAATACTGATTTATTACTAGATGAAGAAGGGTATCAAAGAACTTTTGATTTCTTATTTAAGACAAGAAGAGAAAATCCTGATATGAGAATAATGTATGCTTGTGGTCATTATCTAGGAAATGATAGAAATCAAAGATTAACCGGGGGAGTATATAGATGCTTTACTGGTTATGAAGCAGCAAGTATATTAAGTAATGGTGATATATTTGGATGCCCAGATATTGAAAGAAGACCTGAGCTAATCGAAGGGAACATTAGAAAAGATAAGTTCTCAGATGTATGGGAGAATGGATTCAAAAGATATAGAACACTTGATAGAACATCTAATGAAAAGTGTAAGGCTTGTTCAGAGTGGGACTTCTGTCTAGGTGATGCTTTCCATACATGGGATTTTGAAAATAATAAACCTAATTTTTGTTATCGTGAAATCTTTAAGAAAGAGAACGAAAGAAAAGATGCTTTACTTAAGAGTTTCTATGAAAGAAAAGCTGAGTTAGAGAAAGAGAAGAAAAAGAAAGAAAAGACTACTAAGAAGAGTACTAAATCAAAGAAAAAAACTACGAAGAAGAAATAATATTTCTTCTTTTTTATTATCTTGATTTTATATTACTGCTATATTATAATTAGATTATGAAAATAGGAGGGATATTAAATGGCATTAGGTAAATCAGGAATTAGTGCTGCTCGTAGTGAGTTACAAAATATATCAAATGAAGTTAGAATAGCTGAAGAAGCAAATATGCATTTTATACAATTATTTATGGATCCAGACTTCCAGACTTTTGCTGAGGAAACTGGTTATGGTTCTCAAATTCTAAATCAATTAGAGGCTCTTGCTAAATGGATGGGAGAGATGTGTTCTACAATTGAAACATTAACAAGTAAAACAAATTCTTATCTAAATAGACAAGAGGAACTTAATAAGTAGGGGAGTGTGAGATAAGATATGGCAAATTTTACAGCAAAAAGTTTTGAAGCATTAGAAAATAGAGCAAATGATGTCTTTGATGAAATATTAGGTGCTATTAAGCATGTTGAAGGTGCATGTAGTAATATGAGCGGTGTAGTTGCATCAGGTGATAGTAATTTATCAGCTAGATGGGCTAGTGTTGCTTCATCATTACAAGGACCTGAAGGTAAGGCAGAGATGACTTTCCTTACAATAAGAGATATGATTACTCAATATAGAATTAATACTATAGAGAATGAATCAATGAGTGAAGCTGATTTAAATGAGATTGACGATATGATAGCTGGTCTTTCTGCAGCAGCAGACGGATTATCAGCATTTGGAATTGGATCAACAACATCTCCAGTATATGCTGCTCCAATGCCACCAGATGTAGGAATAGGAGTGGTTGCAGGTCCTGACGGAATTGGTGGAGGTACTAAATCTCTATTATATGCTCCACCTAGTATGTTAGGAGGAGGAACTAGCGGAGGCGGATTCGCTCCAGGTAAATAATAAAACAAGGAAGTATAAATACTTCCTTTTTAGGTGAAAGATATGAATAAAAGCAAATTTTATGGATATAACAATTTTAAAAACGAAATAGATTCTACTTTAAAAGTAATAGAACTAAATAAAAAAACTACTGAGATACCTAAACTTATCGATGAATACAAAGAGTACACAAGTGATTTAGAAAAAGAAAATCTTATTAATTATAATACTTATTTTTATAGCAAGATTTTATCTATTTGTGAGACTATGAATAATCTAGAGTTAGCTCTTAAAATTAGTAATAAAGTTATAAAGACGTTACTTGATGAGATTAAACTTAATAAGTATGAATATAATCCATATTATAAGATACTTATTGATTTCTATGTAATATCTGCTCTACATTGTTATTCTTTTAAAGATATAGAAAGATCTAGAAAGTATTTTGATAAATCTGTTAAGTTTGGTGAAGAGTATATCAATGAATCTAGAGATAGATTTCATGATGAGATATCTTGTGCTTATACTTGGGTAGGTTTCTTCTTATTTAATGAAAAGAAGTACGAAGAATCTTTAAAATGTTTCGAAAGAGTATTAGAGTTATATAACGAAGTTAAGGATGATCCTCATTATAGTGTTAGAGAAAAAGATTCTGTACCTAATAGTATCAATTATATAAAACAGATAAATATGATATTAAATAGATAATAAGAATAGTATATCTTTACTATTCTTTTCCTTTTTGTTAGAATATCATCGTGGAGATTTTGTATGGAAAATAATAAATTTTTTAGGGTTGGTAATGGTATTAGCAAATTAGAGATTAATCCAGATTTAAAGATAGGCGAAGGTGGATATGGAAAGATTTATGCATTAGATAAAGATAAATGTGCTAAAGTCTTTTATGTTAAATATCCTAATAAAGCTAAGAAGGATACTAAAGAAGTATTAAAGAGACTTAAAAATATTAACTATAATAGTATAGCTAAGATATATGATTTCTTATATGATTCTAAGAATCTTGAATTTAAAGGATATACTATGGAGAGATGCTATGGTGAAATGCTTAATCCTATGAGTGAAGATTTAGCTAAGAGAATTCTTAATATGAATAGTACTGATGCTATAAATCATTATTTAGAGTTTGAACTATTGAAATATGTACTATCTTATGATCATATAATGGTTTCTGATGATTTAAGCTCTAATATTATTGTTGGAGATAATTCATTTAAAGTAATAGATTGTGATAGTTATTTATATAGGCCAAAAAAAGATGATGAAGTATGGAAAGAGAACAATAGTACTTTTTCAGCTTTTACAACTGCAATTCCTATTAGAGCTGCTATTGCTGCAGGTTTAAGTAAAGAAGAGATAGAAAGAGTAAGAAATAAATCTAAAGAGATTTTCTTTAATGAAGAAGCTAGCTTAGATGATAGAGTAGAGATGCTTAATAAAGAAAAAACACTTGTAAAAACACTTTTAAAATAAGTAAAAATTGACTATTTATCAAACATATGTTATAATAGCTAGCAACAAATGGCGTGGTACTAGCATATACCTGTGGGGGGGGTAAAATGGAAACAATAGTATGGGATAGTAGTAATCAAATAGTTGATAAGAATTTCAATTATATGATTAAGAACTACTATAGTAATTTCGATTTTAAATATAAATGGAATAATAATGTAATAATTACTGATTATCTAAAAAGATTATTTATTAATTCTTTTATAGAAGATGAATCTATTAGAAATGATTTACCAGTATTAATACATAATTTTGAAGATTTCTTTGCAGTATCTATTAATGAAAAAATATTTACTAAAGAAAATATATATTCAGTATTTGAAAAGATTAAGAAATCTATCAAAGTAGTAGGGTATACTAAAAGTGATATCTTATTATCAGAAAGTAATAATGATAAGATATTAATAAATAAAGATTTAAGAGTATATCTAAGAGTAGAGAAAGAGTCTAGCTTATCTCCTATAGAGATGAGAAAAGTATATTTATTTAGAGAGATAATAGATAAGATATTAAACTTTGGAGATAAAGAATTTATTAATATTTACAAAGAGACTATCGAGAAGGTAATCGAAGAAAAAGGAAATAGTGTCGATTTAAATCTTGATAAAGATATAATTGATGATGGTTTCTTAATGATTAAAGAGTTATTATCACAAAGTTTAGCAGAGCATCTTGCATACATATCAGTAGATAAAGAAAGACCAAAGTTTAGAGTAGTATTTGAAAATGATTTCCCAGTAGCATCTAACCTTGATAGTAGATGTCTATATGAGAAACCAGTTATCAATCTAGGTAAAACTTTAGCAGGTGTATTTAATAAGAGTGATAATAATACTCTTCTTAATATGGCTAAGCTTGCACTTTCTGTATCACTACCTGAAGCATTAGTATCACAATACAAGGAAGGTAATGCTCAAAAGTATTTCGATCTATTTATAATACTTCAAAACTTTGGAGCACTTAGAAGAGGTAATGATAAAACGTCTAGTATATTTAAAGTAGATTATGAAAATGTATATGCAACTATAACTAAAATTACTGAAAGAAATTTAGGTAATAATCTATTAAATATCAGCAAAATTAAACCTTTAAATCTAAAAGAATATTTAAATGTATAGTGAAAGATGGAAAAATCCATCTTTTTTTTGTATAATGAATATGAGGTACAATTATGAAAAATCTAGATATGTTAAATTATAGTTTAATTGCACACCGTGGATTTCATAATAATAGTGTTAAAGAAAACTCTAAAGAAGCTATTATTCTTTCTTGTGAAAATAACTATATGATAGAAATAGATGTTCATATGCTTAAGGATAATAATATTGTAGTTTTTCATGACGATAACCTTAAAAGATTATATAATATTGATAAGAATATTTATGAACTTGATATTAACGAATTAAATAAATTAACTAATAGTGAAGTAATAACACTACAAGATGCTTTATCTATAATAGATGATAGAGTACCAGTTATAATAGAGATAAAAAAGGATGATAAGACATATAAGCTAGAAAATAATATAGTAAGAATTTTAGATAATTATAAAGGAAGATTTAGTGTAAAGAGTTTTTCATATAAAAGTATGTTATGGTTTAAAAAACATAGGAATAACTATATAAGAGGACTGCTTTTAAGTAATAGGGTTCCAAATATGTTTATACTTAAGTATTTTATTTGGAGAGTTAAACCTGACTTTTTATCAGTTCATTATAAGTTGTTATATAAAAAGTATTTTAAGGATATTTCTAAACATATTAAAGTACTATCTTGGACAATTAAGGATAAAGATACATATATTAAAGTTAAAGATAAGTGTGACAATTTAATATGTGAGAATATATCTGGTTTTGGGGAGGGTTAATATGAAAAAAATACTTGTATGGTTACTTCTTTTGGTATGCCTAACTGGATGTTCTTTGATAAGAAAAGATGATGATAGTGATAAAGACGACAAAGATGATGTTGGTGATATTACAATTGTAGAAAAGACTAATCTAGTCTATAACGAGAATATTTCATCGGAAAAGATCAATTGTGATTATAAACCTATGCTTTTGTTTGAAGCTGATAATTATAAAGTATATTCTTACTGTGTAGATAATATTAAAATTAATAATGAAAGACTTAATAGAAATAATTTACAAAGTTTTATTTATGAACTTGATAAGATAGATGAAGATAATAAATTAATGTTTAAAGATGGAGGAACAATATTATATAAAGGTACAAGTATGAATGTATTAAAATGTAATACTATTCTAGATTTCTCTTTAAGCAATAACGATATATATATTGGTGATTCTGAAATGGATTATAAAATTAACTTCTGTAAGCCTAATAATGAAACAGAAGTTAAAAGATTCACTGTAGAAGAAGTAGGGGTTGATTATCTTGTCGTTTCAAGAGAGAATGAAAAAGATAAAGTACCATATTATTTTAATAAGGTTCTTGATGTTGGAAAAGAATATGATTTTGAAATGATGTTTCCAGAAGATTTAATTATTGAAGATAAGATAAGTGAAATATTTAGTTTAGGGACAATAGTAGAAATTAGAGAAGTAGAATAAAATGACGATTATAGATTATTACAAAAAATTAATTGGTATCGATAATATGCCAGAGTTTTTAAAAAAGTATTTAACTGTTCCATCACTTAATAGGATTAAATATATTTCTTATTTCTGTGGAATGGATTATGCCTCTAAAGATATATATGATTTTAAAGAGTATGTTACAAGATATGATCACTCGTTAACAGTAGCACTTTTAACTTATAAACTTACTAAAGATAAGAATGCTACGATAGCAGCTTTGTTTCACGATATAGCATCACCATGTTTTTCACATGTTATCGATTATATGAATAAAGATTACGTCAATCAGGAGTCTACTGAAGAATATACTGAAAGAATTATTAGAGATGATAAAAAACTATTAAAACTATTAAAAGAAGATGGTATAGAAGTAGAAGATATAACTAATTTTAAGAAGTATCCAATAGTAGATAATAAAAGGCCTAGATTATGCACTGATAGAATCGATGGAATAATATATACCGGTGCTTTCTGGACTAAAGAAATTGATAAAGATTTAATTAAAGAGATAGTTGATTCTTTAGAGATATATACTAATGAAGATGACATTGATGAAATTGGATTTAACAATATGGATATCGTTAATAAGATAATGATTATTAATGAAAATATTGATATTATATGTCACTCTAAAGAAGATAATTATATGATGGAACTTTTAGCAAGTATTACTAAAGAAGCAATTGAGTTAGGTATAATTAGTTATGATGATCTTTATATAGAAAAAGAAGTAGATATACTTGATAAAATAAAAAAAGAAGCTAATACTTCTTTAAAGAATAAATTTAATAAGTTTGAAAATATTAAACTTGATGAAATAGAAGAGCTTGATCTTCCATATATTAAAAAAAGAGATATTCTTCCACTAGTAAATGGTAAGAGAATAGAAATAAAGAATACTTAAATAAGTATTCTTTTTTATTTATAATAGACTGCAACCATGATCATCTAATAGATTATTTATATCTACAATATTATATATTTTTTCAATAAAACAAAATCTAATAATAATATCAAATAAGTTATTTTTAGGAAGAGAGTAAGAAGCACTATCTAATAATTCTTCAAGTTCATTGATAGTAAGATTAAGACTACTTGCTAGAGATATTACTGTCTCTTTACTTGGATGATAATTAGAATCACTTCTTATTTTGGAAAATAATCTTCTATCGATACTTGCTTTATTATATACGTCACTATCTTTTAAGCCTTTACTATCAATAAAGTTAAATAATAGTTTTTGAAACTTATTTTCATTTAATTCTTTATTAATAAATGATTCTACATCATATGCTGCTTCTTCAAGAACGGCGTTTCCTACGCAGGCTTCAAAGTTAGCACTACTAGCTTTAGCTTTACTTAATCCCATAAATCTGAAGCGAGGTTTTTCTTCTTTTACTAAGTTTTCTTTTATATATAAATCTAATTTCTTTTTAATATCCATAAATGTCTCCTTCAAAGCGACCAAATAATAATCTATATGTACTATTATTATATCAAAGAAAGGGATGATAATATGAAAAATATTAAAAGAAATGAAAAGAATGAAAGTAAAAAAATAGAGATAGTATTTCTACTTGATAGAAGTGGATCTATGGGAGGGTTAGAGACAGATACTATAGGAGGATACAACAGTTTCCTTGATAGTAAGAAAGGAATGGATGCAGTAATAACTACAGTATTATTCGATAATAAGATAGAGATAATACACGATAGAGAAAACATTAAGAATGTTAAGCATCTTACTAATAGAGAATATTATGTTAGAGGAAGTACTGCACTTATGGATGCTATTGGATTTACTATTAATAAGATTAAGAATGAATCTAAAGACAGGAAAGTAATATTTGTTATTACTACTGATGGACTTGAAAATGCAAGCCGCGAGTATAGCAAATCTAAGATTAAGAAAATGATTCAGAAAGAAAATGACTGGGAATTCATGTATCTAGGAGCTAATATCAATTCTTATGATGAAGCAAGTACTATAGGTATTAGAAAAGAAAGAGTATCTAACTATAGTGCAAGTAGTGTAGGAACTAAATCTCTATTTAAGACACTTTCAAAAGCAGTTGACTGTTTAGCAGAAGATGCTGAACTAGGCGCTAACTGGAATGCAGAACTAGAAAAGTAAGTATAAATATACTTACTTTTTTTATTATTCTTTTTTATATATATATGTTATAATTATTTTTAGAGTACGATAGTAGAGGGAAGAGCTTTATGAAGAAGAAAAACAAACCTAGAATTATGGATAGCTTTTATAAGACTAAAAGAGAGAAAAAATCTTTTATTATTTATATGCTACTTAGAATATTTGTTATTTTTGCTGCTATTAGAGAAATGTATATGGGTAATTATACAAATACTATGTTATGTCTTCTTTCTTTAGTATTATTTACATTTCCATCTATTATTGAAGATACACTTAAAATTGAATTTCCATCTCTTTATGAATCGATAATATATATTTTTATATTTAGTGCAGAGATTTTAGGAGAGATTAATAATTTTTATGAAATATTCCCTTATTTTGATACGATACTTCATACGATAAATGGCTTCTTGTGTGCAGGACTTGGTTTCTCGATGATCGATATATTAAATAAGAATAGTAAGAAACTGTCACTTAGTCCTCTGTACCTCGCTATTGCTGCTTTCTGCTTTTCTATGACTATCGGTGTCATGTGGGAATTTTTTGAGTATGGAGTTGATTCTCTTTTTGCTAAAGATATGCAAAAAGATACGATTGTTTATAAATTTTCTAGTGTTACATTAGATCCTGATAAACATAATCATCCAGTTAAAGTAAATGATATATTAGAGACAAATATCGTCAAGAAAGATGGAGATGTTGTTACAGTTAATGGATATCTAGATATTGGGCTTAGAGATACGATGAGCGACTTGTTCGTAAACTTTATTGGAGCCTTTATATTCAGTGTATTTGGATTTTTCTATGTCTATAACAGAGATGAAAAATCCTTTATAAAGAATTTTATTCCAAGGAAGAAGAGAATAAGGAGGATGTTTAGAAGAAGGAAAAAGAGTGAAGAAATAAACAGTGCAGTTATTGAATGAGTTTTGTCATTGTGATAAAATTCATATTAGAGGAGGATAGAAATGAAGAATAAAAATCAAACAGTTGGAATATTAGTTGTGGTTGCAGTAATTATACTGTTTCTAGCATTTATACCTGTTTCAAAAAGTATTTTTAGCTTTGTACAAAAACAGTTAAAAGGTAGTGGTACTATTAGACTTCTTTCTTCTAGAGATAATATGGATCTTGAAGAAGAAATCCAAAAGTATGCACGTGAAAATGGATTTAAAGTAGAATTTACTTATCTTGGTGATTTAGAGATTACTGAGGAGTTAAATGCTAATCCAGATGCATATGATGCAGTATGGCTATCTAATTCATTATGGCTTTATATGGTTGAAGATTCTAAACTTACTAGTGAATCTAAAAGTATCAGTATTAGTCCAGTAGTGATGGGAATTAGACGTTCTAAAGCAGAGCAGCTTGGTTTTGTAGGTAGAGATGTTACTAATAGAGAAATAGTTGATAAGATTAGAACTAAAGAACTTAAGTTTATTATGGGTAACGTAAATAAGACAAACGATGGAGCTAGTTCATTCTTAGGATTTAGTATGGCTCTTGCAGGTAATCCAAATGTACTTACTGAAGAGATGTTTAATGATGATGCATTTGTTGATGAGTTAATTGCGTTATTCGATGGAGTTGAAAGAACTTCAGCATCAGATGAATTCTTAGAGAAGATGTTCTATGATGGAAATTACGATGCAATGATTGCTAGTGAATCAAATCTTATTAAGATTAATAAAGAATTAGAAAGAAAGGGAGATAAAGATTTATTATACTTTATTTATCCTACAGATGGAGTACCAATAAATGATTCTACTCTTGCGTTTATAGATCATTATGATAATCCTAAGATGAAAGATAATTATTTATTACTTCAAAGATACTTAAGAAGTAGTGAAGGTCAAAAGAAATTAGAAGAGCTTGGTAGAAGAACTTGGTATGGTGGAATTAATAGTAAAGCTAATAGTAGCTACTTTAATAAGGATTGGGGAATCAATACAAACGAGTATTTAACAGGTACTAAATTCCCATCTAGAAAAGTAATTACTAAAGCACTAGACGTTTATATAGAAGAGATTAGAAAACCATCTCATACAGTATTCTGTCTAGATTATTCTGGAAGTATGTCTGGAAATGGTATTGCTGAGCTTAGAAATGCAATGAGAAATATTCTTGACTATGAAACAGCTAGAAAAGATAAGATACAATTTTCTAAGAGAGATAAAGTAACAATATTACCATTTAGCGATAGAATTCTTGGTGTTAAAACAACTTTAAATGGTACAGATACAGATAAATTAATAAGCGATATCGATAATAGATATCCTACTGGAGGTACTGCTATATATGGATGTGCTAGTGAGGCTATAAACATTCTAGAAAAAGAAGATCCTAAGTATGGTAGAACAGTTATACTTATGACTGATGGTGCTAATAACGTATCTAATTTTACTGAATTTAAAAGATTCTATGGAAATAAGAATATTCCAGTATATAGTATTACATTTGGTGATGCTAGAGAAAATCAATTAAGAGAAATTGCAGATCTTACTAATGCTAAAGTATTTGATGGAAGAGAAGACTTACTTGCTGCCTTTAAAGAGGTTAGGGGGTATAGTTAGTGAAAAAGAGGTATATATATGGAGCAGTACTAAGTGCAACACTATTTATACTGCTTTATATAATCTTTAACTTCCCACCTTTAATTGCAATTATATTAGCAGTAGTTACTTATATAGGAGGTATACTTCTATTTAAAGAAAAAGATGTTAGAAAATACGATGCAGGTATTACTATGCATCACTGCTATTTAGTAAGTAAGATTAATAATTATACAAATTTAATAAAAGATGAAAAAGTAAATAAAAATATTAAAGATATATCTGTTAAAGCTGAAAAGATTATTCAAATGTTACAACAGAAACCTGATAAAGTAACACAGATATATGATGGTTTTGATTATTATTTACCTTTTACAATTAGAATTCTAGAACAATATTGGAATTTGGAATCTAAAGATAAAATAACTGAAGAAGAAAAGAAGTTTAGAGATGAAATTAACGATACTCTAGATGTTATTGAAAATGAAATTGATAAACTTCTTGAAAATATGAATTATACAAAGATGATAGATATTAATGCAAGTATCGAAGTATTTAAAAAGCAAGCATCTAAGCTTGAAAAGAAAATAGATGGAAAGGAAAGTGAGGATAATGCTTAAAGAAGGAAAACTAGAAAAGATTATCGGTATATCTATATTATTAGTAGTTATTATTGGTGCAGTTGTAATTAAGACTATACTCGATAATAGAGATCCTAGTGGAGAGAAAGGATTAACTGTTGTTTATGGTGCTGTCGGTGGTGGTAAAGAAGATTTCCTAGCTGATGAAAACATCAATAATATTTTGAAAGAAAAATATAAACTTAAATTTGTTGCAGATAGTTGGGGTAACGGAAGTACTATTAGAAAACCACTTGTAAGAGAGACTGTACATTTAGGAAAAAATAATATTTCTGAGAGTGAGTGGAGTGTTAATAATCCAGAATGCTCTAAATACGATGTATTATTTACAAGTGATGAAAGATACTTAAACTACTATAGAGGTCAACCAGGAGAAGGAGAAGCTGAAAGATATAGAGTTCAAAAAGCTTCATTAACTCTTAATACACCAATAGTATTTTATAGTTGGGAACCAGTGGTAGAAGCTCTTATAAAAGAGAAGATAGTTGAGAAAAAGGATGGCATTTATTATATGACTGATCCTACTAAATTAATTAACTATATGGTACAAGGTAAGAAATGGAAGGATATTGGATTAAATGATTTATTTGGACAAATTCAAGTATCATCAGTTGACCCAGTAGAAAGTAGCCCTGGAGCAACTTATTATGGACTTCTACTTTCAATATTAACTGATGGTTCAGAGAACCCTCAAGAAATTGAAAAAGCTCTTCCAACACTTAAGAAACTATATGATAATTCTGGATACATGGGAATTACACCTGCTGACTTATTTGAAAAGTTCTTAAAAGTAGGTAAGAATACATATCCAATAATAGTTGATTATGAAAAGAGTTTGATGGAGTTTAAAAATAGGGATCCTCAAGGATATGAACAAGTTAAAGACAGATTAGTTATTATTTATTCTTATCCAACAGTAGTTAATTCACACTGTATAGCTACATTTAGTGAAAATGGTAATAAATATCTAGATGTATTCGAAGATAAAGATATTCAAAGCATAGCATGGAAGAACTATGGATTTAGAGTAGAGTCTTCTGGAGGAATTGCTAAAGTTGATGTACTTGGGCTTCCTGGAATTGCAGAAGAACTTCCAACAGGTGCTAAAGGATTAAAGATGGATACATATAATAGATTAGTACAATATTTAAAAGAAGGAGTATAGAAATATGGGATTTATTAAAGCTATTGAAACAGCTGCCTTAGGGCAAGTTAATGACATGTATAGAGAGGTCATTAAATTTCAAAATACTGATAAAAATTTATTAGTAAAAAGATACACTACATCTAATGGTGTTATCACAAATGAGTCAAGGTTATTCCTTGAACCAGGTCAATGTGCTGTATATACAGATAATGGAGCAATTAAAGATATTATTACAGAACCTGGAATGTATTTTATGGATACAAGTGCACCTTCACTATTCCAATTAAATATATTTGAAGGATTAGGTGCAACAATACTTGAAGGAGTAAAGAGAATTGCATATGGTGGTCAAACAATTACTACTCAAGCAGTTTACTTTATCTCACTTGCAGAACTTGCAAATATCGATTATAAGACTAATACAAATATTCTTTATAAGGATCCTGAATGGGGACCAATGGATATTAAACTTGCAGGAAGTTATGGAATTAAAGTTGTTAACCCAGTTAACTTAATTGCAAATTTAAATAGTAACGATAACGAATATTATTTTAGAAATGTTAAGACACAAATAGATGATTATATCAGTAAAGAATTAATGGAAGAGATGGGATCATTCAATGTTTCATTCGATGCTATTTCTACTAAGATGGCAGAAGCTTCTGATAAGATTCTTAAAGATATAAATAAAGCTATTGAATCATTAGGGCTTTCTGTTACTCGTTGTGTAATTGGAGAAATTACAGTTCCTGAAGAAATTAAGAAAGCAATGTACGAGAGAACAGGAATCAAGATGAAAGCTACTAGTGTCGATGCTGAACAAGCTGACGTTTATAGTAAGCTTAATACTGCTGAAGCTATTAAAGAGATGGCATCTAATCCAGGACAAAGCGGTGGAGCTACAGTTCTAGGAATGAATCTTGGAAATACTATGGCAGGAATAATCAATGGTAATATAAACGGTTCAAACAATAACAATAATCAATAAAAGAGTATTAATTACTCTTTTTTTGTTATAATAATATTAGGTGATAAAAGTGAGTAAAAAGAAGAAAAAGGATTATAGTGTTCTAATAATAATTATTATTATAGTTATATTATTAGTATCTATAATATATTTACTTTATAAGCTTAATTACATACCACACGAGTATTATTATGATAAAGATTTTAATATTAATACTTATCATAGCAATATCGATAAAGATAATGATGGAATAGATGATCAAGAAGATATTCTTAAAAATACTTTTAAATATATAGATACTAAACCTAAATATAAGAGTAAATATTATGAAGGTGGGTATCCAAACGATAAGTATGGTGTATGTACTGATGTAGTAGCATTTGCTCTTCGTGATGCTGGTTATGACTTAAGAGAATTAGTAGATAAACATATTAGAGAAAATAGAGATTTGTATAATATAGATAAAGTAGATAAAAATATTGATTTTAGAAGAGTAAGAAATCTTAAAATATATTTTGATAATACTGCTATAGTACTTACTAATGATCTTAATAAGAAAGAGAAGTTTCAAGGAGGAGATATAGTTATCTTTGAAGGGCATATCGGTATTATTTCTAATAAGAGAAATAAAAATGGAGTACCATTCTTAATTCATAATGGTAGTCCTTATCAAAGTAGTTATGAACAAGATATACTTGAAGACTATAAAGAAATAATTGGACATTATAGAATAAGTTAGGAGTGATAATATGATTTATTTAATTTTTGCCCTTTTATCTTATCCTGTATCAGTAGGTATTGATTATTTGACTCTTAGAAGTATGCTTATGGATGCAGGAAGTGAAGGATATAAAGCTAATTTAGATTATTTTGAAGAAAATAAAGATAATAATACATTTATTAAATATATTCCACTTGTAAATCTAGCTAAATCATTATCTAGTAATTTAGACTATAATTTTAATAGAGTAGAGAGATTTAATACTTTGAGAGTGTTTGGGGCATTTCTTAAGATGAATAAAGAAGAGGAAGAGTATTATAAAGAAAAGCCTGGATTTGTAAGAGCTATGAATATAGCAGTTAAAAGTAAAGAGTGTACAGATAAATTATTAGAGTGTTATCAAAGTGTAAATGACATAGTTAAACTAGATGGAAATTTAGAAGAACATGATATAATATTAGTAGACAGGGATAAAGAGAAAATTGTTAATATCGATAAAGTAATCGATGCTTTATCTAAAGAGGAACTTGAAGAGTTAAAATACAATCTGACTTTAATTAATGACTGGGATAAGTTCTTTCCTGAAGACGATAGAGAAAATAAGGATGAGTACGTTATTACTAGTAGTAAAGGTAAAACTCTAAAGTACCGATTTAACAAGAAATAATTTGACTTTATCAAACGTTTGTGCTATAATATGCCATAACAACTTGGGTATATAGGTAAAGGAGGACGATATTATGTTATGGGTTTATTTAGGAAGTGTATTTGCTAGTTTATATATTAATCATAGAGCAGATAGTACTATTAAGAATAGACTTGCTGAATCTGGATACAAAATTAATAGAGGAAGTTTAAGTGAATATAGACATGAGGTTAAAGATTTACCTTTAATGCATTTATTACCAATAGGAAACGTTTTTTATTCTTTCTATCATGGTGGTGTTAAAGGTCAAAGAATGACTAAAAGTAGTAAGTTTGAGCTATTAGATAAATTAAAAGAAAAGAAAATTGTTAAACCATTAACTGATGCTGAGAAAGCTAAACTAGAACAAGATAAAGAAAAAGGATTTAATATTAAATACACACTTATGTGGTGGAGAATAAGAGAATTCTTTGGACTAGATAGTATTCCTGAAAAGACAGGAAGTAAAATTCTTTCTAGAGTAACAGCTGCTAAGGAAGCTAAAGAAAAAGCTAAAGAAGCAGAAGATAAGAAAGTTCCATTCTTAACTGGACCTTTCGCTGGACTTACTGTTAAACAAATAGAAACTCTTAAAAAGATGCAAGAAGAACAAGCTCAAGAAGAAAAGAAAAGACAACTTGAAGAGTATGAAAGAAGACTAAGAGAAAGAGAGCAAGCACAGCAAGCTCAAAACAATCCAAATGCTCAAAGAAATAATACTCAGGCAAGACAACCACAAAGAACTCAAGCACAGCCACAAGTACAACCTGGAGCTCATAGACCTGCAGTTAATGTTCCAAGACAACCACAAACACAAGTTAATAGACCAGTACAAAGAACTAATAATACTGAAGTTGATGCAATCGATGAACAAATAAGATTACTTAGAGATAGAAGAGCAAGACTTCTTGCACTTCAAGCTATGCAAAGATCTGATGCTGAAACTGAAAGATTATTAAATGCGCTTGGATATGGAATGAACAATAACGATAATCAAGCACAAAATGCAAATAATAACGTAGGAAGAAGAAGATAAGCTAAGGCTTATCTTTTTTTTAAATTTTATTTATATTCTTAATAGCTTATATCTTTATATTATGTTATAATGTTATAGATGATTATGAAGATAGAAAAGTTATTTATTCCAATTTTATTTATATTATTATTTTTGTTTATAATCTTTGCGCCATACAAAGATTCTTTTACGTTGGATGGAAATATTTATATTAATGAAGTAATGAGTTCAAATAAGACTACTGTAGCTTCTAAAAATGGCAAGTATTACGATTATATAGAAATATATAATGGCAATGATTACGATGTTAATTTGGACGGTTATTATCTTACTGATGATTATAGCAATGCTAAGAAGTATAGACTTAGTGATGTTAATGTAAAAGCTAAAGATTATTTACTTGTATATGCAAGTGGACTAAATACTTCAAATGAAGGAGAGATACATACAAACTTTAAAATCGATACTAAGGGTGAAGTTATAATGTTATTTGATGATAACAATAAGGTACTTAGCAAATTATCGATGAATAGTATGATCAGTGATATCGCATATGGATACAATGGAAAAGAATATGTCTATTACTATAATGGAACTCCAGGAAAGGAAAATGCTGGAGAGTATTCTAAGAATCCAATAACTTCTATTAAAGATTCGATAGATATAACATTTAATGAATATATATTAGATAACGTAAGTAGTGTAAAAGCTAAAGATGGTAAGTATTACAGCATTGTAGAACTTTATAATAATGGTGATGCTGACGTTAATCTTGAAGGATTCTATTTAACTGATGATCCTAATGACTTACAAAAGTATGTATTCCCAAGCGTAGTTATTAAATCTAAAGGATATTTAAAAGTATTTGGTTCTGGACTTAATAAACTAGATGGTGATGAGCTACATACTAACTTTAAACTTGAAAATAATGGTAATAGTATTATTCTTTTAAACAATAAAAAGAAGATTATAGATAATATTAAACTTCAAAAGCTAGGTAGAAATATTACATGTGGTAAATATAAGAACAGATGGAATATGTATCAAACTTCTACTTTTGGAGAAGAAAATAAAGATGATTATATTAAAGATACTTTAGTTAAAGAAGTAATTATTAATGAAGTAGGGGCAGTTAACCCTGAAGGAGTAGAATTAAAGAATATTACTAATATGCCTATTAATTTAAATAGTTATTCTATAAGTGATAAATCAGGAAAGATTCATAAATTTGGTAATATTACTATTCAACCAGGGGCATATCTAAGTTTTGATTCTACTAAATTAGGATTCTCTATAGGAACTCTTACTGAAGTAATTTATTTATATAAAAATGACTTTATCGTAGATGAATTTAGAGTAGATAAACTAAAGAGTGGTATAACTACTGGTTTAGATGGAAATGGTAATAAAGTATATTTTAGGAATCATTCTTTGGGTAAAGTAAATAGTAAGACGACATTTAAAGGGTATGCTACTAATCCCGTATTCTCTATAGATGGTGGATACGTAAAGAGTGGTACTAGCATAGAGTTATCAGGAGATAAAGATAGTAAGATTTACTATACTTTAGATGGAAGTTTTCCTACTAAAGCATCTAAACTTTATACAGGACCAATAACTATTAGTAAGAATACAGTTGTTAAAGCAATTGCATACAGAGATGGTTATATTGAAAGTGATACGATTTCAAGAACATATTTAACTGGTCGTAAACATGATTTAGCAGTTATATCTATGTCTACTAATAGAGATTACTTATATGGTAATAACGGATTATTTAGTAACTATACAAGTATTCTATATAAAAAGACAAGTTTTGAATTCTATGAGAATGATGGAACATTTGGAACAGAGTTCATAGGCGATGTTAAACTATCAGGAAATGTTGGCGGAAGCCGTGATAAAGCTCAGAAAGCTATGACTTTCTACTTAAGAAAAGCTTATGGAAACAATACGGTTAGATATCCATTATTTAAAGATAATGATCTACTTAATTATTCATCAATTCTTCTTAGAAATGGTGGAGAAGATTACTTAGATATACATATCTTTGATGCAGCTCTTCAAATGATTTTAAAAGGTCAAATGGATCTAGATATGCAAGATTATAGACCAGTAGTACTTTATATTAACGGTGAGTATTATGGTATATCTAATATGAGAGATAAACTTAATAGTGACTATGTATCTAACAAGTTTGATGTAGATAAAAATGATTTAACATTAATTAAATATACGACTGCTATAAAAGGATCATGGAATAATTTTAATAGCCTTCTTAATTATGTTAAGAGTCACGATGTTAGAAATAAAGACGTATATGCATATTTAAAGACACAGATAGATATGCAAGAGTTATGTAATTACTGGGTTGCTCAGTCTTTCTATGGAAATACTGACTTAGGTAATATTAAATACTGGAAAGATAAAAATGGTAAATGGAGATTTATGTATTACGATATCGACTGGTCTTTATACTATACACAAAGAAACTTTAACTATCCAGTTATGAATGTTCAAATGCCTGCAGTTACTTATGTATATCAAGTAGTAGATCTTACAAGAACACTTTATAAGAATAGTGAATTTAGAGATTTATATTTAAAGACTCTAGCTTATCATTTAAAGAATACATTTACTCCTTCAAGAACTAGTAAGATAGTTGATCAGCTTGCTAAAGAAATTGAAAGTGAAGTACCTTATCATACAGCTAGATGGAGTGGAACTAATTCATCTCTTGGTAATATTAATTCATGGAAAAATAAAGTAGAGAATTTAAAAAATAGATTAAATATTAGATATAATTTTGTTAAAGCTAATGTTAAATCTAGCTTTAATCTATCAGATGCTGAATATAAGAAGTATTTTGGGTGATTAATATGAAGAAATGGGTAATTATATTATTATTTGCAATAGCAATTCTAATAGTAGTCTTATTTACTAATGAACAAGAGTTTACTAAGACTGATAAACTCTATATAAATGAAGTAGTTAGTAAGAATTCTAGTATTATTCAAGATGATGATTTAGATTTTAGTGATTATATAGAAATATATAATGGATATGGACAAGATATTAATTTGAATGGATATCATTTATCAGATAGAGAATTTGATAGTGATAAATGGAGTTTTCCTGAAATAACTATTAAATCTAAAGAATACTTAATTGTATTTGCATCTGGTAAAAACAAATGTGATATAGAAAAAAGAATATGTCATACTAATTTTAAACTATCTAGTTTAGGAGAGAAGTTATCTCTTATCGATCCGGATGGAAATATTATTAGTAAAGTATCATTCGACAAGATGAATATAGATGTTTCTTTAAGTTACGATGGTAAGAAGTATTTATATACTAGTACTCCTACACCTGGAAAAGAAAATGTTATTAATGAAGTTAAAATAAATAATAATAAAGATAATACAATTATTATTAATGAATATATGACTCATAATAAGAGTACGATATTTATCAGTGATGGTGGTTACTATGATTTTGTAGAGTTATATAACTATGGAGATAAAGATGTTAATCTAAATGGTTTATATTTATCTGATAACAAGAGTAAACTTACTAAATTTGCTCTTCCTGATGTAACTATTAAATCTCATGATTATTTAGTAGTTTATTTAACTGGAGGAGTTAAAGTAGATGGATATGTATGTGCTAACTTTGGACTTTCTGATCTAGATGAAAGCTTATATATATCTAATGGAGAGAAAATTATAGATGAAGTTAAACTAGTACTTCTAAAAGATGATATTAGTTATGGATTTAAAGAAGATAAATGGTATTACTTTGTTAGTCCTACTCCTGGAAAAGAGAATAGTACTAAAACATTTGAAGTAATGCCATAGAAAGGAACTTTTATGGAAGTATTGAAGACGTTTCGTCATGAGCTGAAGTTTGTAATTCCTATTGGTGAATCGTATAAACTTAGAAGTAAACTTGATGAAATACTTGTTTTAGACAGAGGATCACCATATAAAGTTAGAAGTTTATACTTCGATAGCGTAGATGATGATGATTACTACGATAAACAAGGTGGAGAGATTAATAGAAAAAAGATTAGACTTAGAATATATGATTCATCTGGTACAGTATGTAAGCTTGAATGTAAGGCTAAATACGATGTACATCAGCTTAAGAGTTCACTTTTAATAACTAAGAGTCAAGCTGAAGAGATAATTAAAGGAAATTATAACTTTCTATTAGATTTAGATAGCGATGTTGCTAAGGAAATATATTTGATAATGATGAATGGCCACTATATGCCTAAAGTTATTATCGAATATGATAGATGTGCTTATATTCCTAATGGAACAAGTACAAGAATAACTTTTGATTACAACATTAAAGAAAGTCATGATTTTGATAAGTTTTTTACAGATGATATAAATTATGTTGATTGTATGGATATTAAAGATATAGTTTTAGAGGTAAAATTCGACAGGTTCTTAGAACCTTATATAGGAAATTTATTAGATGGATATGCTGGTAGATATCAATCAGTTAGTAAATATGTTATGGGAAGGAATGAGTAAATATGAAAAAAATATTAGAAGCTTTAGCAGAAATGCAAGTAAAAATGCCAATTCAAACAGTACTATTAGTACTATTAATTGCTTTTATTGTCTCACTTATTATTTATTTGACATATAAGCATACTTATAGTGGAGTGTTATATAATCCAAGATTTAATGTTTCACTTATTATGATTACAATGATTACAACAATCGTTATGGTAGTTATTGGAAGTAACATAAGTGTATCTTTAGGTATGGTAGGTGCTCTATCTATAATTCGTTTTAGAACAGCAGTTAAAGATCCAAGAGATACAGCATTCATTTTCTGGTGCGTTGTATCAGGACTAGCATGTGGAACACAAAACTACACAATAGTTTTAGCAGGTTCTTTAGTAATTTGTTTAATTCTATTCGCATTCAAGAGAACAGTTGCTAAAAATGGACGTTATGTTTTAGTAGTTAAAGGAGAAGACTTAAATTTAGAAAAACTTGGTTCTACAGTAGAGAAATATACTAAAGCAAGTGATTGCAAAGGTAAATATATTAAAAATGAAAGTTATGAAATAATATACGATATTAAATTTTCTAAAAAGAAAGAAGATACATTAATTAAAGAGTTAAAAGGTGTACCAGGAGTAAGTACTATAAATATAATTCAAAGTAATACAGATACAATGGGATAAAATATTAGTTTATTTTTTCAAAGAATTATGTTATAAGTATAAAAGGTGATTGATGTGAGTAGTGATGAATTAAATTCTAGCGTTCAGGCGGGTACAGAAAGAAAAAAGAGAACATCTAAAAAAGATTTGACCATAGAAGAAATTCTAACTATGGACGATAATATAGAAGAAAAGCCTAAAAATATTAAGAAAAAAACAAGTAAAAGTAAAGAAACTAAAGAAGAGAAAAAAGATAAAGATAAAGATAAAAAAGAAGTTAAAGAAAAGAAAAAACTTAGATTAGGAGAATTAATCTTTATTTTAGTTAATATTGCTATTATTTCTGGTATAGTAGGGTTCTATGCTTACAGAGCATACTTCTATTATAAGCAAGAGAATGTCGATATATTCGTTAATAAAACTTTAGTTGAAGTAGTTACTAGAAACACTGTTTTCTCTGGTGATGGACTATATAAGAGCGATAAAGATGATAGTTATTACTTTAAAGGAAAGAACGTAAATAACTATGTTTATTTCCAAGGAAGAATGTGGCAGATGATAAGTATCGATGAAGATGCTATCAAACTTATTTCAACTGAAAATATTACTAGTTTAGTATATGGAGTTGATTCAGAATATAAAAATTCTGTTGTAAAGAAATGGTTAGATGATTATTTTAAGACATTTAAAGATGTAGATATGTATTTTGCAAATGCTAAATGGTGTGATAAAGAAGTAGATACTAAAGAATATAAGTGTACTTCTTATACAGATAATACGATAGGACTTTTATCTATCGAAGAGTATGTAAAAGCAGGTGCATCTAATAGTTTTATTCCACTAGATGAATACTGGTGGACTATCAATTACGATAGTAATAAGACAGCATTCTATATAAATAATAATGGTCAAATTAATAATGATATTAATGATAAAGAAAATTATTTTAGTTTTGGTGTTAGACCTGTAATATCACTTTCTAAAGAGATATCTTATAAGAAAGGTGATGGATCTATTACTAATCCATATGTAATTGGAGAAGTAGGTAACGTTCTTCTTAGAGATAATTATGTAGGTAATTACGTAAAATATAAAGATATGTTATTTAAGATAGTTAAAACAGATGAAACTGGTACTGAATTAATGCTTGATAATGTACTAGAAAATAAGACATCATTTACTAATATATATTCATTCTTAACTAAAGAATTCTTAAGTAAACTTGATACTAAAGAATTAGTTAGAATGAATTACAATGTATATAATTATAAATATTCAAATAAATATAATTATAAAGAAGTTTATAAGAAAGATGTTGGATATGTTAAGATACCTGCAATTGGAGATTATTTTATAGTTGAATATGGTGATTGTTGGCTTAATAACATATATGATAAAAGTGAAGGATTATATTATATAATTCTTGAAAATAATGTATATTTTAGTGATTTAGGAAGTAGTCAAAATAGTGTTAGACCTATTATTAAATTAGATCCTAACTTAATAATAGATAGTGGTATTGGTACTAAGGACGATCCTATATTGATAGGGGGAAGTAATGAAGACAAAGCATAAATTACATAAGTTAGTTAAATTATTTATATTTATTGATGTAGTTATTATTGGTTGTTTCGTATTCGTATACGGTCCTAGTGACTTTGCTAAGGTAACATGGATAACAACAGCAATGACAACTTCTAATCATAGATATTTAGCAAATGTATTTTATTCTGAAGAAACTATAAGTAAAGTAATGGATCAGAATAAGATAGTAGAGTCTAATGAAGAGACTAACGTAGAAGATATAGTAATTGGTCAAAAAGAAGATATTGAAAGTTATACTTCTGTTTATGAAAAACAAATATTAGATCATAAAGAAGGAGATCCATATAAATTAATTAAATTTAAACATGGAGAGTTCGATGTATATATAGTAGCTATATATGATCCTACTAAGGTAGAAGCTGCTTATAATAATCCTCTTGGAAAAGGTAAGATAGTTAGTGATTATGCTAAAGAAAATAATGCTATCGTAGCTATAAATGGTGGAGGATATTCTTGGGCAACTGGTAAACCTATTGGATTAGTAGCTCATGATGGTAAGCTTGTTTATTCAACTGATAAGAAGAATTATGTAACAGCTGCCTTCAATAAAGATGGAGTATTAATAGTTGGTAAATTATCTGCTAGAGATGTAGCAGCTAAAAATATAAAAGAAGCATTAAGCTTCGGACCAGTATTAATTTCTAATGGTAAAGAAACTAAGTTTATAGGTAATGGTGGAAGTGGACAAAACCCTAGAACTGCTATTGCACAAAGAAAAGATGGTATCGTACTATTTATGGTTGTCGATGGTTATAGTGGAGGACTTACTTGGAAAGGTAGAGGAGGAGTTTACTATAAAGATATGATAACTATACTTAAGAGATATGGTGCATATAATGCAATTAATATGGATGGTGGTAGTTCATCTACGCTAGTTATCAATGGTAAACTAATAAATAGTCCTTGTGAACCTCAAAAACAAGGTCAAGACTTTGTAAGAAGTGCTTGGATATTAAAAAAATAATGTTGTAGCAATACAACATTTTTTTATTTATATTTATATACTTTGATAATTAAGTTATCACTTTTAGTATTCTTAATAGTTTCTATATATTTAAATTTACCTATTTTCCTTACTGAGAACGTATCTCCTTCACTTAACTGTTTAGAACCATCTTTTAATAATTCATAGTTATAGATAATAGATTTATCTTTAATTAGATCTTTAATACTATCTCTATTAGTATGTATTATTCTAGATATTACAGTATCTAGTCTTAGACTACTAGTTATTATTTCTAATTCTTCATATTCATGATGATAGTCTTTTAAATAATCGATAGGTAATTCTACTAATTCGATATTTGTATTTCCTATCTTTTTAAAGTCTGTCTCAAAAGTATTTCTAATATGATTTAATACATATATAAAATATCTATCATCATATAGGACTATATCTCCAAATAAACTTATATCTAGATTAAGACTATAGAGAGAACCAAGTATATCTTGATGTCTTAGCTTTATTTTAGATTTTATTTCGAAGAGAATAACACTTGGTATTTCATCTTTATATATGATGTTTCTTTCAGAATCTGGATAAGTATAGTAAATATTATACGTATTCTTTTTTAATCTAGAAGTTACATCTTTTAACTCTTTTGGATCTAGAAAGAATGTACTACCAAAATTATTCAGTTTATTTATACATTTTTCGATTAAGTACATAAAAATCACCAAGACTATTATAACATAGTAAAAAATATGGTAAAATAGATTGGTGAGGTGTTATTATGAGAATAATTTCATTCAATGTAGCAGGTTTTAGAGCATGCCTTAAAAAAGGATTTGAAGATTTCTTTAATAATAGTGATGCTGACGTGATGTGCTTACAAGAAGTTAAAGCACTTGATAACGAGATTACATTTAGGCCAGAGGGGTACAACATGTATTTAAATCCTGCAGAAAAGAAAGGTTATTCTGGGACACTTGTCTATTCTAAAGTAGAGCCTCTTAATGTAACATATGGGATTGGATATCCAGAGTACGACAATGAAGGAAGAGTAATAACACTTGAATATAATGATTTTTATTTAGTTACTATGTATGTACCTAACGTTAAAAGAGATTTATCTAGAATGGATTATCGTATGAAATGGGAAGATATAGTAAGAGAGTACTTACATAAACTAGAGAAGAAGAAACCAGTAGTAGTATGTGGTGACTTTAATGTTGCACATACTCCTATGGATATTAAGAATGCAAAAGCTAACGAAGGTAATGCTGGATATACTATAGAAGAAAGAGATAAGTTTACTCTACTTTTAGAAAGTGGATTTATCGATACATATAGATATTTTAATAAAGATAAGAGTGATGCCTATACATGGTGGAGCTATATGGGAAATGCTAGAGAAAAGAATATCGGATGGAGACTAGATTATTTCTTAATAAGTAAAAACTTTATTAATTCTATAAAAAGTGTTAATATACTCAAGGATGTTTTTGGAAGTGATCACTGTCCAATAAGCATAGAAGTAGATTTTAAATAGGGTAATAATATGGATGAAAGATATAAAGAGATAGAAAAAAGTATTATTAAGAAATTTAGAAAAGAAATTTGGAGTAAGTTTGTTAAAGCAGTTATAGATTATAAACTTATCGAAGAAAACGATAAAGTAATGGTTTGTATTTCTGGTGGTAAAGACTCAATGCTTATGGCTAAATGTGTAGAAGAGATGACTAGACATGGGAAGGTGCATTTTGAAGCTAAATACGTGTGTATGAATCCTGGATATAGTGATGCCAATAGAGAGTTAATACTTGAAAATGCTAAAACCTTAAACATAGACTTACAGATGTTTGAGAGTAATATCTTCGATGTAGTATTCGATAGTGATGGAAAAAGTCCATGCTATTTGTGTGCTAGAATGAGAAGAGGACACTTGTATGCTAAAGCTAAAGAGCTTGGATGCAATAAGATTGCTTTAGGTCATCACTTCGATGATGTTATCGAAACAACGCTATTATCGATGTTCTATGGAAGTGAGATGAAAACTATGATGCCTAAACTTCATAGTACTAATTTCGAAGGATTAGAACTAATTAGACCAATGTATCTAATTAAAGAAGAAAATGTAATAGCGTGGGCTAAATATAATAAACTAAAATTCTTAAATTGTGCTTGTAAGTTTACTTTAGATAATTCTAAAGTTGATGAAAATACTAGTAAAAGAAAAGAAATTAAGGGTATAATTAAGAAGTTAAAAGAGTATAATGAAGATATAGACTATAATATATTTAAAAGTATGGACAATGTTAATCTTAACTGTGTACTTGGTGTTAAGAAAGATGGAGTATATAAGAGCTTTTTAGATGATTATGACTCTATGAAGGAGATGGAATAAAATGGATGTTATAGAAAAAGATCCAAAGTTTTATAGATTTTTTGCTAAACCAATTATTAGATTTTTAATGAGGATAGTATTTAATCCTAGATATATAGGAACAGAAAATATTCCTAAAGATGGAAGAATAGTTCTTGCAGGAAATCATACTAATAACATAGATTGCTGGCTTATAGTAGCATCTAGTAAGAGAGTAGTGCATTTCATGGCAAAGGACTCTCTATACAAAGGATGGAAAAAGCATATATTTAAACATATGGGTATTATTCCAGTAAATAGAAAGATTAAAGATAAAGATTGTTTGATAGAAGCTAAAAAGTTACTTGATAAAGATTTAACTATTGGAATCTTTCCAGAAGGAACAATCAATAGAACAGATGATACAATTATGCCATTTAAAATTGGAGCTGTTAAAATGGCTCACGACACTGGTAGCGATATAGTACCATTTGTTATTAAAGGTAAATATAAACCATTCTTTAATAATTTAAGAATAATTTATTTTAAGCCAATTAAGGTAAAAGATGATATACTAGATAATGACAACGAGAAGTTAATGAAGATCATCAAAGAAAATCTAGAAAGCGATGAGGTATAGTTATTATGGGGTTAAGAAGTTTGTTTGGTATAAAGTCGAAACCAAAAGCACCATGGGAAAAATATTATAAAAATAATGAAACTAAAATTAAAGTACCAGATGGTACTATATATGAATACTTTAGAGAAAGAAGTAAAGAACATTTAGATGCTACAGCACTTGAATATATGGGTAGTACAATTACTTATAGAGAGATGCTAAAACAGATAGAGTTATGTGCTAAAGCATTTAGAAGTCAAGGTATTAGAAAAGGTGATATAGTTACTATATGTATGCCTAATACTCCTGAAGGATTAATAAGCTTTTATGCTCTTAACAGGATAGGTGCTATAGCTAATATGATTCACCCTCTATCTAGTGAGCAAGAGATTAAGCATTATTTAAATTCTACTCACAGTGTTATGCTTGTAATGATAGATGTTATCTATGAGAAAGTAGCAGGTATTATTAAAGAGACTGAAGTATATAAGACAATTATAGTATCAGCAGGTTCTTCTCTTAAGATATGGAAGAAATTTGGATATTTAGCTACTAAGAGTTATAAGATTAAGAAACCATTCTTTAAGGGTGAATACATGTTCTGGAGAGACTTTATGGCTAGAGGAATAAACTATAATGGTAATAGTGAATTTCCATCTGGAAAAGATGATCCAGCAGTATTCTTACACAGTGGAGGTACTACAGGAACTCCTAAAGCTATAGTACTTGCAAACTCTAACTTTAATGCTATGGCTGTTCAAGTAGAAAGTTTATTTACAAAATTAAATGTAAATGACCATATATTAGCAATAATGCCAATATTCCATGGATTTGGACTATCTGTATCAATTTGTTCACCACTTACTTTTGGATGTACTATTTATCTAGTTCCTCAGTTTGATGCTAGAACTTTTGATAAGCTACTTATGAGAACTAAACCTCAAGTAATTGTTGGAGTACCAACTTTATTTGAAGCTTTAATGAACAAAGATAATAAAAAGCTAGATTTATCTAGAGTTAAATATGTTATAAGTGGAGGAGATAGTCTTACTCCTGAACTTGCTAATAAGATAAACGAATACTTAGATCGTAAAGGAACTGATGCTAGAGTATCTCAAGGATATGGATTAACAGAATCAACTGCAGCTGTTGCTCTTGGTATTGGAGAATATAACTATCCAGGAAGTATTGGTATACCTTTCCCTGGAAACTATATAAAGATTTGTAAGCCTCACACACAAGAAGATGTTAAATATGGTGAAATTGGAGAAATATGTGTATGTGGTCCTACTGTAATGATGGGTTATTTAGATAACGAAAAAGAAACTAATGAAGCTTTACAAATACATAAAGATGGTAATATGTGGCTTCATACTGGTGATATGGCTTATATGAGAGAAGACGGTGTAATCTTCTATCAAGCTAGATTAAAACGTTTAATTATTTCTAGTGGATATAACGTATATCCAAGCCAAATAGAAAATGTTATCGAATCTCATCCATCTGTACTTAAATGTACTGTTATTGGAGTACCTCATCCTTATAAACAAGAAGTAGCTAAAGCTATTATTGTACTTAAAAATGGATGTTCTGAATCTTTAGGATTAAAAAGGGAGTTAAAAGAATTATGTGAGAAGAATTTAGCTAGATATTCTCTTCCACATGACTATGAGTTTAGAAAATCTTTACCAAAGACTTTAATTGGTAAAATTGATTTAAAGAAATTACAAGAAGAAGAAAGAGGACAAGGTGAAAATCATGAGTAAAGAAAAAAAGAAAAAACTTCCTAATGTAGGTTTTAGAATCTTTAGAGGAATACTTGGACCAATATTTAGATTCTGGTATAGACCTACAATAATCAATAAAGAAGTTATACCTAAAGATGGACCTATAATGATTTGTGCAGATCATATACATCTATTCGATCAATGTGGTATTATCATTTCTACTAAAAGAACAATTCATTATATGGCTAAAATTGAATACTGGAGAAGTTGGAAGACTAGATGGTTCTTTAATGCAGCTGGATGTATTCCAGTAAATAGAGAAATACATGATGAAAATGCTAAAAATGCTGCTCTTGATGTTTTAAATAACGGTGGAGCAATAGGAATCTTCCCAGAAGGAACTAGAAACAAAACTAAAGAATTCTTACTTCCATTTAAATTTGGTGCAGTATCAATGGCTAAGAAAACTGATGCTACTATAATACCTGTTGGTATTACAGGAACATATAAGTTTAGAACAAAAGATTTAGTTGTACGTTTTGGTGAACCATTTAAAGTAGGAGATATGTCTCTTGAAGAAGCTAACACAAAACTTAGAGATAGCGTTGAGAAACTAATGCGTAAGAACTTAATGGAAAATAGAAAAAAAAGAAGAAATAATGATATGTAAAAAAGCTCTATTAATTAGAGCTTTTTTAATTTTATTAGTTTTGTGTTTGATTTGGTGCAGCAGGTGCTTGTTGTACAGGAGCTTGAGTTTGCTGAGTAGGTTGTGCTTGTTGTACTGGCTGCTGTACTTGTGCTGGTTGTGGCTGTTGTGTTGTTTGCTGTACTAGTTGTTGTACTTGTTGTTGTACAGGAGCTTCTGCTTGCTGAGTAGGTTGTGCTTGTTGTACTGGCTGCTGTACTTGTGCAGGTTGTGGCTGTGGCTCTGTTTCTTCTAATTTATTAGCTACTGGAGCAGATATTACTATATTTGGATTAAGTGCTTCAACTTGTACTGTTCCAGTTGATTTATCTTTTACACGTCCAACGTTACTATCTACACCTAACTGATTATCTACGTTCATATTACCAGTAAGTTCTGATACAGATCTATCAATTTCTTTTTGTTTCTTTCTATTACCATATAATTTTTTATTCTTTTGTTCTGTAACATATTTAGCTTGTTTAATTAATTCTTCATAGTCTAAGTTTTCACTTGATATTGTATCTACTTCTAATGCATAATTTGTTAAGAATCCAAAACAGATAACCATAACTTCAATTACTACTGATACATATAATATTATGTCTGATAGAGCAAGAGTGTTATCAATTGAAGTAAATCCTATCCCAGCATTATATACGTTTGGTAAGATATCAGCAGCTTCTGATGTAATCATTACCCATATATTAGATACAAATGTAAGAATGACTGCTACATAACCAATTCTTTTAAATACTTTTGTTATTCTATTAGTTGGATCAATCAAACTGATAGCAGCAAATGGAAGTACATATATATAGCTTGAATTAATAAATGAATAAATAGGTCCTAGTATATCTTCTATTGGAGTTCCAATAGTAGAGAAACCATTTATATTTAGAGCATTAAAATTGATAAGTATTGAAAATATTGTTCCTGCTATAATCCAAAAAGGAATTATTCTTAATATAAAATGTTCATTTTTCTTTTGTAATTTCATTGAACAAATTACCATAGTTATAAATCCTAATAAGTTACTAGTTATAAATATGTATGGGAATTCGTTCATAAAGAATGGTATATTTGTCCCAGATAGTACTAATGTCGAGAAATACCATAAAAATACAAATAGGAATACTATTGTATAAACAAGTGTTACTTTTTTGAGCAATTTAATACACCTCTATTCTTATTCTTTACTATTTAAATTTATCACAAATTAATAAGTTTTACAATTTATTTATTTATGATATAATGTCAAAAGGTGACCCGTTATGAAAATTAAATACAATCTTTTACATACTGATAAAAATTGTAAAGCAAGACTTGGAAATATAGAAACTAATTATGGAGTTGTAGAAACACCTATGTTTATGCCTGTTGGAACACGTGCTACTGTTAAGATGCTTACACCAGATGAGCTATATGAAGCTCATGCTGGAGTAATTCTTTCTAATACGTATCATTTATGGCTTAGACCTGGAGAAGATCTAATAGATAAAGCAGGTGGACTTCATAAGTTTATGAATTATAAAGGACCTATATTAACTGATTCAGGTGGTTTTCAAGTATTCTCTTTAGCTAAACCAAAGGATATTAGTGAAGAAGGGGTTAAATTTAAGAGCCATATCGATGGTGCTAAACTTTTCTTAACTCCTGAAAAAAGTATGGAGATTCAAAATAAACTAGATAGTGATATTGCTATGTGTTTTGACGAATGTCCGCCAGCATCTGCTACACCTGAATATATGAAGAATAGTATCGAAAGAACTGTTAGATGGGCAGAAAGATGTAAGAAAGCATTTAATAATCCAAGACAAAGTTTATTTGGAATCGTTCAAGGTGGACCTTATGAAGAACTTAGAAAGTGGTCTGCTATAGAAACAGTTAAACTAGATTTTGATGGCTATGGTATCGGAGGAGTTGCTAATGATGGTGAATCTAAAGAAGATATGTATAAAGCTGTCGATTATAGTATCCCTTATTTACCACTTGATAAACCAAGATATCTTATGGGAGTAGGTGAGCCTGAAGACTTACTTGAAGGAATAGAAAGAGGAGTAGATATGTTCGACTGCGTTCTATCTACTAGAATAGCAAGACATGGTAATGCCTTTACAAGAGAAGGTAAAATAAATCTTAAGAACTTAAAATGGAGAGAAGACTTTACTCCAATCGAAGAAGACTGTGACTGTTATGCATGTAAGAACTTCACTAAAGCTTATATAAGACACCTTATGACAGTAGATGAAGGACTAGGACCTAGACTTCTTTCAATTCATAATACAAGATTTTTAATTAAGATGATGGAAGAAATAAGAGAATCTATTAAGAATGATAATTTCTTGTCATATAAAGAAGATTTCTTAAGTAAATATAAAAAGAAGAGATAGTAATATCTCTTTTAATTTGACCTTTTTAACTTGTAGTGCTATAATACATAGCGATTTTTGACACAGGGGGATATTAATGAAAAGAGATTTTGTATTATTAAAACTTGATAACGATAAAGATAATATGAATTTTTTGTGTGAAGCTAGAAAAAATTTTATGTCTAATTTAAAATCAAGAAAATCATACGAGAATACTTCATATAGAGAAGTAGTTACTGGAGAAATAATTAAACCTAGTGATAGTAAAAGTAAAAACTGTTTAACTTATTCTTCTAAACCTGTTTCTATAAGTAACGATCAAGCTTTTCTATTATGGGCTAGAATAAGAGACTTAGGTCTTACTACTTATATTAGTCATATATATGAAGTAAAGAATTCTTTATTACAAGAAGATGTAAAAAGAAAAGTATTAAAATAGGATTAAATATCCTATTTTTTTGTTATACTATTATTAGGTGATAGATAATGAAGAAAAAGAATACTGAACATATGATGAAGATATTTGTACTTGTGTTTACCATAATAATAATTGGATTTGGTATATTTCTAACATACAATATTGTTAAATCTTATAAACCTAGTAAAGATGATATTAAAAATAGTACTAAAGAAATAGATACAAATATACTTGATGAAAAGGTTATAGATTTATATAAGATAGTTCATATTAATGTAGATTCTAACTTAGAAGGTAAGAAGATACTTAATAAGTATTCTTTTGAGAATTATATTTATAAAGATAGTAATGGTCTAGATGATGTTAAAAATATTAATAAAGAAGCATATACTGATCTATTAATTACTAATTATGATTTTTCTTCATATTATGGTAAGAGAGTCAATGAAGAAGAAATTAATGGTATATTTAATTCTATCAATGATAAAATATTTGGTAATAATCTAGAATTTAATATGGATAATATTTCTTGTTATCTAGCAGTATACGATGATGGGTATTACGACTTTAATAGTGAATGTGGTGATACTTCTGCAGTGTATGCTAATTATAAACTAGATAAAGTACTTGAAGATAATGATAACATCTATCTATATGAAAAAGTAATATATCAATCTTTTGGAGGAGTTTTCTCACACTATAGTGATGATATAGATAATTATCTTATAGATAAAGATTATGATAATATTTGGGATTTAAATGAATATGAAACATATAGATATACATTTACTAAGATAAATGATAACTATTATTTAAAGAGAGTAGAGTATATAAAATAAAAAGGAAACTATTTATAAGTTTCCTTTTTTAATTGGTCTAAATTGTAATTCATTAATGTGAAGTAATCACTTCCATTATCTCTTTCTTCTGTTGTAATGTTGTCTAATTTCTTAAGTTTAATTTCTGTTACATTTGAATTGTTTTCAAGTATTGTTACTGCATTCTTACTTAATTCAACATTTTCTAAGTTATATATGTAATTTATTCTTCCATCTTTAATCATATCTTCTACTTCTTTAACTGTCTTATCAATTGCTGTATTATCTTCATCTAGACTTATTACATTAAATCCATATTTCTTTAAATAATTTAAATATTTAGTAGAAGTTACTATTGTTTTTTGTGAAGCGTTTTCTCCAGTTAATTTAAATTCTGCATCTAACTCTGATAACTTAAGAGTAAGTTCATCATAGTTTTCATTTATCTCTTTTACTAAGTAGTTGCTATCGATATACTGTGAAAGACCAATCTTTATATTTTGTGCTAGCATTATTAGGTTAGGTGGGTATAACCATAACTCTTCGATATAGTCAGGACTCATTCCATGAGAAGCATCAATTATTAATAAACCATTTTTATTATTTATTAATTTAACTGCTATATCTTTATCTTCACCATAACCTAGATAGATGAATAAATCTTCTTTACTAAAGTTATCAATCATTTCATCAGTGATATCAAACTCATTTATATTTGTATCATCTGGATACATCGATTTAACTACTGAATGCTTTCCATAAAGATAAGTAGTTATATATTCAAGTGCATAATTAGTAGTTACTATATCGATATCTTCCATATTGTCCATCTTAAATAATGAACATCCACTAAGGAGTAGTGATACTCCGATTATTAAGAATAAATATTTTATTTTTTTCATACTATTTTCTCCCTTTTTGGTACTGGATCATATCCACTTTTTTTATTGAATGGATTACATCTTAATATTCTTTTTATAGATAATATACTTCCTTTAAATGCTCCATAATATGTAATAGCTTCTATGGCGTAGTTAGAGCAAGTAGGTATAAACTTACAATAGAAGTGTGATCTAAATGGTATCTTTTGATATAGTTTAATCATTTTTATTAAAAAATACTTCATATCTCACACCTTTATATACCATATTTATTTTACTATTAAAGAATTATTTAATCAATATCATTAAAGATAAAAATATGTTATAATCTTTATGGTGATAGAAATGGATGAACTATTTAAAAAATTAGGTATTAAACCAAAGAAGATGATATATTACGATTGTGCATTTCAACATTCTAGTTATGTAAATGAACATCATTTAAAGTCTGATTATGAAAGATTAGAGTTTTTAGGTGATGCTGTTTTAGAGCTAGCTAGTAGTGATTACCTATATAACCATATGGATGTTAAAGAAGGAGATATGACTAAGCTTAGAGCTAGTTATGTATGTGAGAATGCTCTTTATGAATACTCTAAGGATTTAGATTTAAGTAAATATATTAAAGTTGGTCATGGTGAGGAACAAGATGGTGGTAGATTTAAGAAAGTAATCCTTGCAGATATATTTGAATCTTTGATGGGTGCTATATATTTGGATTTAGGATTCGATGTTGCTAAAAAAGTAATACTTGATATTATTGTCCCTTACATAGAAAATCCTAAAATTACGTTCTTTAGTGATTATAAGAGTGCACTTCAAGAATTTGTTCAAACAGAACAAAAGAGTTTAGTATATGAACTAGTAGATGAGTCAGGACCTGCTCATAACAAGAGCTTTACTGTAACAGTTAAAGTAGATGATATTATTCTTGGAAAAGGTACTGCACAGTCTAAGAAAGAAGCTGAACAAGAAGCTGCAAAAGATGCTATAGAGAAATTAGCAATCAAAAGTTGAATTTAGAAAAATTGTTTGATATAATGTTTAGCGTATTTTCTGTAAAACATAAAAAGAAAGGAGTTATATTAATTTGAGTAAAATAAGAATTTTTGGTCTTGGTGGTTTAAATGAAACTGGTAAAAGCATGTTTATAGTTGATGTAGATGACAGCATATTCGTATTTGATGCTGGACTTAAATATTCAACTGAAACTATGCTTGGAGTAGATTATATATTGCCAGACTATAGTTATATAAAAGAAAATAAAGAAAAGATTAAAGGTATTTTTTTAACACACGGTCACGATAGTAATATGGGAGCTATGGCAGATATTTTATACGATATGCCTGATTTACCTGTCTATGCTACTAAGTTTACTATGGAAGTATTAAAAGAAGATTTGAATGAAAGTGGAGTAGTGGCTACTAATTTAAAAGAAATTAGACCACATTCTAAACTAACATTTGGTGAGGAGGTAATATTCCCTGTAAGTGTTACACATTCAATACCAGATGCAGTAGCATTCGTTCTTTATACAAAGGATGGAGCAATAGTATATACTGGAGATTATACATTTGATTCTACTATGATGGGTAATTATAAAACTGATATAGGTAAACTTGCTTACGTAGGTAAACAAGGAGTACTATGCCTTATGTCAGAATCAATTTATGCTGAAAAGCCAGGACATACTTCTCCAAATAACAGAGTTACTGGATTTATTAGAGATGTACTTAATCATACTGAAAATAGAATTATTTGTACGATTATGACTGCTCATATCTATAGAGTTCAAGAGATATTACAAGAAGTATCTAAGACTAAGAGAAAAGTGGTTATCATGGGAAAGAGCCTTCAAAATATTATTAACAAGGCTATTGATACTGGATATATTACATTCGATAAATCTAGAATTGGAGATCTATCTAATCTTAATGATAAAGATGTAATAGTACTTATTACTGACGATAAAGAAAAACCATATATGAATCTTGAAAGAATACTTAAAGGATTCGATAAATATATCAAGCTAAAAGATACAGATACTATATTTATTACAGAACCTCCTTATGAAGGTATCGAAAGAAGAAATGCTCTTATAATGGACGAGATAGCTAAGAAAGACGTCGAAGCTATTTCACTTGATGCTAAGAAACATTTACTTCACCATGCTTCAAGAGAAGATTTAATGCTTATGATCAATCTAATGAATCCTAAGTATTATTTCCCTGTTAAAGGAGAATATCGTCATCAGGTTATGAATGCTGAGATAGCAGAAAGACTTGGAATTAATAAAGATAATATTATTCTTAAATTAAATGGTGATGTTGCAACATTTATCGATGGTGAACTTCAAACTGATGTGTTTGAACACATAGATACTGATGAAATATTAATCGATGGTAAGAGCCAAGGTGATATTGGAGACTTAGTACTTAAAGATAGAGAGATGCTAGGAGAAAATGGTATCGTAATAGTAAGTGCAACACTTGATAAGACAACTAAAGCAATTCTAGCTGGACCTGAGATACTTACAAGAGGATTCGTTTACGTAAGAGAAAGTACAGAGCTTATTGAAGAGACAGAAAATATATGTACTGAAGTAATCGAAGGAAGTATTGAAGCTGATAAGAAGATTGACTATAACGTAATTAAAAATGAAATTAGAGATAGACTTGGAAAATATTTCTATAAAGAAACTGATTGTAAGCCAATGGTTATAACAGTTATTCAAGAAGTTTAGTAGTACTTTTTAGTACTACTTTTTTTCTAGGCTCTTGACCAAAAATTTTAAAGTGTTATACTCTTCTTGAAAGGAAAACTTATGAGGAGATATAATTTTTTTATATCGGTTTTTGAAAAAGCTTTCAAACGTGGTGATTCTTTTACAATTTATAAGTCTAGTAAAGCTTATGATTTCTTCTCAAATGAATGCCCTAAACAATTTTGTAAAGATTTAAATGGTAATTTTTTAGTTAAAAATGATAATGATGTAGCAAAGGATACTTATGAAGAATTAAGTAGTTCTTTTTCATCTCGCAAAATTAATGTAGGAAGTGATTCCTATTCATATTTTATGAGTGAATATAGACAAAATTCTCCAACTACAGATTATTATGGGAACTTCATTTTGAATGACGAAATCGTAAAAACAAAAACCAGATAGAAGAAGAGTTGAAATAACTCTTTTTTTGTATTAATAAAAATATGTTGACAAATATATGTTTGAGTGTTATATTATTTTCAAGTCGAGTGAGTATGCATAAACGAAAGTGAGCTGCATAGGGAATAAACCTACACGTAAATCGGAGTCACTACTAATTATTAGTAGTGTTTTTTTATACTCATAAGACTTATGTTTATCGATTATAATTGTGAGTATGCATAAGTTATATAACGAGCTGCATAGGGTTAATACCTACACGTATACACGGAGTCACTTATATCTAGAGTGGTTCCGTGTTTTTTTATAGACACAGCTTTGATGCACAATTATAATTTAGATAGGCATACTAGGAAAGGAGTGATTAGTATGGCAGTGATTAAAGTTGAGAACTTATCTAAAACATTTAAAGTTAAATGTAAAGAAAAAGGTTTTATGGGAAGTTTAAAATCATTTATTAAGCCAAAATACAAAAACATCAAAGCTGTAAATAATATTTCTTTCGAAGTCAACGAAGGAGAAATGGTTGCGTTTATTGGACCAAACGGAGCGGGTAAATCAACATCAATTAAAATGATGACAGGTATTCTGTTCCCTGATGCAGGTACTATTGATGTCTATGGACTTAATCCAGTGAAAGATAGGAAAAAGCTAGCATATGAAATTGGATGCGTATTTGGACAAAAAGAACAACTTTGGACTCATTTAACACCTTACGACAACTTTCAATTTTTTGGAGCCATCTATGATCTACCAAAAAAGAAAATTGATGAAAAGATTGAAGAGTTTAATAAGCTATTTGAACTTAAAGAATTTATTAATACGCCAGTTCGTAACTTAAGTTTAGGTCAAAGAATTAGATGCGAGATAGTTGCAAGTTTGATTCATGAACCTAAAGTATTATTCTTAGATGAACCTACTATTGGGCTTGACCCTGTAGTTAAGGAAAACATCAGATCTTTAATCAAGAAGATGAACAAAGAGTATCATACTACAGTTATTCTAACTAGCCATGACGTATCTGACATAGAGAAGTTATGTAAGAGAGTAATTATAGTAAATAAAGGATCTATAGTACTTGATGATACTATGGAGAATTTAAAATATCATTATTTAAATAAGAAAATAATTGATGCTAAGATGAAAGATAAAGTAGATTTAGATAATGAAGATGGAATAAAGATACTTAAAGACAAAGACTATAATCTAAAAATTGAGGTTGACTTAAAGAAAAAGAATATTAGCGACGCAATTAACCTACTTAATACTGATAATATCTTAGATATTAATATCACGAATGTACCTCTTGAACAAATAATAAGTGAAATATACAAGAAAGGTGATTGATAACTAATGAAAAAATATCTATACATATTTAAATCAGAAATAATGACAAACTTAGGTTATACATTTGATATTCTAGTTGGATTTATTGGTTATGTAATAATGATATTTATTTTCTTAAATTTATGGGATTACATATATAGTGATCCAAATGAACTTATTAATGGTTTTAGTATGAACGATATGATTTGGTATGTAATTGTTACTGAAATTATATGGTCATGTACAGCAGGAAGAAAACTATGTAAGTCAATATGTAATGACGTTAGAAGTGGTAATATTACATATAATATTAATAAACCATATAACTATGTTGAATATATTTTGTTTAACCATTTAGGTAAGTTTGTAGTTAAGTTTGTTTTGATTACTTTAATAGGATTATGTTTAGGATTATTATTTATGGGAGAAATTCCAGATCTAAATATATTATCTATTTTGGCAATCTTATTAACTGTTGTACTTGCAATTATTATTGCAATATTCTTGATAACATCTATAGGATTATTATCATTCTTTATAGAAGATGCAAACCCACTTTTCTGGATGTATTCTAAATTAATCCTTGTCTTTGGAACAATATTCCCAGTAGAATTCTTCCCAGAAGTTCTACAAGGATTCTTGAAGTTTAGTCCAGTATATGCGGTAAGTTATGCACCTGCTAAATTGTTTGTTAGATTTTCAACTGGAGAATTTATTAATGTATTAGTAGTTCAAATTATATACTTATTATTAAGTTTTGGACTATGTCATTTAATATACAAGAAAGGGGTGAGAAAATTAAATGTTAACGGAGGCTAGAAAACAAATTAGAGTAACTTTCTTATCTATTAAATATGCACTTGAAAGAGAGATGCTTAATAAAGTAACTTTCTTATCTAATATATTTTTTATGATACTTAACAATGCTTCATTTATAGTACAATGGGTTATAATCTATTCAATTAAAAATGAAGTAGGTGGTTACTCATTTAATCAAATCCTTCTTTTATGGGGAATAGCTGCTCTTACATATGGAGTATCTAGATTCTTCTTTATAGAAGCTTTTGACTTATGTGACGATATAACTTTAGGTAAACTAGATAACTATTTAGTACAACCTAAAAATGTATTGTTATCATGTATTACAAGTAAAGTAGAAGTATCTGCTATTGGAGATATAATATATGGAATAATTATGATAGCAATTGTTGGAATTGAAAAGTTACCACTATTTGTACTTTGCGGTATACTTGGTGGATTAGTAATTACTAGTGTTGCAATTATTTTCTCATCACTTGCCTTTTGGTTTGGTAGAGTAGAAAGTATTGTTAACATTGCCAACAGCTTAATGACTAACTTTGCTACATATCCAGAAGGTATATTTAAAGGAATAATTAAAATATTATTCTATACGATATTACCACTTGGATTTTCTACATATTTAGCAATAGATATAATTAGTTTCTTCGATGTATATAAATTATTATTGTTATTTGGAGGAACTATATTCTTCGTAACTTTAGCATTTATAGTATTCTATAGAGGACTAAAAAGATATAGTAGTTCAAATTTGATGAATGCAAGAGTATAGAAAAGTACCATTTTTGGTGCTTTTTTATTTTTTCTAAAACATCTGTTTTATACTTTTATTTTTTTATTAAGAAATTTTAAAAAATTCTTGAAATATAAAGCGTTTAAGTGTTGAATTTTGAATTTTTGCAATGTATAATAATAGCCGTAATTCAAAAGGCAATGTTATGTGCATATTTTGAAAATATTTTATAGAAAGGAGAAAATATGTTTAACAAGAAGAGAATTATTATTTTTCTAGTGTTTATCTTACTTATGTTCTTTTTGACGACATTTGCTGGTTCTAGTATTGAAAATGTTGCTGTTCCTACACGTGAAGTAATATTTACTGATAGCTATAACAACAAAGATATATCTAAACAGGTTGTCGAAGTTGGAAAAGCTGCAGTTGTACCTGAAGATCCAAAACATACAAACTATGTTTTCGCTGGATGGTATCAATATAGTGACCATAAAATTAGAGTTGAAAAGAAAGAGTTTGAAAGAATACTTACAAATACTCATGTTATTGCATTATATAAGGATGATATAAATAATAATGGAATTCCTGATGAAGATGAAGAGAAACTACAAGTTAGATTCATCGATGAATTAAATGGAAACGTTATTAAGATGGAATTTGTTCTTCCTGGTATGAATGCAACAGCTCCAACAGCTCCAACACATGCTAATTATACATTTGTTGGATGGGATAGAGGATTCTCAAATGTTGTAAGTGACATTGATGTTTATGCAAGATATAGACAAAACAATGTACCACCACAAAGAGATGATGAAGAAGTATTTGCAGCATATACTATCGAGTATTACAAGAAAGATTTAAACGCTGATACTTATACTAAAACAACTGAACCTAATTCAGGAAAAGTTGGTACAACAATAACTCTATCAGAAAGTACTCTTGCTAATAAATTTGAAGGATTTAAATTAGATACTTCAATAAGCGGAACTAAACTTTCTGGAAAAATAGTTGCTGATGGTAGTTTAGTATTGAAAGTATACTATACTAGAGAAACATATGAAGTAATAGTAGATCCATCTTGTGAAGGTGATAAGTGTGATACACCAGATCCTGAACCACATGATTATGGAGACGAAATTACTTTAAGTGGAAGTGACAGAACTTATAACTTAACATACAAAGAACATGATGATGTTAAGAATAAGAAAGGAACTAAGACACTTACAGCTAAGCTTGAAGGATTCTGTTTATCTACAGATTACAATGAAAGCACTAAGACTTGTGCTGCAGGAAAGCTTCTTGAAAATGGAGCAAAAGTTACTGTAACTGAAAATGCTACTTACAAAGAAGTTTGGGATGAATCAGGATTAACAGAAAATGTAACAGCAGGTGAAGGATACGAAAATGTCGAAGAAATCGGCGAATTCGTTAAGTGGACTGAATCTGAACTTGGAAACAAGAAATTTACAGAGGATACAACACTAACTGCTGAGTACAAGACAACTCCTCAAGAATATGAAATAATAATTGATCCAGCATGTGAGGGACCAGACTGTACTACACCAGACCCAGAACCACATGATTATGGTGACGAAATAACACTAAGTGGAGAAGACAGAACTTATACATTAACATACAAAGAACATGATGATGTTAAGAATAAGAAAGG